>OFHM01001894.1_pt1 | contig 12728 bp, 8 predicted proteins | sample 1521311 | NCBI WGS metagenome assembly OFHM01 (sample SAMEA3504083, study PRJEB24116) | mouse gut metagenome | biome: mouse gut; feature: mouse-associated habitat; material: faeces | place: Denmark | collected 2011 | reverse complement strand
AGCAGGGTTCCAAAGCCCAGCACCAGCCGTTCCGGCAGCTCCACCGCGCTCTGGACGCTGTTAAACCACCTGGCGAAGAAGCCCCAGCCCTGGAAGAAGGCCACAAAGAACAGGCACAGGGAGACGCCGGTGACGATGTCGGCGTTCATCATGGGAATATTATTCACCGTGAGCAGGGCCTCCCGGCGGCGCCGGCCCAGGCTGTACAGCCCAATGGCGGCAAAGGTGCCCGCCGCGGTGGCAATGGCGGTGGCCAGCAGGGAGACCAGCAGCGTGGTGTAAAGGCTCTCCATAATCAGCCGGTTCTGGAACAGGCGGCTGTACCAGTGGAGGGAAAAGCCCTTCCACACGGCGCTGGAGTCCCCGGCGTTGAAGGAAAAAATAATCAGCAAAATGATGGGGGCGTACAGAAAGAGGAACATCAGCCCAATAAGCAGGCGGCTGCCCGCGCGGTTTTGCTTTTTCACAGCATCACCGCCTGTTCCTCGCCCTCACCGAAGCGGTTCATCACTACCATGCACACCACCACAATGACCATCATCACCATGGAGATGGCCGCCCCCAGGTGGGGGTCGTAGGCCCCGCCCAGGAACTGCTGCTCAATCAGGTCCCCCAGCAAAAGCTCCGTGCCGCCGCCCAGCATCTTGCTGATGGCAAAGGTGGAGACGGAGGGAACAAACACCATGGTGATACCGGAGAGAACCCCCGGCAGGCTGAGGGGCAGAATGACCCGGCGGAAGACGTTGAGCCCGTCCGCCCCCAGGTCCCGGGCTGCCTCTACCAGGGAGCCGTCTAGCTTCACGATGACGGAGTAAATGGGCAGGATCATAAAAGGCAGGTAGTTGTAAACCATGCCCAGCACCACCGCCCCCTGGGTGTTCATCATGGGGAAATATTCCAGATTGGTTCCAAAGAGCCCATTGTACAGGCGAAGGAGACCGATTTTCTGAAACACCTGGTTCAAAAGGCCGTTGTTCTCCAAGATGGACATCCAGGAGTATGTTCGCAGCAAAAAGTTGATCCACATGGGCAGCATGATAAGGACCATAGCCGCCCGCTGGAACTTCTCCCCCTCCCTGCTCATCACATAGCTCACCGGGTAACCAATGAGCAGGCAGATAAAGGTGGCGATGAGGGCCAGCTTAAAAGACCGGCCAAAGACCACGGCATAGGTCCCCATACGGGAAAAGTTTTCCAAGGTAAAGCCGCCGGCGTCACTGGAAAAAGCGTAGACCACCACCAGCACAATGGGGGCCACGACAAAGAGGGCCATCCAAACGACATAGGGGATGGCAAACCGGGAGAGCTTAGGTTTCATCTCCGCCCTCCTCCGGTTCCACCGCGTCCAGCTCGTCGTACTCGTCGGAGAAGGAGGAGTAGTCGCCGTACAGGCCGGAGTACCGGCTCTTTTTCATGACGTGGATGCCATCGGGGTCGATCTTGATGCCGATGCGGGCCCCTACGGGGGAGTGGTCCGTGGTCTGGATCAGCCACTTGAAGCCCCGGAAGTCCACAATGATGTCATACTGCATCCCCTTGAAGGTGACGTTGGTGACGGTGCCCGTCAATTGCCCCTGCTCCACGGGGACGATGTCGATGTCCTCGGGCCGGATGACCACGTCCACCGGCTCGTTTTCGGAAAAGCCCCCGTCCAGGCAGGGGAACTGGCGGCCGTACATCTGGACCAGCTTGTCTTGGACCATGATGCCGTCGATGATGTTGGATTCCCCGATAAAGTCCGCCACAAAGGCGTTTTTCGGCTCGTTGTAAATATCCTCGGGGGTGCCGATCTGCTGGATGGTGCCCTTGTCCATGACCACGATGGTGTCGGACATGGTTAGGGCCTCCTCCTGATCGTGGGTGACATATATAAAGGTGATGCCCACCTGCTGCTGAATGCGTTTGAGCTCGATCTGCATATCCTTGCGGAGCTTCAAATCGAGGGCCCCCAGGGGTTCGTCCAGCAAAAGCACCTTGGGCCGGTTCACCAGCGCACGGGCGATAGCCACCCGCTGCTGCTGTCCGCCGGAAAGGGCATCGGTCCGCCGGTTTTCAAAGCCCTTGAGGCTGACGGCCTCCAGCATCTCCAAAACCCGCTGCCGGATTTCCTTCTCGGGGAGCTTGACCGTTCGCTTCGGGTCCGAAGAATCCGGCCTTCGCTGCATCCGGAGGCCAAAGGCCACGTTTTCAAACACGTTCAGATGCGGGAAAAGCGCGTACTTCTGGAATACCGTGTTAATCTGGCGCTTATAGGGCGGGACGTCGTTAATCCTCACACCGTCGAAGAGAACGTCTCCCGACCCTGGGGTCGCGAAGCCGCCAATAATCCGCAGCGTGGTGGTTTTGCCGCACCCGCTGGGCCCTAACAGTGTGAGGAACTCCTTGTCATTGATATAAAGATTTAAGTGATCGAGAACCAGCTCGTCGTCGTACGCCATGCAGAGGTCCCGCAGGCGAATCAACTCTTTGGACATGTATCCTCCCCCGTTTCTTTTCTTGAAAGAAAAGAAACAAAAGAACTTTCGCGCGCTCTGACTGCCTGGAGGAGAATTTCAGCCGAAGCGACGGCAACCAGGCGCGGGGTTCCTTGTAACTCTTCTTTCCATCGCTTTAGATTTGAATTTCCGTCGAAATTCAGCGATACCTGCATGATAACGGAAGCGACCTGAAATGTCAAGGGAATTGTTGGACGGAGACTATTGATTTTTTTACAGTAGTTATATTGACATTTTGAGAGGCGCTGAATATAATCACTTTAGTGACTACTGTGTTTTTTACAGTATAGACGGAAAGGAGCGGTTTTTATGCGGCGGGATTATCTCTCCAGGCTTTCCCGGGCGGCAAGGTGGTATCTGCCCCCGGCGGAGGCGGCGGAGGTTTTGGAGGACTACCGGGAAATTGTGGCGGGGCGGTCCGAGGAGGAGCTGCGGCGGGACCTGGGAACGCCCCGGGCGGCGATGCGCCAGCTGGCCCAGCCCAAGGCCTACCGGCGGTGGCTGATGGTGTTTGGGATATTGTCGGTATGCGTAGTCCTTCCGGCAATTACACCGCTTTGGCAGGAACTGTCGTTTCATGCATTTAAGCTGTATCGGTTTTATTGGTTCTGGGACATCGGGCGAAACGTGATCCCCTTTACCTGGATATTTTTTGCGGTGGGGATGACGCTGTCTCTGGTGTGGCTCCGGCGCAATGGCGGGAAAGGGCCGGGAAGGGCCGTGCCGAAGAGGATATGGCCGTTGCTGGCTCTGCTTCTAATGGGGATGTCGCTTCAGTGGTTTATAGCCTGGCTTATATTGGGCGAACGCTGGGATCTTCTAAATTCCCTGTTTTCCACAGCCGGCAGTGTGTCGGCCATGCGGCTGTTCATGGGCGTAGATGCCGTTGCCATGGGATTGATCGGGTTGAGGGGCTTGCTCCTGTCCCGTTTGGGAGACCGCCGCTGGAGCGCGGTATATGTGCTGGGGTTGGCGGGCGTCATTTTGAGCTTGTCTGTGTGGGCGCTTCTGACCAGTTTGTACATTGACCTTTCTGCTGTTGGCTGGCAGACGCCGGTATGGATTCGCTATCTATTCATTACCTTCATGGGCCTCCTGGGAACGGGGGTATCCCTATGCTGAAAAAAGACCTCCTGGAGCTCTGCCTCCTCCACCTGTTGGCCCAAGGGGACCAGTACGGCTACGAGCTCCTGCGCCGCCTCCACGCCGTTTTTCCCGATGTGCAGGAGAGCGCCATCTACGCCATCCTCCGCGGCCTTTGCCGGGAGGGATACACAGAGCGATATCAGGGCGAGACCTCCGGCGGCCCGGCGAGGAAATACTACCGCCTGACGGAGGCCGGGCGGGTCCGCCGTGCCGCCCTGCTGGAGGTCTGGCGGAAAACCAGGGACGCCCTGGCGGCGCTGGGGATTGCGTGAGGACCCAACGCCCTTATAAAGCAGATTGGCCAAAACAGACGCCGCCTGGTGAACCCGGCGAACCTCCGCAAAAACCGGGAGACTGTCAGAAGACAGCCTCCCGGTTTCTTATAATTGAGTGCGTCAAGCCCGTTTACCAATCCTGTTCCGCCGTCCGCTGCCCCGCCGCTCCGGCGGACCAGCCGTTGTGGTCCGTATGCAGCAGGTGGTGGGACCGCTCCCCCAGGGGCTTTTTGAGGTAAGTCCGGTACAGGGCCTGCACGTCCGGGTTCTCGTGGGAGAACCGGATTGGGGAGCCCGCGTCCAGCTTCCACAGCTGGCTGCCCCGGGCCCCGGCATACTCCTGCCCGCCGTGAATGGGCTGTCCGCCGCCCCCGGCGCAGCCGCCAGGACAGGCCATGACCTCTACGAAATCATAATCCACCGCCCCGTCGTCAATGGCGTCCATCAGTTTCCGGGTGTTGGCCAGGCCGCTGACCACCGCCACCCGGATATCCCCCGCGCCGGGGATATTAAAGGTGGCTTCCTTCCAGGGCTTTTCTCCCCGGACGGCCTTGAAGGCGTCGGCGTCGGGGTTCTTGTTGGTAACCAGATAGTAGGCGCTCCGCAGGGCTGCGTCCATGACGCCGCCTGTTGCGCCGAAGATCACCGCCGCGCCGGTGCCCGTGCCCAGGGGGCTGTCGAACTCTGCCTCCTCCAGATCCGTGGGAATGATGCAGTCGCTGCGGAACAAGCGCACCATCTCCCGGGTGGTCAGCACCACATCCACGTCCGGGTCGCCGCAGGCGTCCTTCATGGTGGGCAGCTCACTCTCCGCTTTCTTGGCAGAACAGGGCATGATGGAGGCCACAAAGACCTTCTTCGGGTCCAGGCCCATCTTCTCCGCGAAATAGCTCTTGGCTACCGCGCCGAACATCTGCTGAGGGGACTTGGCTGTGGACAGGTGGTCCGTGTAGGCTGGATACTGGGTTTTCAGGAACCGCACCCAGCCGGGGCAGCAGCTGGTAAACATGGGCCAGCGGTACTTCCCACGGTGGGTGAAGCGGTCAATGAACTCGCTGCCCTCCTCCATGATGGTGAGGTCGGCGGCGAAGTTGGTGTCGAACACGTAGTCAAAGCCGATGCGTTTCAGCGCCGCCACCATGCGGCCCGTGGCAGCCTGTTTCGCCGGGAGGTTGAACACCTCCGCCCAGGCCACCCGCACCGCCGGGGCCACCTGGATAATCGTAGTAATCTCGGGGTCCGCCAGGGCCCGGAGGACCTTGGTGGTATCGTCCCGGACCGTCAGGGCCCCGGTGGGACAGTGGGTGACGCACTGGCCGCAGAAGACGCAGTCCGTATTCTTCAAATAGCGGTTATAGCTCACGTCCACGGTGGTCCGGGAGCCGGTGCCCGCCACGTCCCAGATGTTCATGCCCTGGATTTTGTCGCAGACCTGGACGCACCGCATACACTTGATGCACTTGCCGGCCTCCCGGACGATGGGGACGCTCAGGTCCACGTTGGAACGCTCCGGCTGGACCTTATAGGGCTGGTAGTGGATGTTCAGGTCGTGGGACAGCTGCTGGAGTTCGCAGTAGCCGCTGCGGACACAGACGGTGCAGTTGGAATTGTGCTGGGAGAGGATGAGCCGGAGATTTGTCTTTCTCGCGTCCCGGACCCGGGGGGAGTTGGTGTGAATGACCATGCCCTCCAGGATTTCCGTGTTGCAGGCGGGGACCAGGCGCTCCGTGCCCTCCACCTCCACCATGCACATGCGGCAGGCGGCAATCTCGTTCAGGTCCTTCAAATAGCACAGGTGGGGGATGGGGATGCCCGCCTTCTCGGCGGCGTTCAGGATGGTGGTCCCCTTGGGGGCGGACAGCTCCCGGCCGTTGATTGTAAAGTTTACCATTTCTCCACACGTCCTCCCTTGAAGATTCCATAGCCGAAGTGGTCGCACCGCAGGCACCGGGAGGACTCCTGCCCGGCCTCCTGGTCCGTCATGCCGCATTCGATGCACTGGAAGTCGCCCTTGCGCTCACAGGCGTCCCGCTCGGTGGCGTTGACCCTGCCCCGGGGGCGGAGGTCCGAACAGCGGGGGGTGGGGACCTTGACCTCGGACTCAATTTCGTGGTTGAAGCCCAGGTATTCGTCGATGTTGGCGGCGGCGGCCTTTCCGGCGGCGATAGCCCGGATGACCGTGGCGGGTCCGGTCACGCAGTCGCCTCCGGCGAAGACGCCCACCATGTCGGGCAGCTGGGTGCTGGAGTCCGCCAGCAGGGCCCCGCCCCGCTGAATCTTGATGCCCGTCTGCTCCAGCCCGCGGGTCTCGATGCCCTGACCGATGGCCACGATGATGGTATCCGCCGGAATCCGCAGGGGCTCCACGGCAGCGGTATTGGGCCGGGGGCGGCCCGCCTTGTCCATTTCCCCAATGATTTGGGGCTGGGTCCATAGGGCGGAAACATGGCCGTTTTCGTCGGCCTCGATGCGCAGGGGCGCCTGGAGGGTCAGCACTTCCGCGCCCTCGGCGATGGCCCCTTCCACCTCTTCCGCCTGAGCGGTCATGTCCTCCTGGCGGCGGCGGTAAACACAGGTCACCTTCTCCGCCCCCAGGCGGATGGCGGAGCGGGTCACGTCCATGGCCACGTTGCCGCCGCCGATGACCACCACGTTCTGCCCCGTGAAGTCCGGCATCTCGTTATCCCCGATGTGGCGCAGCAGCTCCACGGCGGAGACCACGCCCAGGCTGTCCTCGCCCTCGATGCCGGTCTTCTTGTCGGTGTGCGCGCCAATGGAGAGGTAGAGGCAGTCATATTGCTGCTTGAGTTCGTCAAAGGACACGTCGGTGCCCACATTAACCTCCGTATGTACCTCGATGCCCAGGGACAGGATGGAGGCGATTTCTCCGTCCAGCTTCTCCCGGGGGAAGCGGTAGCTGGGGATGCCGTAGCGCATCATGCCGCCCAGGGCCTTCTGCTTCTCATAGACCGTGACCTTGTGCCCCATGAGGGCAAGATAGTAGGCCGCGGAGAGGCCGCCGGGACCTCCGCCGATAATCGCCACGGACTTGCCGGTGGCCTTGGCGCGCTTGGGCTGGGGGACGTCCCCGGCCTGGTCCACGGCGTAGCGTTTAAGGCCACGGATGTTCAGGGCGTCGTCCACCATGTTCCTCCGGCACCGGGCCTCGCAGGGGTGCTCGCAGATATAGGCGCAGGCGGTGGGGAAGGGATTGTCCTTGCGGATGAGGCGCACCGCGTCCTCGCAGCGGCCCTCGCCGATGAGGGCGATGTAGCCCGGGATATCTACCCCTGCAGGGCACAGGGCCACGCAGGGCACGGGGTTTTTCAGGCTTCCCAGGCAGCGGTGGTGGAGGATATGCTCCTCGTAATCGTCCCGGAAGCCCTTGAGGCCCATGAGGACCAGCTGAGCGGCGTCGGTGCCGATGGCGCAGTCCGCCGTGTCCACAATAACCTGGGCGGTTTTCTCAATCCGGCGGAGGATGCCCAGATCCGGCTCCCCGTCCAGCACCTCCCGGATCATGTTGGAAAGCTGGGTCAATCCGATGCGGCAGGGCACGCACTTGCCGCAGGTCTGGGCCCGGCAGAGGTCCAGGAAATTCAGGGCCATGTCCACGGGGCACAGGCCCGGCGGGCTGGCCGCGATGCGCCGCTCCATGTTCCGGTAAAGCTGCTCCACCACCGCCTGGGCCTGGCCGGGGGTCTTCACTTCCAGTCTGCTCATGACGTCACTTCTTTCCTAAAAATTTTTTTGATATCCTAAATATTATTATGGACGCAGGAGCTGAGAATGTCAAGCAAAGTTATAAAATAGACAATCCTTTTTTGAAAGTCCCGGCTTTTATTGTGAAATATTTCTCAAAACCGCCGAGGGAAGTCATTTCACCAGAAGCGGCAAAGAGGCGCAGGATTACTCCTGCGCCTCCGGCTGCTCCAACACCATCTGTCCTATGATCTCTTTTGCGGCCCGGTAGGTCTCTGTTCCCTCGGCCCGCCCGAAGGCGGAAAGCATCCGCCTGTATATGGCCGACCTCTGGCGTTTTGCCCCGCCGCTCAACACGTCCATTACGATGGCCGTGACCTCTTCGGTTTTTGACGCAGAAAGGCCCAGCGCCGCCAGCTGGGCGTATACCGCGCCGCGCCGGTCCTCCGACGCCTCCCCGGCGGTTTCCTGACGCCGGGAGGCTTCCCCGTCCAGGTTCAGGACGAAGACATCGTGCGAAACCGCCTTGATCTGATCCCGGAGCTTCGCGCCCTTTCCCTCGCCATATTGCCGGCGAAGCGTTTTATCCAGGTAGGTAAACCGGCAGCTAAGCCGCCGCTCTGCAGAATAGCCGTCCCCCTGTTCCATGGCCTCCAGCAAAATCTCGGAGATGGTAACAATTTCCTTCTTGGGAACCTTATTGGACAGTTTCCAGCAAAGGAACTCCTTCACATTTTGCGGATTGGATACATCCACGTCCCGGAACTCGATCCCGCCGCCGGAGGTGTATTGGGGAAACACGCCTCCCGATCTGCCGCCGGAGGGCACAATCCGCTTCGCCCGGGCGCCGCGCCCGCTCCAGTACTGCACGACGACGTCAAATCCATGGTCTTGGGAAACAATCACATAGTCCGCCTCAGGGTTCTGGGCGATCCGGTAGCCCATTTCCGTGACCAGCTGAAAATCCAGGCCGTTGGGCCCGTCATAGCACTTAATGTATTCCATCTCCACCCGGGACTTGGTAACCTTCTCCATGAGGATGAGCGGAACCTGACTGACCCGGTCCGTGTAAAATAGGACAATCCGGTCGTCTCCCCCGCAGATGTCCAGGAGATTTGCCCAAGCGTGGGGGATGTTTTCCATGTCGACTAAGTATATGGTCATGCGCCGTCCTCCTCTTCCTGCGTTCCCGTCATGCCGCCGTCTTCACCGGATACGCCGCTTTGTTCAGGTGGGAACCGCCTCCGCCCACTGCTCCGGCTGGCAGCCGATGGCTTTCAGCCGCCCGTTAATGTAGCCGATCACGTCGTCTATGCTGTCTTCCTCGGACGAGAGACTGAACCCGCTGCCGTCCAAAAGGGACCAGTCGCTGTAAATGAACTCGCGGCGTTCCTCTTCCCCCTCTTCCGCTTGCCGCTTCATTCGCAGGGCAAAGGCTAACTCCGTCCGCAGTATGTGTTCTTGTATTACGTTCTTCTCCAGCCCGGCATAGGACGGACTGAGCAGCAAAATGCGCTGCAGGGATTTGGCCAACTGGCGGTCAAACCTGTAAATACGCTCTGACAAAGAACCTTTCCACGTTATCAGCTCCTGGTTTTTCTCTCGTATCAAAGAAAAAATATTGGCCAGGCAATCCTTGTCCATCCGAACGATTACCGCGATCAAGGCAAGTACCAGCAGATTTTCATAGCTGCTGGAAAGCACAAATTTCATTGTCCGGTTTCTTGCACACACCGTCCGAAACGCTTCCGTATCCAGCTGCATTTTGGTTTTTATCGTCAGCTTTTTTACACTTCCCATCAGTAAAAGGCCGCTCCATAAAGGCGGCATCATCTGAAAAGTGTTTATACAATGAACACAAGCGTCCACATATAAGGCAAGGGATTCCGCTGTATTCAAAAATTTCCCGTGCCGCAATGCGCGAAACGCTGTTCTTTGCACCATCCAGTGATTCTTTTCCAAAAAACCGAAAAGCTCCTGCGCCAGACTCCTGCACTGCTCATCATCCATTTTCTGGAGAACTGTCTTATCTTCAACCCAAAGAGCCACCGCCAAAAGGGCAATCGCTTCTACCTGCTCATGAATAGAGGCGGAACCGCGACGGTCCATATAGTATTGGTAAGGGTCTGTAATCTCCCCCGCCAGCAGCAAAAAGAGCGGTTTTATGTTGGCATAGCCGTCATTGCGGATCCGGTCTGCCTCGACAGAATAATCTATTACTTTTTTCCGGTATCTGCCGCCTAAAATCTGCCGCACTATCTCTATATCAGAACGCCACAAGCCATCTTTAAAGCAAACAGACACTATTTTGTCGGCCAAATCATCCTTCAATTGCACCTCGTCTGCGGCAAACTGCAGCAGCAGGGCCCGCAAATGCATATACTCATCCCCGGACGTCTCTTCCGCCGCCATTTTTGCGAGAATCTCGCTGGCAAGCTCCTTGGCACAAAGGCGGTTCAGTATCGCGGCCAGGGAAATGGTTTCCTTCAGAGTCGTATCCAAAAGATATGGCTTCAGAGCCGCTCCGTAGCCATCCTCGTCCTCCGCCCCTGGATAGCAGTAATTCACCGCCGCGTAGGCGGCCAAATACTCCTGGAAGGTCAAATGCTGAAATTCATATACCGCCTCCAGGCCGCCATTTTCCGCTTCCTCGTACCCTTTTTGAATCAGCAGGGCGCTTCGCTTTTCAATTTTGCTGATGAAGGCGGCAACCGGTTCTCCATTGGAGACAAGATCGGAAAACTTCTGCCGGAATTCCCGAAGCAGCTGGTTCAGCTCTTTCTTGGCAATCCGCTTCTTATGGTTTATCATCATGTGAAACGCAATGTAGGAAAGCTGATATCTGGCCTCCTCCTGATCCACCTTCTCGTGCTCATGGCCCGCCTGATTCCAGGTCTCCAGCAGGACCTGGATTGCTTCGTCGTACAGCGCCGTGCGCCTTGTGGGCAGCCTTCCAACGCGGCGCTCTACCAGCAGCAGCGTCGTCAGCATAAGCGGATTTCTGGCAAGGCGGAAAATCCGCAGATCTCTTGTAACCTTACCAGCCAGAGTCCGCGCTTTCTCCTCGCTCTCTCCGCCCTCTCCATAAACGATGCGGTACCACTTGACGCACAGGTCCTCTACGCCCCTCTTTTTTAAGGGCGAAATTTCGAAACGGGCAAAGCTTGTGAACTTCCCCGCCGTTATCGCTGGAAAGCCCGTGATTCGGGAGGTTACAATCATATTTGCCGACGGATTGCTTTCGGCGAACACGCGGAGCTGGTCCATGAAATGCTGGCGGTCCGTGTCGCTCCCGATTTCATCCAGACCGTCAATCAGCAAAAGCGCCGTACCTTTTTCAATATGGCTGGAAACAAGCCGGGTAAAATCCTCTGCAGCGGAATTCCCCGGCATCCATTCCCCGGAGCGCGTGATATTCTCAATCACGTTCCAAAGGCAGGCCCTGCTTCCCACCGGGATATCCCTGCACCGTATCCATACCGGGAACAGCTCCCGCTGGGGGAACTCCGCGCCTTCGTCCCCCCGGTCTCCCTGGAGGCTGTAAACGGAGGCAATCCGTTTCAGCAGCGTGGTCTTTCCTCCTCCCGGGTCCGAGAGTATAAAGTGCCGGAAGCATCCGGACTCAGGGATCAGTTCTTCCAGAGCAACCTCCGCCTTCGCTTCTTCAAAGGGCGGCATATCCCCGGCGGCGCCGGCCTCCCCAAAGGGTTCCAGAAGCTCGTTTTCCTCATCCCGTCCCTCAAAGCGTTTAAAGGACAGGGGGACAAAAATGCGTTCCAGCGCGTATTTCCGGCCCACATCCTCCTGGTTTGTCGGCAGGCCGTTCAGCTCGATCTCGCCGCATTGGATGCGGATGAACTTGCGGTACCGCTCCAGGACATCCCTGCTCAGGGGTTTGGGCGGCTGCGGCCTGGCCTCCAGCGGGAAATAGCGAACTCCGTCCTGCGTTTTATCTCCGAGGTAAGAAAACGCATTATCCTGTATCCAGTCATGGCAGCTGTGGTGCCACTTGAACGCCTGCACCCGGCCGCTCTTTCCCTCTTTGCCTATCTCCCCCACAAAGATGTCCATATCGGTCTGCTCCAGGTGTGGATCCTTGTCCATATTTGTGCCGCACAAAAACACATAGAGGGGCTGATCCGCCCGGAACGTATTCTGCACACGGCCCAAAACCACATGCTTATGCCCGCAGAGGTAGAGCACCGCGCCCATGTCTTTCAGCGCAATTTCCAGTTCCCGCTGTTCCTCCAGGCGCAGCGAATCGAAATCATGATGCGCCAGCACGATGCCGGGGACGCGGCTGTCCACGGTTTTGGACAGTTGATTTAAAAGCCCGCTCCCTACAACCAAGCTCCCATCCTCATCATCCCCGTGGGAAAAGAGCGCCGTGTTGAGGCAGATAATATTAAATCCATTCTTTTGTACGCAGTAGTGCCAGCCCGGCTCTTCCCGGCCGCAGATTTCCTTATACAAAGAACGAAACGGCTGTCTCTGGTTTTGGATGTATTCCAGCGTTTCCGCAGGGATTGCGCCGCTTGTTGTCTTGTAGTCCTGGGCGGCTTGTTTGACACAGGACTCCAGAACCTTATTCCGGTTGACGTCATGATTTCCGGGAACCACGAAGGTATCCTCGGGCTTAAGGCCCAAAGCTTCTTGCAGCTGCCGGATAAACGCCAGCGTCTCCGGCGGATAGGTCTCTTTTTCCGTCTTTCCAAAGCGAAGGTCCCCTGTGATAAAGAGGCAGTCCACCGGCTCAATTTCCCTTACCTTCTGCAAAAGCCTCTCCCGCATTTTCTCCGACGACGCCGACTGATACCCAAAGTGCGTATCTGAAATGTGCAGCCACCGCATAAATACAGCCTCCCCTATTTTTTTGTATCAGGATCTGTTGTGAAATGCCGGGTCTCCCCGCGTTTGCTAAACGTATGCTGGAAATATTTTCTGCATTTTATCAGATTTTACGACACATTTCAAGTAGAGGGTCATATTATGGCGGCCATTTCGGGGCATTTTCTATAAAATGGCGTCTGCCCGCTGTTGACCGCGACCTCATCAGCCTGAAGGATGAATACCGGAACATGGCCGGCGACAAGCTGCCTCTGACCAATGA
>OFHM01001886.1_pt1 | contig 12747 bp, 8 predicted proteins | sample 1521311 | NCBI WGS metagenome assembly OFHM01 (sample SAMEA3504083, study PRJEB24116) | mouse gut metagenome | biome: mouse gut; feature: mouse-associated habitat; material: faeces | place: Denmark | collected 2011 | reverse complement strand
GGAGGTTTGCGGCCCTCCTCTAAAAAACCGGCCTGGTGGAACGCCGTTCCGCCGGGCCGGCTCTATGATCTTCGCAAAACGCGCCGCGTTTCCTCCTTAAGCCCCGCTCAGCGCCTCATCCTGAAGGGCGTCAAGGAATGCCATGCACTCCTCTACGGAGCTTCCGCCCAACAGTTCCCGCACAATCAGGCAGGTGTTTCCCCACTGCTCCACGTCCATGCCCGCATTGGAACCCAGGACGTAAATACCCTCTTCAATCCGCTGGTTCAGGGGACGCAGGGCGGGGACACAGTCCACCTTTACATTCTTGGACGGGGAGATCACCCGGTTGGTTTGGGAGTAGAGCCGGAGCGCCTCGTCGGAAACCATGATGTCCAGAACCTGGGCCGCGTCCTCCCGGTGCTCTGCCTCCGCGCCTATGGCAAAGCCGGTTATGGTCACCACCGGCATGGGTCCCCGGCTGCTGGGGAACCCGATGACCTGCATCTCAAAATCCGTTTTTCCATATGCGGTCTCCGTGTTCGCCGCACCCCAGTAGGCCATGACAATGGGGGTCTTTCCCGCCAGGAAATCCGAGCTTTCCGCCTCGATGGCCTCGCTGACCAGGGCCTTCTCCGCGTCGATATATCCATGGTCCATAAGGGTTTGGAGGAATTCAAAGGCGGGGCGCATATAGTCGCTGTACCGGGTCTCCCCGCTGTTGAGGGCGGCGATTTCCGCCTCGGTGTTTCCGCCGTTGTAAAGATCCGCGTAGGCCTGCGCGAAGACGAAGGTCTCCAGCCACCAGCGGTTCGCCCCGATGGGCGTTTCAATTCCGTTTTCCTTGAAAACGCGGCAGCACTCCAGGAAGTCCTCCGGCGTTTCCGGCAGGGCGAGGCCGTATTGGTCAAACAGGTCCTTGTTGACAAACAGGCCATAGGCCACCACCTCCTGGGGGATGGCCACCAGCTTCCCGTCCACCGTGTTAGCGGTGCGGATGATCTCCCGCAGGTTTTTGACGCTGTCCAGTCCTGCCAGGTCCATCAGCTTTCCTTCCGCCCCCAGAGCGAGGATGGTATCCGGGTTGAGAAGATACAAATCGTCCATATTGTTCCATGCCCGGTCTAACACGACCTCGTCGTAGGTTTTGTCCTGATAGCTCTCTGCCGTATAGGTCCTGTATACCATGGTCACGTTCAGCGATTCTTCCGCCATGGCCACTGTTAGGTCCGATGCGGTTCTGGCCACGTTTTCCGCGTTGGGGTCCGTCTTCTCCATGGGACTGAAGAAGTTGACGGTCCGGGTGTCTGCCTCTTCCTGAGAAATCAGGTTCTTCGGGTCCTCATGGACCCCGCAGGCGGCCAGTGCCAGAGCCGTCAGCCCTGCCAGGCAGGCGGCCGCCGCCCGCTTTGCGCGCTTCCTCATAACGCTCATCCTTCCTTTCGCTTGGCACAGTGCCGGATTGCTTTTATTAAAAGCTCCACATCCAGGGGCTTTGCCACATGAGCGTCCATGCCCGCGTCCAGGGCGGCCTTTTCATCCTCGGCAAAGGCGTTGGCCGTCATGGCAATAATGGGAATGATCCCGGCGTCGCTTCGGGGCAGGGCCCGGATGGCTCTGGCCGCGTCGTGCCCGTTCATCACCGGCATCTGCACGTCCATTAAAATCGCGTCGAATTCGCCCGCCGCCGACGTTTGGAAACGCTCCACCGCCAGGCGGCCGTTTTCCACCACCTCGCAGGAGGCCCCTTCGATGTCCAGAAGCTCCACCAGGATTTCCGCGTTGATTTCGTTGTCCTCTGCGGCAAGGAACCGCAGACCCTGCAAATTGCCGTCCGTGTCGAAGTCCGGTTCCGGCGTTCCGCCGGGTTCTTCCCACAGCTCCGCCGCCTTCTCCCGGAGTGCGGAGGTGAAAAAGGGCTTTGTAAGCACGGCGCTCTGCCCGAACCGGAGCGCTTCGTCCAGCCCCTTTGCCTCCGGTTCCGCCAGAAACAGAATGGGCGTGTCCGCCGGAAGCGCCTCCCGAAGGGCTTTGGCCGCCCGGAGACCGTCCGGGCATAGTGCCTCCCAGTCCAGAAGGACCAGACGGCACGCCTCGTCCCGGATTTTCTCCAGAGCTTCCTCCAGGCTGGCGGCGGGGTCCAGGCGGACGCCGGAGTTTTCCATAAGGACCCGAATATCCTCCCAGTCCTCCGGTTCTCCTCCCACTGCCGGGATCCAGGAAATGCGCTGCTCTTTCCAGAAGGCCCGGTCTATCTGCTCTTCCAGGACGCGGAGCTCCAGCTCCACCCGGAAGAGGGAGCCCCGGTTTACCTCGCTGAACACCTCAATGGTTCCGCCCATAAGCTCCACAATGCTCTTTGTGATGGCCATGCCCAGGCCGGTGCCCTGGACTTTGTTGGTCGTGCTGTTTTCCGCCCTGGTAAACGCGTCAAAGATGGTTTCCAAATACTCCGGCGTCATGCCGTAGCCGTCGTCCTCCACCTCCACGCGCAGTCGTTCATACTGGCTGGAACGCTGTTTCAGCCCGATGATGCGGAACCAGATATGGCCCTTCTCCTGGGTGTACTTCACGGCGTTGGAGAGAAGGTTGATCAAAATCTGGTTGATTCGCGTCTCGTCACCCACCAGGTATTCGTGTCGGATGCCGGTTACCTCCACGTGGAACTCCTGCCCTTTGGCCCTGGCCATGGGCTGGATGATGGCCTCCACGGAGGAGACCACGCCGCTGAGGGAGAATTCCTCCAGGTTGAGTACCACCTTCCCGCTCTCAATCTTGGAAACGTCCAGGATATCGTTGATCAGGCTGAGGAGGTGCTGGCCGGAGGCCATAATCTTCTTGGTGTATTCCCGCACCTTGGCGGGATTCTCCGCATCCTTGGCCAGAAGTGTTGTGAAGCCCAGCACGGCGTTCATGGGCGTGCGGATGTCATGGGACATGTTGGAGAGGAAGGTGGTCTTGGACTCGCTGGCAATCTGGGCGGCCTGCAGGGCGTCCGTCAGCTGCTGGCTGTGGCGTCTGCGCTCTTCCTCCTGCTCCTTTCGGAGCTTATCCTGCTGCCTCCAGTTGAGGTAGTACAGAAGAATGCACAGGAAAAACGCCGCCAGCATGGAGCTTACAACCAGATAGATGTTCTGATTGACGGTCCGCCCCTCCTGCTGGATGGCCTGGACAGGCACGTAGCCCACCAGGAAGATGGTCCCCCCGTTCACCGGCCACATATAGTTCAGGGCGTTGGTATCCCGGATATCATGGTAAAACAGGAGACCCCGCCCCTCCCTCAGGCACGCGTCTACCTCCGTCCGGATCTCCGAGTCCTGGATGCTGTTGGCCCGGTAGAAGTCGGCCAGATTCAAGTGGCCCGCGCTCCGCTGGCCCATCCCCTTGGGCTTGAGGACGAAGCGCTCGCTCTCCGCGTCCATAATGTAGAGAGAGGCCTGCTGGTTATAGAACCCGTCGGGAAGGGATTTGTCGATGGCGTCATAGACGTACTCGGCATAGAGCGTCCCGATTTCCTGTCCGTCCCGCTCTATGGGGCTTTTTATGGTATAGGACCAGGTCCCCATGTAATTCAGATAGGTCTGGGAAACCGGGAACCCCATCACCGTCCCGCCGGCGGAGAAGTCCAGGCCCTCCTCTGTAAAAGGCTCCCCGGTGTTGGAAACGCCTTCCGTTTTTCCGGAGAGAATCAGAGACAGCTTCGCCATCATCTGATTGCGGTCAAAGGACAGAACATAGTCCTCCGGATTCTCTGCCCGGCCAACCTCCTGGGCAATCAGCGTCTGAAACTCCGTCTCGCTTCTTAAAATCGCCTCGATGGTGCATTGAATCAGGTCCAGACTCTCGCTGACATTCTGGATGGCGGAGACAGACATTTCCTTGGATATCTTTCGGGAGACCATATACACCATGGCCCCCAGAAGACAGAAAACCAGCAGGATAGAGAGGAGCAAGGGCGCGCCATTCCGTTTTTCCCGTTTGTTTCGCTTATCGTTCATTGGCACTCTCCATTCCGGCGCTCAGAAGGCGCGGCATCTGGGGATTCCCGCCGGAAAAGCCGGTGGCCCCAAGGGCGGAGCTGTCAGGGAATATGCTCCATTATACTATTCTTTCCATTTTTGTGTCAATAGTTTCCAGGCCGCCTGTCTATGGTTTCCCGCCGGGAAAAAACGCCCGGAGCTCCAGGCTCCGGGCGCTTTAATTTTACTTCCGTCCGCCGAAGAGACCCTTGAAAAAGCCGCCCTTTTCCGGCTTTTTCTCCTTTTTCTCCGGCTCTTTCTTTTTCTCCGGCTGGGGAGCGGGCGTTGCTCCGCTTTTCAGACGCTCCAGAGCTTCCTTGGCGTGCTGATAACCCTGCTTGGCCGCAGCCTCGTAAAAAGCCTGCGCTTCCTCTATGCTGGGGGCCACGCCTTTGCCGTGCTCGTAACACCAGCCCAGGAGGTACTGCCCCCGGGGCTGGCCCAGGTCCGCCGCCTGCCGGTAGTAGGCCGCGGCTTGGTCCCAGCTTTGTTCCACGCCCTCGCCGGTCTCGTAGAGATAACCCAGGTTGCAGGCCCCGGCGGCGTCGCCGGCCCCGGCGGCCCGACGGTACCACTCCGCGGCGGCGGATATGTCTTTTTCCACGCCCTGGCCTGCCTCGAAGGCGTAACCGTAACAGCACATGGCCCGGGGATAGCCCGCCTCCGCCGACTGCTTGTAGAGCTCCGCCGCTTCGTCATAGCTCTGCTCCACGCCCCGGCCCGTCTCATACATATAACCCAGGTTGCACTGGCCCATGGGGTCGCCCTTTTCCGCCGCCCTGCGGTACCAGTCCACGGCTTGTTCCAGGCTTTCCTCCACGCCCTCGCCAAATTCATAGCAAACGCCCAAATCGCACATGGCCCGGGTGTGGCCCGCGTCCGCCGCCTGCCGGTACCATTTGACGGCCTCGGCGTAATCCTGTTCCACGCCCTTGCCGTACCGGTAGCAGCGGCCCAGGCAGAACAGGCCCCTGGGGTCCTCCTGGTCCGCCGCCTTGCGGTACCAATGGACGGCCCGGGTCAGGTTGCGCTCCACGCCGTTCCCCGTCTCATAGCACCAGGCCAGGTTGCACATGGCCCGGGGGAAGCCCTGCTGAGCGGCGGCGCTGTACCACTTTACCGCCTCCTCCCAGCTCTGCTCCACACCGCGTCCGGACTCGTACATGAAGCCCAGATTGCACTGGCCTGGGGCGTTGCCCATTTCGGCGGCCTTGCGGTAGAGTTCCACCGCCTTCTCATAACTCTGGGGCACGCCTTCTCCCCGCTCGTAGCACACGCCCAAATCACAGGTGGCGGGGGCGGACCCGGCGTCGGCGGCCTTTTGATACCACTGGGCGGCCTTCTCAGGGTTCTGTTCCGTGCCGATGCCGTAGTCATAGGCGCGGGCCACGCTGAAAAGGCCCCGGGGGTCTCCCTGCTCCGCCGCCTTGCTGTACCAGACAAAGGACTCCTCCGGGTTTTTCTCCACGCCCTTGCCGTACTCATAGCACCAGGCCAGGTTGCACATGCCCCGGGACAGCCCGCCCTCGGCGGCCTTGCGGTACCACTCCACGGCGGACTCCCAGCTTTGTTCTACACCCTCGCCGCTTTCGTACATAAAGCCCAGGCAGCAGGCACCGTCCTCGTCGCCCTGCTCGGCGGCTTTGCGGTACCACTCCACGGCGGCGGCCTTATCCACCGGAACGCCCCGGCCCCGTTCATAGCAAAGGCCCAGGCACAGCTGGCCCCGGGGATACTCCTGATCCGCCGCCATCCGGTAAAGACGGACGGCCTCGGCGAAATCCCGCTTCACGCCCTCGCCGTGCTCATGGCACCAGGCCAGATTGCACAGCGCCCGGGGATAGCCCTTTTCAGCGGCCTTGCGGTACCACTCCACGGCGGTCTCCCAGCTCTGTTCCACGCCGCGTCCGGACTCGTACATAAAGCCCAGACAGCACATGCCGGGGGCGTTGCCCTGCTCGGCGGCAGCGGTGTACCACTTCACGGCCTGCTCCAGGTCCTCTTCTACCCCCGTGCCGAATTCCAGGCACCGGCCCAGCTCCGTCTGCGCGCCGGGATAGCCCAGCCAGGCGGCGGACTGGTACCATTTGGCGGCCTCCGTCTCGTCGGCCTCCACGCCGCTGCCCCGGCGGTACGCCTCGGCCAGCAGGAACTGCGCCCGGGGGAAGCCCTGCTCCGCCCCTGTCTGGAAGCACTTCAAAGCCTTGTCATAGTCCGTTTCCACGCCGATGCCGTATGTATAACAGTACCCAAGGTTTGTCAGGGCGGGCATGTACTCCTGCTCCGCCGCCTGGGCATAGAGCATCACGGCCTGCTTGGGGTCGGCCGTTACGCCGATGCCTGCCTCCAGGCACCAGCCCAGGTTCGTCAGTCCCAGGGGATCGTTCAGCGCCGCCGCCCGCTGGTATGCGGCCAGGGCGTCGGTCTCCCGCTTCTCGTCTACGGCCTGGTTTCCCAGGTTTACCCAGTCAGAGGCGGTCATCTCCTCCTCCGTCAGGGCGGTGAAAAAGGTCCCGCCGCAGCGGGGGCAGACGTCCGGCTCCGCCTCAGACACAAAGCCGCAGTCCGGGTTTTCGCAGCGATAGAAATCCATGATTTGTTCCTCCCTCTTACGCGTTGGCTCCGCCGTCAAACCAAGGGGAGCCATTATAAATATCGGTGAATGCGTAGGCCGCGCCCCGGTGTTTAAAGCCGGGGAAGGTGTCCAGCTGGACCCCGTGAATGGCCCGAAAGATGCTTTTTTCAATGTTGGGGTTGGTCTTTTTCAGCTCCCGCAAAAGGAGCTTTATCTCCTGGCGCTTGCTGTCTCCCACACCGTCGCTGGAGGCGTCCCGGGCCTCCGTAAAGCGGCAGGCGCACTGGAGGAAATGGAGATCGTTGTAATTCCGCCAGTTGACCACGGCGTCCTCATGGACGCAGTACAGCGGGCGGATCAGCTCCATGCCGGGGAAGTTTTTGCTGCGGAGCTTGGGGGGCATGGCCTGGAGCTGGGCGCCGTAAAAGAGGCCCAGCAGGGTGGTCTCGATCACGTCGGAGAAATGGTGCCCCAGGGCGATTTTGTTGCAGCCCAGCTCCTGAGCCCTGGCGTAGAGACTGCCCCGGCGCATCCGGGCGCAGAGGTAACAGGGGTTTTTGTCCACCTGCACCGTCACGTGGAAGATGCCGCTTTCAAAAATCGTGAGAGGTATGCCCAGCCGTTTGGCGTTCTCCTCCAGCAGCGCCCGGTTGGCCTGGTTATAGCCCGGGTCCATAGCCAGGAAGGTCAGCTGGAAGGGGTGGTCCGTGTGTTTGCGGAGCTCCTGCATCAGCTTGGCCAGGACGAAGGAGTCCTTTCCTCCGGAGACACAGACGGCGATGTGGTCCCCCGGCGAAATCAGATCATACCGCTTTACGGCGGCAATAAAGGGATTCCACAGAGATTTGCGGTAGGTCTTGATGAGACTGCGCTCGGCGGTCTCTTGAGTGGTGAGGTCGCGGGACATAAGTGACTCTCCTAGCCAAAATGAAATCATTTTTGTAGCGACATGTGCGTCACAAAAATTCCAATGCTCCAGCCGGCCTTGGGCGGCGTCACCAGTCCAGAGACTGGTGGTGGGGGATTCTCAAGGGGGAGCCCGCTCCCCCTTGACGTTTTACAGCCAGATAGAGCCCAGCCGGAAGACGGAGGCGCACATCCTGCGAAGCCAGGGCCGCCGGTTCCAGTCCTCCAGGGTATAGGGCGCGCTCTGTGCCAGGATGCCGTCCATATCCTCCAGCAGATCCTCCACTACCGGCGTATGGTACAGCAGCACGCCGCATTCATAGTGGAGCTGGAAGGTCCGGTAATCCATATTGGTGCTGCCAACCAGGGCCACCTCCCGGTCCGCCATGACGCTTTTGGCGTGAAGGAAACCGGGGGTGTATTTGTAAATCTTCACGCCGTGGCTCAGCAGTTCCCCCCAGTAGGTTTCGGCCACCATATAGGTGAACTTGTGATGGTCCGGGATGCCGGGGATAAACAGCCGCACATCTACCCCCGCGTCGGCGGCAATGCAAAGGGCCTTTTGCATGGAGTCCTCCACGGCGTAGTAGGGGGTGGTGAGGTAAAGCATCTTCTGGGCGGAGGCGATAAGCTGCAAATAGATTTCCTCAATGGGGTTATCCGGGTTGTTCAGCGGCCCGTCGGTGAAGGGCTGGCACCAGCCTTTGGCGGTTTCCACCGGATGACGGGGGCGGTAATAGTCGTCCTCGTTGTGGAAAGAGCCGCCCATCATCTTCCACATCTGCATGAACTGGGTGGCGAAGCCCCAGACCCCCTCGCCCTCGATGCGCACGGCGGTGTCTTTCCAGTGGCCGAAGCGGACGATGAGGTTGGCGTATTCGTCGGCGATGTTGATGCCTCCGGTATAGGCGTATTGCCCGTCGATGACAGCGATTTTCCGGTGGTCCCGGTAATTGAAATAGATGCGGTTCACATAGCGGTGGACGGGGTTGAAGACCTTTACCTCAATGCCCGCGTTCTGGAGGGCCTGGAGGGTTTCGTCGGAGAAGCGGGTGAGGTTGCCGAAATCGTCGAAGGTGATGTGGATTTCCACCCCGGCGGCGGCCCGCTCCTTTAATATGGCGAACATGCGGTCCCAGAGCTTCCCCTCCGCTAAAATATAGTATTCCAGGAAGATATAAATCTCCGCCTGTTCCAGGCGGGAAATCAAGTCTTCGAAGAAAGCCTCGCCCTCTTTAAAATAAACGGCTTCGGTGTTTCGGTAGAGCAAAAACCCCCGCTTTTCCAGATACGCCGCCAGCCGCCCCCAGGCCGGGGACTGCCGCCGGAGACGGGCCAAGTCGATTTCGCTGGCCATGCGCTGGCTTTCTTTACAGGGAATGGGGGGCACGTTTCGAAGGCTGAGCTGCTTGACCTGATGAGCCCCGCCCCAGAGGCAGAACAGAATCATGCCGGATACCGGCATGGCCAGCAGCAAACACATCCACACCAGCTTGTAGGTGGGGCTTCCGGGCCGCTGATAGACCCAGATGGCCACCGCCGCACCGGCGATGAGCAGCAGGGCGTAGACATAGCTGGAGTACTCCGCCAGGAGATGGGAGATCAGCAGGGAGGTGGCGATCTGGGCAATCACCGTCAGCGCGCACATGGAAATGCTGGCGGCGGCGGAAATTTTCCGCTCAATCCGCTCCTCCACCGGGGGGATATGGGGAATGTTCTTACGCAAAGCGCCTCGCCTCCTCACTGGCAGTTTCCACGTTTGGCCTTCCTATTATACAAAAAGACGCCGCCGTCTTCAACACCAAAATATTAAAAATAGATAAAATTCGGGCCGGGCGTTTCCCGCCCGGCCCTGGTGCTTACTTGCTTTGACGGAGCAGTCCCTGCTTAATGTCCCACAGACGCTGGCTGAGATCCACATAAAATGTATGCGGGTTTTCAAACCGTTTGACCTCGTCCCACAGGGTATCCACCTGCTCTTTGCAGTATGCCTGAATCTCACGGAGGCCGGGTCGCTGGTACACCAGCTTCCCCCCCAGGAAGATGGGCCGCTGGAGAGGCTTGGCGATGAAATCCGTGTAGGTCTTCCGTTTCCACGTAGCCCGGGGATCAAAGAGCTCCAGGCTCCGGGTCTCGTCCACGGTCTCGTCCCAAACGGTGATATAGTCCGCCTCGGCCTTGCCGCTGGCCCGGTCGAAAATGCGGTAGACTTTTTTATAGTGGGGATTTGTAATCTTGTCCACGTTTTCGCTGACCTTGATTTTCGGGACCGCCTTCCCCGTTTCGTCCTCCACGGCCACCAGCTTGTACACCCCGCCGAAGACCGGCTGGCTGCTGGCGGTAATCATCCGCTCACCCACGCCGAACAGGTCGATTTGGGCCCCCTGAATCAGCAGGTCCCGGATGATATACTCGTCCAGGGAGTTGGAGGCGGAAATCTGGCACTCCGTCCAGCCCGCGTCGTCCAGCATCTTCCGGGCCTTCTGGGTGAGGTAGGCGATGTCGCCGGAGTCCAGGCGGATGCCGCACTTCTTAATACCCAGGGGTTTGAGCACGGCGTCAAAGGCGCGGATGGCGTCGGGCACGCCGGATTTCAGGGTGTTGTAGGTGTCCACCAGCAGCGTTGCGTTGTGTGGATAGAGCTTGCAGTAGGTCTCGAAGGCCTCGTACTGGGTGCCGAACATCTGGACCCAGGCGTGGGCCATCGTGCCCCCGGCGGGGACGCCGAAAAGCTGGTCGGAGATGGTGCAGGCCGTTCCGGCGCAGCCGCCGATGTAAGCCGCCCGGGCACCGGTGATAGCCCCGTCGGTGCCCTGGGCCCGGCGGGAACCGAATTCCAGCACCGTCCGTCCCTGGGCTGCCCGGACGATGCGGTTGGCCTTGGTGGCGATTAGGCTTTGGTGGTTGATGGCAAGCAGGGTAAAGGTCTCAATGAGCTGGGCCTGGATGGCGGGGGCCCGGACGGTGACCACGGGCTCCTGAGGGAAGATGGGAGTTCCCTCGGGAATGGCCCAGATGTCCCCGGTGAAGCGGAAATCTTTTAAATAGGCCAGGAATTCCGGATCGAACAGATTCCGGCTTCGCAGGTATTCGATGTCCTCCTCGTCGAAGTGAAGGTCCAAAATGTAGTCGATGAGCTGGTCCAGGCCCGCGCAGATGGCAAAGCCCCCCCTGTCCGGCACGTCCCGGAAGAACACGTCGAAATAGGTAATCCGGTTCTGGAAGCCCGCCTGGAAATAGCCGTTGCCCATGGTCAGCTCGTAAAAATCGCAGAGCATGGTCATGTTCAGCTTTTGTTCAGTGTGCATGGTGGGTAACACCCTCTTTTCAAGTTCTTCCCTTGATTATAAGCAAAGCGGTGGGGAAATGCAATCTCTTTTTTAGGAAAGATTAACAAAAAACAGAGGAAAAGAGAGCGGGATTCCGGCGTTTTTGGGTTAGGTTTCCTCCTCTTCCAGAGCCAGGTTCTCACTGTACTCCTGGCAGTCGGGGCCGTCCTCTCCGCCCAGCAGCTCGGTGGCCCGCATGCGTCGTTTGTCCTTTGACGCCTCCACGTTTTGGTGAATCAGCTCCTTCACCGTCCTGGGGTCCTTTACATTTTTTAAATCCAGGTGGGGAATGCTCTTGTCCGAGGACACGACGCACACCGTCCCCACGCCGAAGATGCGCTGGCCCAGGCTTATGGTCAGCCGCAGGTCCCGTACCCGGTAGAGCAGCACCTCGTCAGATTTTACATTGAGAAACCCCGTCTCGCAGAACAGCCGGTCTTCGCTGAGCCGGTACTGAGTGAACGACAGGGGCAGGCCGAAAAAGCGTTTGCGGTCTTTCCATAGATATTGGATGGGTTCCATAGTTCATCCCCCTTTACATGGCATCAGTATACCATGCTTTCGGGCGGTCTGCAAGCATTTGCGGTGTCTATGGCTGTCCCGGAAGAGCGCGTTCCCGGCTGGGAGCGGCTGTTCCGTTCTGCGGGGCCGGCGAACGCCGCCGGCGGAGTTTTCCGATGGGCCGCTTTCACCTGGACAAAAGCCCGCCGGAATATCCGGCGGGCTCAGTGTGTTGAAAATGGGTGAGACGCCTGGGGCGGGCCTTCGTTCCATATGCCCCAAGGCGGCGTTATCCCAACCAGCTAAAGAGGCCCCGGGGCGCCTCCTCACCTTCCAGCAGGATGCCGGCGGCTTCCAGCATCTGGGCCGCGTCGGCCCGGGTCACCGCCTGCTCCATAGACTGGCTGCCAAAGCTCCCGGCGGAGAGAACACTGACCGCCTCCATGTTCCCCACGGCCTGGGCCGCCCAGGAGGGAGCCGCGCCTCGGTCCGCGTACCATACGTCCAGGTCCACGTCGCCCAGGTCCAGCACCCGGTCCAGAATGGTGGCCGCCTCATTAAAAGTGACGGTCTCGTCCCCCCGGAAGGCCACGCCTTCGGCGGGGGAGCTGCCCCGGATGACGCCGTCTGCCGCGCCGGCGGCGGCGTAGGCCTTGGCCCAGGTGGGAATGCTCATATCGTCACAAAAGCCTGTCATGGTGACGCCGGTGACTTCCCGCCCCGCCGTTTCCAGGGCCATAGCGAGAAATTCGCTGCGGCTCACCGGCTGGTCCGGCTGGAAGTAGTAGAAATCCCCAATTTTTCCGCCGGTGAAAATGCCCTTTTCCGCCAGGGTCTGGGCGGCCCGGGCAGCGGGACAGCCCTCCAGATCGGCGTAGGTGACGCCGGAGCGGGTTTTATCAATGGCGACGGTGACCTTGGCGGGGGCGGAGGCGTTGCCCTGGCTGTCCGTGGCCGTGTAGGTGAAGCGGTCGGAGCCGGTAATGCCCTCGTCGGGGGTGTAGGTGAAGCTGTCCCCCTCAATGACCACCGTGCCCTTCCGGGGTTCGTCCGCCAGGGCGAAGGTCATCTCGTCCCCCTCCGGGTCCGAGGCCAGGAACTGCCCCTGACCGGGGATGCCCTGGTAGGTGCGGATTTCCAGATCCCAGACCTGGGGGGCCCCCTCCGGGGGCGTTTCCTCGGCTTTTTTGCCAAACAGCGCCGAGGCGCTGCCCGTCAGCAGCACCGCCGTCAAAGCCAGCAGGGCGGCGGCTCGTGTCAGATGGTGTTTCATGGGAAATCATCCTCCTGTATGAATTGGTACGGGAGTAGTGTTTTCCCATTCTGTGAAATTATGCGAAAAAGCGCCGCCCCGGTTTTCCGGGGCGGCGGAAAGGCCTAGGCCTTGTTTGATAATTGGCGATATGCCCAACAGCGAGGAATTTTTTTGCCAGACAAG
>OFHM01001885.1_pt1 | contig 12749 bp, 17 predicted proteins | sample 1521311 | NCBI WGS metagenome assembly OFHM01 (sample SAMEA3504083, study PRJEB24116) | mouse gut metagenome | biome: mouse gut; feature: mouse-associated habitat; material: faeces | place: Denmark | collected 2011 | reverse complement strand
TATATGCTTCTATATAATAAGATATAGTCCGACAAATTGGGAAACTTTTAATTAACATACAGGCTGATATTCAAGAGATTGAGGTCATCACAAATTGCATGACCGAAGATGAAAATGTTCAAAGAATTGTTTCTGCACTGGATTCTCTCGATACGAAATTGTGTTGTCGGCAGCAAGGAGAACATTTTCAAATCGCTTTGAATGATATTTTGTATATTGAGTCGGTAGACCGTAAGACTTTCCTTTATACCGAGCAACAGATATATGAAACAGACAAGAGACTTTACGAGTTAGAAAACTATTTGAAAAACAGATCTTTCTTCCGTGTATCTAAGGCAACTATTATCAATTTGAAACGCACGAAATCTATTCGCCCAGAAATTGGTGTCAGGCTTTTGCTGACTATGGATAACGGAGAAAAAATTATTGTGTCACGGCAATATTATTAGAAGTATCTGAAACCATTGTAAACACTGCATTCGTGAGCCGGAAATGAGTCCTACTACACGCATTACTACACGTTTTTCAGAGAAAGACTCAATATGATGGAGAAAACCATACTTATATTTTCTTTCCGTTGTAATTTGAAAAAAATAAGCTTATAATGATATTAAGCAGATAAGGAGTATCGTGGAGATGTTGGATAAGCAGATAAAAGAACGGGAGAGGCAGAAAGATTTACAGCGTCTGCGAGGATTTCGACCAATAGATGATGATTTTATGCGTTGTCTTTTTAAAGATAATATCCCATTGGTTGAGTTAGTATTGCGGACGATAACAGGCAAGCAGGATTTAGTAATTACCGATTGTCGGACGCAAAAAGATATGAAAAGGCTGGCAGGAGCAAGATCAATTTGCCTGGATGCGTATGGAACGGATTCGCTCGGACAAAAATATGATTTAGAAATTCAGCGGGCTGACAGAGGAGCAAATCCACATAGGGCACGGTATCATTCCAGTGTGATGGATATTGAGAATCTGAATGCTGGTCAGGAATTCAATGAACTGCCAAATACTTATACCATATTTATCACGGAAAAAGACTTTTATGGAAAGGACGAGCCGATTTATCATATTGAGAGGATAAATCTGGAAACAGGTGAGCCGTTCGGAGATGGTGAACATATCTTATATGTGAATGGCGAATACCGTGGAGATTCTGATTTAGGAAAGCTGATGCATGATTTTAACTGTACAAAGGCTGAAGATATGAATTTCAGGCTGATGGTAGAGCGTACAAGGTATTTAAAAGAAAATCCGAAGGGAGTGGAAGAAATGTGCCAGGTTATGGAAGATATGAGAAATGAAGCCGAATATAGAAAAACTATCGAAATAGCACACACGTTTATTTCGATGGGTGATTTATCTTACGAAAAGATTGCAGAAGGAACCGGTTTGTCTGTTGAAACAGTTAAGGAACTGGCAAAGAAAAAAGATTTTGTGCCAGGGGGAGATATGGAATAGGGTTATCCAGGTGCATATTTAGATGTTTTTTGAGGATGCAGTTGGCATGAAGCAAAAAAGTAGAAAGAGGTGATTTTTCATGTCTGAATTACAGAAACAGGTAATGGAGATTATAGAGGAAATGCCAGAAGAAAACCTGAAAGTATTGGTAAATTTCATGCAGATATTCGTGCAGTCGAAAAGCAAGTCGTTGTCAGCTGCCCATTCTGTCAAGAGAGCCTCAAAGAGAATTGGAATTGCTGAGGGCGAAGAACTGTATGCGCCGGATTACGATATTGACGAATACAATGGTGAAATAGCAAAAATGTTTGGGGTGGTATGATGAATGTCTTGTTAGATACACACATTATTCTGTGAGTGCTGGAAAATAATGCAAAGTTACCGGGAAAAGCGCGGGAAATAATTGAGGACGAGCGCAATCAGATTTATTATAGTACGGCATCTGTGTGGGAAATAGCAATCAAGCATATGGCACGGCCTGATAAAATGCGTATTGATGGGCGGAGTTTTTCTGAAAAGTGTATGGATTCAGGGTTTGAAATACTTCCTGTTTATGACCGTCATGTCTACGGATTGGAAACGCTGTCAAGATCAGATGATGCGCCGCCGCACAATGATCCTTTTGATAGAATAATGCTGTCTCAGGCAAAGGTGGATAAATTGAGATTCATTACCCATGATTCCCTGATTCCGTTTTACAATGAGGAATGCGTTTTAGCCGTGTAAGGTAATTTTGGGTAATGATGGAAACGATTTGTATATGTGTGTTCCATACAATATTATGGAAATGGAAACAGCGGTTTCAGATAGCGGAAACCGCTGTTTTTATGGGGGTGCCGGGAAATAGTATTCAGCCATAATAAGATGTTGCAGAAGCCGCAGATAGAAACGATGTATTGTGGATACGAGACTGCTTCCTGATGGCCCACTGTTACGAAATAATTGATTTTCTTTCATAGGACAGGGAGGATAAACTATGATCAAACTTCCAATGTCTGATTTTATGCAGAAATATTATCAGGAAAAGGGAATTATGTTTACGGATTCAGAAAAGGCGACTATCCTGTGGAATTCAGTATTCCCTGTGCCCAAGGCAGAGATCTTGAGCGCGCTGAAGGAGATTACCGATACAACCGCTGATAAGGCCCTGAAAACACAGATAAACGAACGGCTTGATGCAGAGCGGCGTTTTCAGGAAAATGATGGCATATACTTCTTTATCTGTACGCCATCTGACGAAGGCCCGAGAAAAGAATGGGGCAGCTACTATTTTGCCGCGCTGGAGGCTGCGAAAGCGTATGGCAAAAAAGAATCTCTGGGAATTTTTGACATCGAGAAGAAAATCTTTGAAGACTACTGTCCAGATGACGATCTGGTGGGGCCGGATATTGCAGAAGGCTGCGTATGGTATACAAAGGATGGAGAAATGCTTCATTGCACAACCTTTCCGTACATGCTCGGAATCAGCAGAGATCTCGGCGATAGAGGTTCATCCCGCTTTGAAGATGCGTATATTCCCTTGCAAAATCCTTATGAGACGGGCGACATCGTCCGGATTGTCGGAGATTCACGGCCGGCTATAGTACAGGAAAGTCGGGAACAATGGGATAGCCTTGTGGAAAGGAATCTCAAGGATCCATACGTTTGTTATCCGACCTTTGAAGATAACTGTCTCAGAGTGGAGTTCCTTGGGGAGGATGGGGAAATGTTTCATGAACATCCACATATCTTATCTCTGGAAAAAATCGACCAATGGGAGGATGAACTTGAATGGGAACTGCTACAGGTGGTGAGCCGGCTGATAAAGGGAGAAGGAGAAATGGATGATTTCCTATATTATTACCATAAAAATCTGAACCGGAAAAGATAAAAATACCAGCAGTTGTGTGGCAATCCCAAATACTTAGGCATGATAATTTATTTGCGATATGATTTATGACAAATATTTTAAATTTTTGTAGCAGAACTCCGACGAAATACGCCGGAGTTCTTTTTGTTAGTTCACATGGCGGTACATGCTGTAGAAACCATATGCGCTGCGGACTGTGAATTACTATGCATAAGGAAGTGTTCTGATAAAATCTAAGAGATCATCTTTCAGAATCAGATATCTGCCGTTGAGCAGCAAGGCGCGCAGCCGTCCGGTGTGGATATAATCCAGAATACGATTCTTTCCCATGTGCAGTAATTCCTGGGTTTGTTTTCTTGTCAATAAGTCCGGGTAATTTTCCAACATAAGCGATTCCTGCCTTTCAAGTGTTCTTATGGAATTGTTGGGTCTATACGGCTTTCGCTGGATTTAAATGGTTGAATCTGGCCCTGCCGGAAAGGCATGGGTTATTTGGGCTTGGAATAAGGAATTGCCTGGCAGAAAGAATTTTGCAATCCCCGAGAGGAATGGTGGCCGATTATAGGGAACAACATCCAAAATGTAGGTGCTGGCTCGTAGAAATCACAGAAAAAAGAAAGGACAGGAACAAAATGGAAACGATAACAATTCAATTTAGCAATGCTATGTTGTACGACAGGATTCATACGCTTTCAGCAGAGTATAATGTATCTGCAGATTTACTTATCGGCCTGGCGGTAAAACGGCTGATTGATGATGTGGAGGTTGTCAGGAATCTGCGGAATGGAGAGATAAAATTAGAATGACGCTCTCCTGTCCTCCTCATCAAAATGTGAAAAGATAGTGCGTAGCACTTTGATAGCCAGCTGTTTGCGTTCTAACGGCTGGTTGTCTGTAATCTGCCTGAATTGAGCCAGGATATTGGGGTCATTGTCTGATACGGAATCGGCCAGCATGTAATCGACAGTGACTCCAAGCCTGTTCACAAGCCTTACCAGCGTATCCAGAGTAAGACTGCGTTCACCGCGCTCAATGGCGCCCATGTAAGTATCTGATATATCGATTGCTTCTGCAAGTTCAGCCTGTGTAAGGCTTAATCTCTTGCGCTCTTCCCGTATCCGTTCCCCTAACCTCTTATAGTCCATATGATCATCCCTTGTTGTTTATTTTATGTAGAATAATTTAAGACAAAATATCCAAAATGAAATATCTAAAAGGGGTATTCATGTTGACAAAAAGAGGTAAATGTGATAATTTAAATGAGTAAGAATGCTATAAAAATACGAGGGTATGGATATGTTTGTGATGATACTTACAGTATTGGTCTATATATGTTTGACGTAGTACATTCAGTCAGTTGTATGGCTGGTAAATTTATTTATACCGGAGCCTATACTGCTTTTGGATGAAGTGAGTATTTTCTGCAATGCATGTTTTGGAGGATTATAGATGGACAATAGAATTGAGTATCCTATAATTCAGAAGGGAGTTGATGACTCTCTGGAAAACATTTCTACGGTCTTGTCTGTTTTTGATACAGATAGGTGTTCTTATAAATCATTATATGATAACTCTTCGGAGCAGGTAATTGCTCTTATAAGTAATGGCATTGAAAAACATTCTGCTCAAAAGTTCCATGAATCATTGAATACTTTTGAAAAGTTCGGATTTGTTTCAAAAGAGAAAATTAAACTTTTTGAAGAAAATACAGAAATGAAAAAGAGCATAGCGGCAGGAGCAGCATCCTTTGTTTTAAGTATAGGTCCGCCGCTGTTTGGATATGTGTCTAATAAATTGGATATGTATAATTTTCAAAAATTTTATATCAGTAGTTTGGCATATATAAATAGGGAAAGCACGTACAGGATAAAGCAGAACGTTGCAAGGATTTTTACACCCTGTAAAATAAAAGATAAGAATTACAATAAACTTTTTGAAAAGTTCGGTAATGAAAATGCAAGTATTTTTGAACTACCTTCTTTGAAAAGGAGCTTTTATTATAAATTTAATAAAATGGAAAAAGAACAGATGAAAGTCTTTGCAGGATCTATATTGCGAGCTTGTGACTGGGATGATGAGGAGATAAGGGGAAGAGCGGAGGACTATCTTGATGTATACTGTAAGCTTTCAGCGCCTGATATTGATCGCTTAATATTCAACACAAAAGAACAAGTTGATATTTTCTCTGACTTTATAGTATTTAATAGCATTACAGCCAAGGATTTTTTTGTTGCACTTGTGAATTCTATAGAAAAAGGTCAAGCATATGCCGGATATAACATAGATAATGACCCTTATAGGAAAATCCGGCAGAAGAAGGCCATGTTGATAGGGGAAGGAATCAAGCTGGCGGGTGACATACTTGGCTCCAAATATAAGCCGATTGAAGTTTTTGCTGATATGTCTGTAAATATGTTTTTTAATTGCATAGATACCCCCAGCATGGAAGTAGCAATGAAAATTGAAGAAGCAAGGGACAAATTAAAAAAAGAAATTAGCTGTGCGGGAAATGTATATGGAAAAGAGTGACAGTAAGCTAACAAAATGGGAAGAAAGTTCCGTGAATAGAGAACTTAATCTCATTATAATAGACGAGAATGAGAAAAGACTAACGAAATTTGATCAGGAAATCGCTAGCTATGTTGTTGTCAATATTGACGAGAAGACAGGGAGAGCATCTGCGCAATGTGACTGGTTCAAAATAGTTGGGGCTATAAAGAATGAAGTTATCTTATGTACAGTGACTCGTACTCGGCCTTCTGTTTTTCATCCGATCAAAAATATTAAAGCAGGCATAGAAGCAGGAAAGAAGACAAAGATTTGGGAGGAATTTTATAGGGAATATATCCAAAGTGGGTTATATCAAGCTGAATTGATAAAGGCATGTGAGAAGTATGAAGATGATCCTGATAAAATGAATAATCAAATTGTAGCTTATTTGAAATTGTTGAGTAAAAATTTAAAGAAGAAAATGGAAGATGTTGAGAAAAAAAGATAAAGAAAATAAAAAAGCACAAAAACAAAGTGGTTGTGCGCAAGAGAATACTTCCCCAAATTCAAAGAAAAAGATTTTGAAAACTATAGGCATAGGCACAGCGGTGGCGGCGGGCACAATGGCGGCGGCTGAATTTGGAACAAGAGCTTATAAAGTCAAGCAAGAGGAAAAGTTAAATGAGACTATGAAATTTAATGTTAAAAAAATGCAAAATCAAACGTATGACGTTTACCGCTGTTTTAGGATCGATTATAAAGCGCTCCTTAATGAAAATATTGACAGTAAAATCATACAAAAGGAAAGAGAAATTAATTTGCTTAAAAAACGGCTAAATAATATAAAAATAGATAAATTTGTGAAAAAAGAACGGGAGTATAACCATTTACAGTTGCTAATACAAAACAAGGAAATATGTTTGGACTTTTTAAGAAGAAAGAAAGAAAAACAAGAAATCATTTCGCAACATTTAGGCAAACGCAAGGCTTTAACGACGGAAAAAGAAAAAATATCGTTTCTGCATCCTAAAAAAAAGAAAGAGTTTGAGAAGGAGATTGTTACATGTGAAAATAATATAACTGATTGTTATAATGAGTACAGGAGTTTAGAAAGTGAAATTTCTGAAAGTGAGGAAAAAGAAAAAATATTGGCAAAAAAGTATAGTGTTGCAAAGAGAACAGGTATTAAAATCTTTATGGTTGTAGTAGTAATAACGGTTATTTTAATTTGTGTGTTTATTTTGAGGCTTCTGGCATGATGGTAGATACTTAGACGAGTTTTGGTAACAATTTATTTGAGAAAACTACCTGTGTTCTGTTAATGTATTGTGTGTAAATATCAAAAGGAATTTTGACGTGCAAAATACGGTAGTATCAGAAAGAGAGGACGGCTTTCGTTCTCTCTTTTTTCGACATCAGATTACATTTGTAGACTTTCTCAAATAGATAGAGTCAATATTTTTATGCAAAGATAGTGATATATTATTCTCCTGCAGTATAACAACCAATCATCCGATATTCCGAATTTATATTGGAGCAACAAAGGAGGTACTTACAATGAGCACTGTATTCAAAATCTTAAAAGCCACAGGGACAGTGGCAGGAGCAGCGGCGGCCAAATTTATCATCTGGCTGGCAGGAAAACTGGAAAGGGGGAAATAAGCCATGGCAGCAAATGTGGAATCCATGTTCTATGTCAGGGAGAAGCCCTGGCACGGCCTCGGCACCATGGTAGCGGAGGCTCCTGATTCAGCCGCGGCACTGCGCCTTGCAGGGCTGGACTGGAACGTAATCCAGAAGGACATTATGACGGAGGACGGAGAAGACATCATTCCGGGATTCAAGGCGAACGTGCGTGACACTGATGGGAGTGTCCTGGGGATAGTCACGGACAGGTACCGGGTGGTGCAGAATGCGGAAGCCTTTTCTTTCACGGATGCGCTGCTGGGCGAGGGCGTCCGCTACGAGTCCGCAGGGAGCCTACAGGGCGGCAGGCGGACCTGGGTATTGGCCAGGCTCCCCCACCAATACATCATCAATGGCGAGGAAGTCTCGCCGTATCTTGTGTTCATGAATGCTCATGACGGCAGTGGAGCCATCAAGGCGGCCATGACCCCTATACGGGTGGTTTGCCAGAACACGCTGAATCTGGCACTCTCCACGGCGAAGCGCAGCTGGAGTTTCAACCATACCGGCGACATCAGCGGCAAGCTGGAGGAGGCGCGGGATACGCTCCTGTATGCCGGGATGTATATGACGGAACTGGGGAAGACTTTTGGGAAGCTGGGGCGGATCAAACTTTCGGACGGCAAGGTGACGGAATTCATCAGCGCCCTAATTCCAGACGCAGACGGCGCAAGCCTCCAGCAGAGGCGCAACATCCGCAGGATGCAGGACGACCTGAGGGCGAGATATTATGACGCCCCTGACCTGACGGACGTAGGAAAGAATGGCTACCGCTTCATCAATGCAGTCTCCGACTTCGCCACCCATGCGAAGCCGCTCCGGGAGCGCACCAATTATAAGGAGAGTCTGTTTGCCAGAACAGTGGACGGCAACCCGCTGCTTGACAGGGCGTACCAGATGGTGATGGCGGCCTGAATCGGCGTCAAAAAGACACAGGCATACTGGTGCCGCGGCGTGCCGTTGGCATCAAAATGGTGCGGAGAGAAAGAGGATTATTATTGATAAGGGACGGCCGGAAAAGGCTGTCCCTGTATTTTTGGTTCTTTCTGATATTTGGTTCTTCTATTTGGGCAATTTCATTCTCTTCACTCTGCCCGGCCAGACCATTTGGCGGTTTGCGGCAAATTCAGGGGAAATACGAACCCAGGGCACAGAAAGAACCTTATTTTTGGAGGTGTTTATGTATAGAGTAGTCGTAAAAACAGCGGATTTACCAAGGGAAGAATGGCTGAAATACCGCACACAGGGAATCGGCGGTTCTGATGTCTCCATAATAGCGGGTATCAACCCTTTTCGGTCAGCCCATCAGCTCTGGTTGGAAAAGACAGGGCAGTCGGAGCCGGAGGAAACGGAAAGCGAGTATGCCCATTTCGGCACGTTGCTGGAGCCGGTGGTTCGGAAGGAATTTACCCGCCGTACCGGTATCAGGGTAAGGCAGAAGCACATGCTGCTACAGAGCGAAGAATATCCGTTCATGTTCGCGGATTTGGACGGGGTAATCAATGAGGGCGGCCAGATGGCGATATTCGAGGCTAAAACGGCTTCCCAGTACAAGGCCGAATTATGGGAGGAAGAAGTCCCGGCAGGGTACATCCTCCAGGTGCAGCATTACATGGCGGTCACGGGCGCACAGAAGACATACATTGCCGCGCTGGTGGGCGGCAACCATTTTGTGCATCATGTAGTGGAGCGTGACGGGGAAATGATTGGGAAGATTACCGCCATGGAGAAATATTTCTGGGAGTACCATGTACAGGGCGGCGTGGAACCTGTCCCGGACGGCTCCAGGGCAACGACAGAATACTTTGACAGGAGGTTCCGTGAATCCAACGGACTGACGGTCGCGCTTCCGGAGGCGGCGCTGCCGGTCTGCGAAGAGTACGAGAGGCTATCCAGACAACTGAAGGAACTGGAAACGGCAAAGGACGCAGCCGCCAACCAGCTGAAAAGCTATCTGGGGGAGGCGGAGGCTGGAATCGTCGGCGGCAGGAAAGTGACCTGGAAACAGATCAGCAGAAGTACGGTGGATGCCAGTAAGCTGCAGAGCGAGAAGCCGGAGATATACAGGGACTATCTGAAACAAAGCAGCTACAGAAGGCTGTCCGTTGCATAGGGGCAGGGCTTCCATAACAGAGGATATCCGGGGATTCGGTGTCAGGGCAGACTTTACGCCGGGTTCCCGAAACCGGAATAAGCCCCGGAGTCTTTTGTCCAAAAGCAGTGGCGCTTGATTTATATTTGATGCAAACAGTGCAGAACTGCAAAATCAGACCCATAAAGGCTGCATAAAAAAGCCTGGAGACTCCGGGAATACCATAGGCAGAAAGAGGTGAAGACAATGAAAAGCGGCAGCATATATATCATCGGCCTAGACCATGGCAACCACCTGATGAAGACGGCAGGCCATATCATGCCAAACGGGGTAAAACGGCTGGGCGCAAAACCGACATTTACGGCAAATACCCTGCATTACGGAAGGACTTACTATAAGGTGGGGGAAGAAAGGATGCCTATCAAGGACAGCAAGCTGGCAGATGACGACTATTATATTCTCACTCTCGCAATGCTTGCGAAAGAGATAAAGACCAGGGAAATCCCCCAGGACTCCCGCATCGTACTTGCGGCGGGGATGCCGCTAAAGCAGTTTTCCACGGAAAGGGACGGGTTCGTCCGGTATCTGAAAAGGGAGGGCCAGCCTGTCAGCTTTAAGTATGAGGATGCGGCCTATAAGTTCTGCATTGACAAGGTGGCTGTGTTTCCCCAGTGCTATGCGGCAGTGGCGAGCCGGCTTCCCTCCATGAAGGAGTGCCTGATTGTGGATATCGGTTCCTGGACAATCGACATCATGGAGGTAAGAGACGGCGTGCCTGTGGAGAGCCGCTGTGAGACCTTTTCGGAATCGCTGGTATCCGTCCTCCAGGACATCCGCAGCGAAAGCAACGAGCTTTTGAAAAAGGAGATTTCCGAGAACAGAATCATTTCCTATATTCAAGGTGACACGGAAAATATCCCGAAGCCGCACCGGAAGCTTATGGATACAGCCCTGGAGCGGTTTGCGGCCAGGGTGGAGGGGCTGCTGAAAGAGAGCGGCCACGCTACACAGTTTACGGATATGGTCTATGTGGGAGGCGGCGCCGCGGTGATGAAGAAGTACGGCAGGACGGGAAACAATATCTCCTATATCATGGATGTCAAAGCAAATGCCATCGGCTATGAATACATAGCAAGTCAGATTGCATAGAGAAACCGGATAGAACAAAGGGGGGATTCTATGGCACAGTCAGGAGACTTCGGTGCGGGGAGTGTTAAGGCCCGCTTTCCAGATGGCTTATAACGAGGATATCATACCGAAAAATCCCTTTGACTTCAAGCTTACGGATGTGATCGTGAATAATTCACAGAAAAGAATCGCATTAACGGATGCGCAGAGGGATACATGGATGGAGTTCATCCGTACAGACCCGACTTACAGTAAGTATTATGATGAATTTGTTGTCTTATTGGGGACGGGACTCAGAGTAAGCGAGTTCTGCGGGCTTACTATCAGAGATTTGGACTTTGGCAGCAGGCGGATTACCGTGGATCACCAGCTGATAAGGGAGCGAGGCGGCAGATATTATGTCGAGGTCACGAAATCGGAAAGCGGCAGAAGATACATCGCCATGGACGACGCTGTATACACAAGCCTGAAAAATATGCTTGAACATAGGCCGAAGGTTAAGACGGAGATGGTTGTAGATGGGTACAGCGGCTTTATCATGCTGGATAAGAACGGCAGGCCGAAGGTTGCCCTTCATATTGAGAATGAAATGCGCTGGGCTATGAAGAAATATGGCAAGCTGCATCCGGATGCGCCGCTGCCGCCTATTTCCCCCCATGTTTTGCGCCACACCTACTGTAGTAATCTCTATTTTATGGGTCTGGATGCTAAGAGTCTGCAATATTTCATGGGGCATTCGGAGTCCCGGACCACTATGAACATCTACACCCATGCGAACTATGAGCAGGCGCGGGATGCGCTGACAAAGGTACTCCGTTTTTCCAGTCAGGACGGTGAGGAAAAAAGCGGGGGCAAAGCATTGTAAATACCGCCATCGGGAGTCCTGGCTTACTACACGTTTTACTACACACTTTGCACGGAAATTTACGAAATCCTGTGAAGATTCTCGTGAAACAGTAAAATCTACAGCAGCCGGGAACCCCAGTAAATATAAGGATTCGAGGACTTATGAAAGGAAGTGTGAACATGATTTCGATACTTTTCGTGTGCCACGGCAATATACAAGCAATATAAAGACAGCATTGGGGGTTATATAGATGAATAACTATCGTTCAATTATTTGGCGCTTTTTTACGGTGTTCTTTTTTATCTTTGGACTACTTCAGACCTTGTTTTTTGTCCGTATCCTTTTTCCTCAATTTCGTGCAAATGGATTAAATACACCTCAAACCTTACTTTGCTTGGTTTCGGCTATTATTTTGTCCGCGTTATACTCTATGATCTGCGTTGATGACCAGGAAAGTGAATATGCGATAAAATCTCGGCTTTTGATTTGTGGTATCCCTTGTGTACTCATTTGCAGCGTTCTATCAGTCAATTATGGGCTACCATCTCTAATTCTTGATATGTTTGGAATTACAAATCGTAAAACGGGAATTTCTGTTTGGTTGATTGCTTTCATCCTCTCCAGCGCAACATTGATATTTGCCCTTTATCTCCTTGAATGGCACTACCGCCAAGTTGGGAAAAAATACGATAGCGCACTTTCTGAATACAAAACCAGAGCCGATATAATATCCGCTGAGTAAAGGAAGGTTAAGATGGATATTCTACTTTATTTCGGAGGGCCTACCCTTATCGCTTTTCTTATTCAAATCCTTATCGGATGTAGAACACAACACAAAATTTTACGATATATACCGATCTATTGCTTTGTTATAGCAGTTGTTTTTGCAGTCATAGCCCTAACTGCGGATTCTGGGTTCCTCATTGGTGGCAATGTTATTGCTGCTCTTGTGTGGTGCATAATCGGCATCTGCTTTCTGTTAGGGTATGCTCTGGCTATCTTCGTATGTCAACATAGAAAAAGTTAATTATAAAATGCTTAGATAGTGATAGTAGTCTTAAATTCAGAATCCCTGGACAGTCATAAACACAAAAGGTAAAAGGGACGATATTTGCGGCCCCGGTTGGGCCGATTAAATGAGGAGCAGAAACGAGGCAGATAAAATGAATGTAACAAACTTCGCAAATCTTTTT
>OFHM01001883.1_pt1 | contig 12764 bp, 9 predicted proteins | sample 1521311 | NCBI WGS metagenome assembly OFHM01 (sample SAMEA3504083, study PRJEB24116) | mouse gut metagenome | biome: mouse gut; feature: mouse-associated habitat; material: faeces | place: Denmark | collected 2011 | reverse complement strand
CTGACCTTGCAAAGCTTCGGAAACGGAGTTCACGCTACCTATCTTTAATAAATCATCTCCCTTCGCTGTGGCAATGGAACCGACACTGGACACCTTTTTCTGTACACCGTATCCAACCACTACCACTTCTTCCAGTGTCTCCGTATCTTCTCCTAAAGAGATTACTCCTAAAGTCGTTTTATTCTTTAAATCCAGTTCCAGAGTTTTATAACCCACATAAGAAATGACAAGTATGTCTCCTTTCGATGCCTTCACAGTAAAATTACCGTCAAAATCAGTAATCGTACCGCTGCCCGTACCTTTCACGCGAACACTGACGCCAATCATCGGTTCACCAGATACTGCATCCTTCACTTGTCCCTTCCAATAATCCTGTTGTGCCTGCACGTCCAGCGCACAAAACAAAAAGCAACAAAGACATAAGAAAGAAAAACAAAGTCTGTCTCTTTTCATAAACATTATTTTTAACTGTTAACAATTTCTTTATCTCAAGACACAAATTAAGCGGGAAAATCTTCAAATGAAAAGGAAGATTATCCTCAAAACCCGTACAAATGTGCAAAATAGATTTCTCTACTACATTTCTGAACAAATCATTTCCACATTGGCTTTATGACGTGCTCTTTGTCTACGGTGATGTTGTATATGCCATCGTTTCCTTTCTTCAGGATGAGCGGAACAATACGTGTTTTACGAGGGGACACGGTGGAATCTGAACGATGAACGTGGTAAACATAGTAATATTTTCCATCCAGCCCTTTAAATACATCTCCATGTCCTGATCCGTTTTCTCCTACGAGGCTGCGATGAATGATCGGACTGTTCGGGTGTTTCTTCCACGGACCGAAAGGGGAAGAAGCAGTAGCATAGCCTACCGAATAGTCGATATTCATAAAATGATTGGCAGAATAGAAGAGGTAATATACCCCGTCCCACTTCATAACAGTCGGTCCTTCCATCACCGGTGCAGACTTATAGTTCGGAGTCTTTTCCCAAGGCTCCGTACAGTCCAGACATTGTTTCAATGTTTCCGGTTTGATACTTCCTTTCTTTATGTCAAACTCGGCTACCCAAAGGTAATTTCCTTTATTAAAGCGGACATGATATAGGTAGTATTTCCCATCATCATCCTTAAATAGGAAAGAGTCTATATTCTTAGCAGAAGCGTCTATCGGCTTGACTTCCTTCTGACGAAAAGGTCCGAATACCGATTTTGAGGAAGCAATTACTGTTTGCTCATTAGCAGTATAAGTGAAATAATAAGTTCTTTTATCCTTAAAGTATTGAGGTGCCCAGAAGCCTTTTTCACCATACGTTCGATCTCCTTTCCGCAGAATCAGTTGCAGGGAACTGCCATCAGGCACCGTCCAATGCTCCAGATCGGTCGATTCGAGGATAGCAAAGCCCTGTGGTTCCTGATTGCGTGTGCCGGTGAGGTAATACTTGCCGTTTTCCACAAAGATAGTGGGATCGGCATACATAATTTCTTTCCAATCATCAGCATGCAATTGGAAGGCAGACATAAATGTCACTCCCAGAACAAGTGTTACCCGTGATAAGATTTTATTAAATGTATTCATCAGTCTGTATCTTATTAATTGTTATACCATTTTTATCAATTCAGCTCCCATGCCAGGCGAGGTTGCTCACCGTTAAGATTCCATATAGAGGCATCCCAGTCGAGAGCACGAATGGCTTCCATCAGGTTATTGATGGTAGTCAAGCCGTTATAACGATCTACCGTAGTAATTGCACCTACGTTTACACTAGCTTGGTCAGGCAGTGCGGGATTACCAGAGAAAACACATTCCATAGCCGGGTTAGCGTAACAGGAATAAGCCACATTCTGACTGTACCGTCCACATACCTTACCCGATTTGGGGGCAGCTTGAGAGAATAAATATGTGTTCCATGCTACACAGTGATGAACAGTAATGCCGGACCCTGTTGTGTTATTGGCGTTACCCATGATACCTCCCACCTGATTTTGTGCAGATACATCACAGTCGCTCCAGCAGTAGGATATGGCAGAAGTAGTAGAAGCACCGGAAATAGGTTGTACCCATCCGGCAATACCACCGCCCGGATTAGCCACAACCATAGGAACTGCTTTCATCACTCCATGAGAATAACAATGAGAAATAGTACTTCCAAGCAACCGGCTGGCAATACCGCCGACGCACGACTGGGTAGTAATATCACCCACATGATAGCATTGTTCTATAGAAGCTCCTTCACGCACTTCACCGCAGATACCACCTGCCGACCACAATGCAGTAATCTTCGTTTCCGAACCACATTGATAAATCTTGCTGTCTGCCCCGTGAAGTCGCCCACAGATGCCGCCCGCTTGACCGTCATCCCATGCAGCATTGCCCGAAGTCAAACTGATAGTACCCGATACCCGAACGTTCTCCACTATACCCGCACCGGAAACATTACCTGCCTGACCAGCGACAATACCCGTAAGTTTTTTATTGGCAGTGACTTGTGCATTTGTAAAAGTAACATTGGCACATCGCCCTGTCAACATACCGAAGAAACCCTGATAACCGGATGAAGAAGATGTTATTTTCAGATTACTAATGGCGTGTCCACAACCATCAAAGTCCACCGGCTTGGCTGCAGTGGCTTCCACAGGAGTCCAGTCCATGCCTTGCAGATCGATATCTGCACCCAGACGTACATAGGTAATCTGCCCCTCCTTGAGGTATTCACCGAGCTTGGCCAAATCCTTGGCCGCAGTGATGATATACGGATTACCGATACCACCCTGCTTTTGTTGCAGATAGAAGGTCATAGTACTCTTCTCTTCGTTGACGGCAAGATTTTCGGATTTCAGTTTCAGACCGAGCACATATTTCTTGGTGTTGTCCAATGTAGTAAGATCGTGGAAACGCAGACCGACAGTGTGCAACACATCGTCACCCTTGAAATCGAGACTATTGACATCAAGGTCATAGTTAGCCGCAGGCAATAGTGTGTATTCCTCGCCAAATGAGTGAGCATCAACTACTGCAAATTCCACTTTCGCTTCCTTTTCACAATGGCTCTTTTCTACCATAATGGTATATTCATATTCCGGCTCATCCAGATACAACTCATACTTACCTGTTTGATAAAGTGACAAGGTTATATCCGAATAGGTAACTTCAGCCTTTTCCGGCTGTGTCAGATCCATGACTTCTCCACATGAAATCAACGAAAACGCCATTAACGACAGGGCGATAGGAATATATCTTTTCATAATTCAATTCTTTTAATGATTAAAAAGCAGGAACAATCACACCCACATTGTCTCCTGACAACCAAACTTTATCTCCATCTATACGAACTACCTCCATCTCCATCCCTTCTTTGAGAAAAGAAACTCCTTGAAATGAGAATTCAGTCTTTATCTTTTGACCAACAGCCGTGGGCTTCCCGTCAAACTTCACATGAATGTATTTGCTTTGATCCGAATTTTGCAGGCGATAAGTCAACCGTTTAGGATTAATTGCAGCCTGAAGTTGTTCCTGCTCTGTAAAAGTACAAATTCCATCCAAACTATAAAACCCAACTTCGGTATATCCTGTTATATTCTTCTTATCAACCCCATTTTCGGCATATTCCGTCTCCGCACAAGAGGTGAAAGCCAACAAACATACCAACACTACATATATTACTTTCATAAGCGAATAAATTTAAGATAATTACTTTCTAATAGTTGTCGATAATATTTCTACCGATCCATCCTTATAAGTCACTTCGGCGGTAAGTATTTGTCCGTTCAGGTTCTTATTCACTATATTGATTTCCTGTCCATCCAGCTTTACTTTATAAGATGAGACATCAGCCGGCAAATTTAATATTTGTACTAACATATATTCATCCACTTGTTGATATTTCAACAAAGGAAACTTTCCTGCCACAGCCTTGGTCTTAACATCGTCCTCCCATAACACAGCATCATCTGATTTCAGCAATGCTACATGATAGGTCGTTCCGGGAACAAGATTTTCAACCAATGTATAGTCATTCTCCGAATCAAGTGACCGACGTACCACTTCTGTTCCATTTTCATCTGTTACTGATAATATGCCTGTTTTATCGGCTCCATTCCCCCAACGAATGAACAATTCCTGTTGCCCTCCGACAAGACTGGAAACTACCAATCCATCCCGGGCAGCTATGAAATCAGGATATAACAATGGATTGGGATTGTAAGATCCGTCTGTATCAAGTCCTAAATAACGGGAAAAATAAATTCCTCCAAGTTCCCACATTTCAGTATTCGCATCGTAAACAGCTCTCGCCCCACCGGGAACCACGCTGAAACGTCCGGTAATGGCATACGTATCGTATTTCTTGAACACCTCATAAAAAGTCTTATACCAGTTCTTCGGATACCAGGCATAACTCTCAAAAAGGCTCTTGAACTCGGTAGCACTAACCGGTGTACCGGCGTTAGCTTTTTCGGCTATCAGATTAAGGTATTCGTAAATTTTCATCCCAGCCGTATAACCATGCTTGGTGCCCCATTCTCCCAGCGCATCGGCTACATGAGGATTTAAAGCACGCACCATAGAGAATTCCGTACAAATCAGTTTCTTTGTTACACCATATTTATTGCGGATAATGCGAAAATCGTCTTCCGCCTGATTTATATTCAATGCGTGAACGTGCAAGTCAAGTCCTGCAACATTAGGATTGTTATTAACCACAGAGACTACCGCAGGTACCGTTTCGCTCTTCGGCAATTCGGACACACGGTTCAATGCTCCGGCATAAATATCAAATGTCCAGCCATTAGCCTGTTTCCAAGTAGTCAACCGATTGGCAAACTCATTCAGAAATGCCCGATAATCCTCACCATCCGCATGACAGAGATCGGTATCCAATGCATTCTCCCATTCCGGTTCGTTACCCATGACCAAGATGTCAATGTATTGTGCCATTTGATAAGTTTGTAGCAACACTTCCGTTGCACGGAATATGTACTCCATTTCCTGAGTCCCCACTTTAGGAACCGTGTCGGTATATAACTCAAAAGGTATTTTCAGACTCAACATGAATTTCACACGATCGCCTAACGCTTTCTTGGCCTGAATAAACTTCAGTGTAGGGATATGTGTTCTGATGGCATTTTCTTTCACGCCTACAATCTTCCCGTTTTCATTTTGAAGAAACAGATTGGGGATATTGACAAACCCTCTCACCCAAGTTACTTTCGATTTCTTCAGCATCTCTATTTCCGTAATCGGGTAGTCGATATTTTCATTATAGTTCGCTCCCAATTCTTGTGCTTTTGTCCCTATCGAACATAAGAACAGCAATACAAACATCCAAAAAGCCTTCACTTTCATATACATTTTTTTTTCATAATACATCATTTTATTACTTAGAACTCACTATTTTACACCAAACCGATAGATACAAACCTGATGATAGAACTCTCCCGGATTCAATATTGTAGAAGGAAATGCAGACTGATTGGGTGAATCCGGGAAATGTTGCGTTTCTAATGCCAATGCTCCATACCGCCCATATTCTTTCCCACTTTTTCCTTTGATGCTGCCGTCCAACAAATTGCCACTATAAAATTGAATTCCCGGTTCTGTTGTCCAAATCTCCATATAACGACCGTTAGAAGGTTCATAGAGAGAGGCAACCCATTCCAGTTCATCGCTCGTCTTTCGGTCTAACACAAAATTATGATCGAATCCACGGCATTGTTCCAACTGGGCATCCGAATGTTTCAACTGTTCACCAACTGCCACCGGAGAACGAAAATCAAATGGAGTTCCCGCTACCGGAGCCAACTCCCCTGTCGGAATCCATACACTGTCAACCGGAGTATAATAACCGGCCGCAATACATAATCGGTGCGATTCGACTGAACCATTTCCTTCTCCTTTCAGATTGAACAGTGAGTGATGTGTCAGATTTACCGGAGTACTTTTATCCGTTACGGCTGTATAGTCAATCCGGAACTCATCGGTCGAAGTCAGACGATATATCATTTTTATGTAAAGATTCCCGGGAAAACCTTCCTCCCCATTTTTAGAATAATAAGAAAAGAAAATGCAATCGGTAGCCACTGAATCGACATCCCACACCACTCGATCAAAACCTTTATCTCCTCCATGTAAGCATTGACCGTTGTCCGATGTAGACAACTGATAAGTTTCTCCATTCAGTGAAAAACAGCCATTGGCAATCCGGTTACCGAAACGACCGACTGTCGCTCCCCAAACAACATGACTACCCAGATACCTGTCGATCGTCTCATAGCCTAACACAATATCATCCCAATTTCCCTGGCGGTCGGGTATCCAGAGAGAAACCACACGGGCTCCCCAGTTGGTAGCCTGCATCGTCAGTCCGTTCCGATTGGAAAGGGTATAAAGCGTAACCGGTTTGCCATCTATGTCCATCCGGAAATGAGATTCCGGAAATAATATCAAAGGAGACTCCGAGTGACAAGCAATCAATAATATAAAGAGGAATAAATAGGCAACATTTCTCATATCATCAATCTTCAAGGTTAATCGTTCAACATCGAACATAGCAAAAGTAGAAAAATAAATCCCTGTAGAATAGAACGATTGTTTTATCACCGGGATTTATGTTCAGAATGGACATTTGACCTTACTTTAATGGCTCTTCTTCTACTTCACTGCGATAATACCCTTCCACTTCGCCAAAGAAATTTTGCTTTAGGGAGTCCAGGAGTTCAGGATATTGTGCTGCCACATTCTGATGTTGAGTCCGGTCGGCTTTTACATTGAATAATCCGTATTCACCTAGATTACCTAATTCATTTCCGGTCAGGTTTCGTTCGGAACCTTTATAAGGAGGCATCATAATCCAATCGCCCGAACGATAAGCCATACGTCCTTGTGCTTCCAGCACTATATCTTTGCGAGCAGTCTGCTCTTTTCCGAAGAAAGCATCCAGATAGTTCCGACTATCCAGATCTTCCGGCAAATCAGCATGTACCATCGAACCCAGAGAAGCAAGAATATCTATCTGGCAAACCAGTGCATCGGATACGACCGGTTGAATTTTTCCTTTCCAATAAACAAACAGAGGAATATGCGTACCACCGTCGAACAAACTATATTTACCTCCGCGCAGCCCTCCTGCAGGAAGATGATCGCCTGCCAGTTCGGGAGCGCCGTCTTTATATCCGTCATTCAGAACCGGTCCGTTATCGCTGGAGAAGATAATCAGTGTTTTTTCCAACAGTCCTTCTTTCTTCAAGTGAGCAAGCAGTTCGCCAACACACCAGTCTGCCTCAACGATAGCATCACCACGAGGTCCCATTGTCGTTTTACCGACAAAGCGCTGGTGGGGAGCACAAGGAACGTGAGGTTCGTGCAAGCCATAATACAGGAAGAAAGGAGCATCTTTGTGTTCAGTAACAAATTTCTTTACCTTATCTACAAAATAGTCGGCCATATCCTCGTCTTTCCAACGGGCTTTCTGTCCGCCTTTCATATATCCGATACGAGGGATTCCGTTTACTATAGAGTTATTGTGTCCGTGTGCCCACTGCATTTTCAGCATCTCCGGATGAGAGATGGCAGTCGGTTCGCCCTCAAAATTATGCTCGTAACTCACTTCGATAGGGTCGGCCGGATCAAGCCCTACTACATCACCGTTTTCCACATAAACCGTCGGGACACGGTCGTTGGTCGCTGCAATCAGGCAAGAGTAATCGAAACCGATCTCTTTGGCACCCGGTTTGACGGTTTCATTCCAGTTGACATTGCCGTCTCCCATCCCCAAATGCCACTTTCCGATAGCTCCGGTCACATAACCGCATTGCTGCATCATCTTCGGCAAGGTAAACTGATTTTCATTAATGATAAGAGGAGCATCTCCCGGCAGGATTTTTGCATCCTTATTTTTCCACGGATACATTCCGGTCATCAAAGCATAACGGCTGGGAGTGGAAGTTGCCGAAGTGGCATATCCGTTCGTGAAACAAACTCCGCCATGAGCCAGACTGTCGATATTCGGAGTATGAATCGTAGTAGAGCCGTAAGCGCTGACATCACCAAATCCCAGATCGTCGGCAAGAATCACAATCACATTCGGCTTTTCTTCTACGTGCTGTGAGATACAACCTACTAAAGACAACGTAGGAACTAGATAGATTATCTTTTTCATAATATTATGTAGTTAATAACAGTGCAAATTTAGCTAGTGCTAATTTATTTGTGTAGAACAAATGTTTAATAATTGGGAGTAATGTTCAACCTATAACTTTTCCTGAGAACAGTAGTTTAGTACTAACTTTCGTAATGAAGGTGGAAAACCCAATTCGCACAAAATTAAAGGAATCGGTGCAGATTTTATGCCGAAGACTTATTTGTAGGCAAAATTATTCAGTTACAGAATGATGAAGCCATTCGCCGCGAATTGGCGAGGTTGGAAGACTTGCAGATTAATACTTCCTCAGAAGTTGCCGTATATACTGCCACAAAACTTGTGAAGCGCGTCCCGAAAATGAGAATATGCTTTTTTGTTTCATCTCGAATTTACATTAAACTTTAAGTTGTTATACTATTGGAATGGAAAAAAGTGCAGATTGAAGCAAAGTTACTTAAATAACGTGAGTTCGATGAATTATAATAGCCTGTAAATTTGGTGATTAGCGAAAATTATTGTAACTTTATAGTGTTCAAATACAAAGTATTACAAACAATAATCGCTATGCTCACCGAGAACAAAGTTACAGAATTATTTTGTATGGCAGATGACTTCTGCAAGTTTTTTGATGCAATGATGCAAAAATATACGCTGAAATCAGACAACAAGCGGCGTTATCACCGCGATTCGACCATGTCAAAGGCAGAAATCATGTTGATTATGATATTGTTCCATGATTCGGGCTACCGCTGTCTTAAACATTTCTATCTGGAAAAAGTCTGTAAGCATATGCGCCATCTCTTCCCGCTGGTTGTATCATACAACCGTTTTGTGGAACTTGAAAAAGAAGTGGCTGTCCCTTTGGCGCTATTCATCAAGAAAGTGTTGCTGGGAAAATGCACAGGCATCAGTTTCGTGGACAGCACTCCTCTGAGGGTATGCAGGAATCAAAGGATACATGTCCATAAAGTATTCAAGGGTATAGCCCAAAGGGGTAAGTGTTCCATGGGATGGTTCTTCGGTTTCAAACTGCATCTAATTTGTAATGAAAAAGGCGAACTGCTAAACTTCATGATAACTCCGGGTGATGTGGATGACAGGAAACCGTTGGAATACAAGGCATTTATCGATTTTATCTATGGTAAGCTGGTTGCGGACAAAGGATATATCAGCAAGAATCTTTTCCAACGCTTGTTTGTCGATGGCATACAACTTATCACTAAACTGAAAAGCAATATGAAAGGCGCTTTGATGAGCGTGTCGGACAGACTGCTTCTTCGGAAACGGGCTATTATAGAGACGGTAAACGATGAATTGAAAAACATCGCACAGGTGGAGCATTCCAGGCATAGGAGTTTTGACAATTTCATCGTCAACATTCTGGGGGCTATTGCTGCGTACTGCATGTTCCCCAAAAAAACGTGTATCAATGTGCAACGTACATTAGATACACAGCTTGCTTTGTTTTGATTTCGTCGAACTCACGTTAAATATATTATTTAGGGAAGACCTTCTATACTTTTTTTGCTTTGAGCCGGACTACACGTATTATCCCGGTTCATTGCTACTATTATTTTATTATTGCTGTCCGATAAAACTTAGTAAAGATATGAAAGTATGGCTCCACTGCTGATATAATGCGGTTAAGCCTACTTTTTCAGAAATCCAAGCCCTCTCATTCGAACAATGACGGCATAGGAGGATCTTTGGCAGGCTGTTCAAGCAGCATCTGCCAGTCCCTTTCGGGCTGGTTCAGTAAGCTGTATAAGTCAACATAATACATCAATGTCAGTCTCACCATTGTTGTAAGCCCCGAAAAACTCCAGTTCCTACTCAGCCGACTTTGTATAACCATCAGAAGAAGGTTTGCGATAAGCGTTACCCAAATCTGGATTTTGATGGCATTCCTGCTCTCTCCATAGAAATATCGTAGGGGGAAGTTCTGTTTGATTTGTTTGAACAACAGTTCTATTTCCCAGCGTTGACGGTATATGTTGACGATAACTTCCGGACGTCGGGCATTGGCATCGGAAAGTGTACTGCGTATCGGCATCATCGAGACACCAAGGTGCGCCAGTTTCCGGGCTTCAGACAGCATGGACACTGATATCTCACGCAGTGAGTCGTGACGCATTATCACAGCATAAAGCATTGTCATCAAATGTGTCCAGGCATCAAAGCGCTTAATGTAACGTTCTCCGCCGTTTTTACGGCTTCATCCAAATCAGGGTAAAAATTGGACACGATGGTTTTCCAGGCCACGCTTCCCTCCGCCACACTGTCTAAAAGCGCCTCCATATTGGCGGTAAAATTCACATCCACAACGCTCGGGAAAGCTTCCTGCATCATATGGTTTACCACCTCGCCGATTTCCGTCACATAAAGGTTCCTGTTTTCCTTTACAATGTAACGCCGGGCAAGAAGCGTGGTAATGGTAGGCGCATAGGTGCTTGGCCGTCCTATGCCCAGCTCTTCCAGTGCCCTGACCAGGGAGGCCTCCGTATAATGGGGAGATGGCTGGGTAAAATGCTGCTTTTCCTCAAATCCTTCCAGCGTAAGCGGCGTTTCTTCCGTAACAGCCCCTGCCAGCAGATTATTTTCCGCCTTATCCTCGTCCTGCGCGTACACGCATGTAAATCCGTCGAAAATCATCCGAGACGCCGCCACCGTAAACCGGTACTGTCCTGCCGCGATCCTGACGGAAGTCGTCTCGTATCTTGCCGGCTGCATCCTGCTGGCTGTAAACCGCCTCCATATAAGCTGATACAGACGGAACTGATCCCTGCTCAGAGATTCTTTGACTGCCGCCGGAGTACGGCTGACATCCGTCGGGCGGATCGCCTCATGGGCGTCCTGAATGTTCTTATTCCCGCCGCTTTTTGCCTCGCTTACCGCCACATATTCTTTTCCGAAATTCGCTCCGATATACTCCCGCACATTCTGATCCGCTTCTTCGGATACTCTGGTGGAGTCCGTACGCAGATACGTGATCAGTCCCACCGTTCCGTTTCCCTTGATATCAATTCCCTCATACAGCTGCTGTGCGATACGCATCGTCTTCGCCGTGGCAAAATTCAGCGCTTTGGACGCTTCCTGCTGCAGCGTACTGGTAGTAAAAGGGATCGGCGCTTTCTTCATACGCTCGCCTTTGCGGATATCATCTATCGTATATTCTTCTGATTCTATCTCGCTTAGGATCGCATCCAGTTCTTCCTTGGAACGAATCGTCATCTTCTTATCTGTTCCATAGAACTTAGCCGTCAAAGGTTTCTTCTCCCCTTCTACCTTCAGATCCACATCCAGAGTCCAGTATTCCTCCGGAATGAACGCGTTGATCTCTTCTTCCCGGTCTGCAATGATCCGAAGCGCCACAGACTGTACGCGTCCCGCGCTTAATCCTCTCTTTACCTTTGTCCACAGAAGCGGGCTGATCCTGTAACCCACAACTCTGTCCAGAACCCTCCTTGCCTGCTGAGCATCTACCAGATCCATATCGATCTCTCTCGCATTCTTAAGCGATGCTTTTACCGCATTCTTCGTGATCTCATTGAAACTGATCCGGTATGTCTTCTTATTCTCCAGCTTCAACGCCTTGCTCAAGTGCCACGATATCGCCTCCCCCTCGCGGTCCGGGTCAGTTGCAAGATAGACTTTATCCGCTTTCTTCACTTCCTTGCGAAGTCCGGCAAGAATATCTCCCTTCCCCCGGATCGTGATGTATTTGGGTTCATAATCATGCTCCACATCTACTCCCAGCTGACTCTTAGGCAGATCTCTTACATGTCCGTTGGATGCGGTAACCACATAATTACTCCCTAAAAATTTCTTAATTGTCTTCACCTTGGCAGGTGACTCCACGATTACAAGATAGCGTGCCATAACCTTGCTTCCTCCATACAACTAGCATTTGTCCGTATTATCGGACTCTCATATAGTAATTCTTCGATAATTCCCGTATATATCCTTTTAATTCCAGCGAGATCAGTCCGTCCAACAGTTCACGGACGCCAAGGCCCGTCTCTGCCGCCAACTGATCCAGCCCCTTCGGGAAGAAACCGAGACAACTATACACCACATTTTCGTCATTTTCAAGCGTTTTTTCAATTTTGTCTGATTTTTGTATGGATTCCTTTTCGCTGATTCCCAATTCCAGAAGCAGATCTTCCGGAGAAATCAGTATCCCCGCTCCCTGCCGGATCAGCCGGTGGCATCCCTGACTTTGCTGACTTGTCACCAGTCCGGGCAGGGCATATACGTCCTTGCCCTGTTCTAATGCCAGATCCGCCGTGATCAGTGAACCGCTTCTCTCTCTTGCTTCCATCACCAGGACCACATCCGATAAACCGCTGATGATCCTGTTCCTTAATGGAAAATACATCGGCAGCGGCGGACAGCCCATAACCTGCTCCGACACTACCCCTCCCTTTTCCTGAATGTCCATGTACAGACCTATGTGCTCTCTTGGATAACAGACGTCCACACCGCATCCTAATACGCCGTATGTCGCTCCTCCCCCGTTCAACGCTCCCCGCTGTCCGGCGCCGTCTATCCCTCTTGCCATGCCGCTTATGATCTGTATCCCGTTTGACGCCAGATATTCTCCATACCGCAGCGCCATCTCCTCC
>OFHM01001881.1_pt1 | contig 12766 bp, 8 predicted proteins | sample 1521311 | NCBI WGS metagenome assembly OFHM01 (sample SAMEA3504083, study PRJEB24116) | mouse gut metagenome | biome: mouse gut; feature: mouse-associated habitat; material: faeces | place: Denmark | collected 2011 | reverse complement strand
GCTTAAATTAAAAAGCCCGGAGCGTAAGCTCCGGGCTTGCTTATGGCTTAGTACATGCCGCCCATGTCGGGGGCGGGAGCAGCAGGGGCGGGGGGCTGGGGCTTGTCGGCCACCAGGGACTCGGTGGTCAGCACCATGCCCGCCACGGAAGCGGCGTTCTCCAGGGCGCTGCGGGTCACCTTGGCGGGGTCGATGATGCCGGAGGCCACCATGTCGCAGTACTCCTCCTTATAGGCATCGAAGCCGTAGCCCTTCTCGCCGGAGCGGACCTTCTCCAGAATGACGGAGCCGTCCAGGCCCGCGTTGGCGGCAATCTGACGGATGGGAGCCTCCAGGGCCTTGGCCACGATGCGCACGCCGGTCTTCTCGTCGCCTTCCACGCCGTCCACCAGGGCCTCCACAGCGGGGATGACGTTCACAAAGATGGTGCCGCCGCCGGCTACCACGCCCTCTTCCACAGCGGCGCGAGTGGCGTTCAGAGCGTCCTCGATGCGGAGCTTCTTCTCCTTCATCTCGGTTTCGGTGGCCGCGCCGACCTTGATGACGGCCACGCCGCCGGCCAGCTTCGCCAGACGCTCCTGGAGCTTCTCCTTATCATAGTCGCTGGTGGTGTTGGCGATCTGAGAGCGGATTTGAGCAACCCGGTCCTTGATGGCCTGGGAATCGCCGGCACCGTCCACAATGGTGGTGTTTTCCTTGGTCACCTTCACCTGACGGGCGCGGCCCAGCAGGGAGATGTCGGCGGTCTTGAGCTCCAGGCCCACTTCCTCGCTGACCACGGTGCCGCCGGTGAGGGTGGCGATATCCTGAAGCATCTCCTTGCGGCGGTCGCCGAAGCCGGGAGCCTTGACCGCGCAGATGTTCAGCACGCCGCGCAGACGGTTGACTACCAGGGTGGCGAGGGCTTCGCCTTCAATGTCTTCCGCGATTACCAGGAAGGGACGGCCGCTCTTGGCCACTTTTTCAAGCAGCGGAAGGAAGTCCTTCAGGTTGTTGATTTTCTTTTCGTGGATGAGGATGTAGGGGTTTTCCAGCACCGCTTCCATCGTTTCCGCGTTCGTCACGAAGTAGGGGGACAGGTATCCCTTGTCAAACTGCATGCCTTCCACCACGTCCAGCGTAGTTTCAATGCCCTTGGCTTCTTCCACGGTGATGGTGCCGTCCTTGCCCACCTTGTCCATGGCTTCCGCGATGATGTTGCCGATTTCAGCGTCCCAGTTGGCGGAGACGGTAGCGACCTGGGCCACTTCCTTGCTGGAGTCGACAGGCTTGCTGATCTTCTTGAGTTCTTCCACAACGGAATCCGCAGCCTTCATGATGCCCCTCTGGAGGGAGATGGGGTTAGCCCCGGCAGTAACGTTGCGCAGGCCTTCGCGGTAAATGCTTTCAGCCAGCACGGTAGCGGTAGTGGTGCCGTCGCCGGCCACATCATTGGTTTTGGAAGATACTTCCCGGACAAGCTGGGCGCCCATGTTTTCAAACGGGTCTTCCAGTTCAATTTCCTTGGCCACGGTTACGCCGTCCTTAGTGATGAGGGGGGAACCGAATTTTTTGTCAATCACTACGTTGCGGCCGGCAGGGCCCAGCGTGCTCTTGACAGCCTTGGCAATCTGTTCCACGCCGCGGAGCAGAGCCTGGCGGGCGGTTTCGTCAAATTGGATTTGTTTAGCCATAATGTTAAATATTTAAAATGATGTTGAATGTGTGTGTGGTGCCATTTAGCCGATGATGGCCAGAATATCGTTTTCAGACAGGATAAGGTAGTCTTCCCCGTCCAGTTTGATTTCCGTGCCGCCGTACTTGGAAATAAGCACGCGGTCTCCGGGCTTCACGGTAAATTCAATCAGGGCGCCTTTTTCATCGCGGCCGCCGGTGCCTACGGAGATCACTTCGGCTTCCTGGGGTTTTTCCTTGGCGGTGTCCGGCAGGAACAGGCCGCCGGCCGTCTTGGTTTCAGCTTCAATGCGCTTGACCAACACACGTTGTCCTAGGGGTTTGATGTTTGCCATAGTATGTTTTTTGATGTTGTTGTAGATGAGTAATACGGGATGTAATGTTCCGCCGGAGGGGGAATTGCTTCCCCCTCCGGCGGGAAGGGGGTTGCTTATTTATCGTCGTCCACGATTTCAGCGTCCACCACGCGGCCTTTCGCCTTGCGGGGACCGTCGGAAGGCTCTTCTTCGGCAGGGGCGCCCGGCATGGGGCCGGCTGCCCCGGCGGACTGCTGGGCGGCTTCCGCCGCCTTGTACAGGGCTTCCAGATGGGATTCCAGGTCTTCCTTGCCAGCCTTGATCGCCGTGACGTCCTTCTTGGAGACGGCTTCCTTGAGACGCGTTACCTTGTCTTCTATTTCACGCTTGAGGTCTGCGGGCAGCTTGTCCCCCATATCCTTAAGCTGGCGCTCCACGGAGAAGCAGAGGGAGTCAGCCTGGTTAATGGTGTCAATTTCCTCAGCGCGTTTCTTGTCTTCTTCCGCGTGGGCTTCCGCATCGCGCTTGGCACGCTCAATTTCATCCTTGGAAAGGCCGCTGGAGCCCTGGATGGAAATTTTCTGCTCCTTGCCGGTGCCCTTGTCCTTAGCGGATACATGCAGAATGCCGTTGGCGTCAATGTCAAAGGTCACTTCAATCTGCGGCACGCCGCGCGGAGCGGGGGAAATGCCGTCCAGCTTGAAGTTGCCGAGGAGCTTGTTATCCTCAAACATCTTGCGTTCGCCCTGGCAAATGCGGATATCCACGGCGGGCTGGTTATCAGCGGCGGTGGAGAACACCTGGCTCTTGCGCACCGGAATGGTCGTGTTGCGTTCGATCATCGGAGTGGCGATGCCGCCCATCGTTTCAATGGACAAGGTCAGAGGAGTCACGTCCAGCAGAAGCACGTCATTCACGTCCCCCTGAAGCACGCCGCCCTGAATAGCGGCGCCCAGGGCCACCACTTCATCCGGGTTCACGCCCTTGTGGGGTTCCTTGCCGGCCAGCGTATGGGCCATTTCCTGCACGGCGGGCATGCGGGTCATGCCACCCACCAGCACCAGCTCGTCAATGTCCCCGGTTTTCAACCCGGACGCAGCAATGCAGTCCAGCACAGGCTTGCGGGTGCGGTCCAGAAGGTCTTCCGTGAGCTGTTCCAGCTTGGGGCGGCTCAGCGTCAGTTGGATATGCTTGGGACCGGAAGCGTCCGCCGTGATGAACGGCAGGCTGATGTCATAGCTCTGGGTGGAGGAAAGGGCGATCTTGGCCTTTTCCGCTTCTTCCTTGATGCGCTGAATGGCATCAGGCTGGTTGGAAAGATCCATGCCGGAGTCTTTCTTGAACTCGCCTATAATCCAGTTGATGATTGCGTTGTCCCAGTCATCGCCGCCTAAGTGGGTGTCACCGTCGGAAGCCTTCACCTCAAACACTCCGTCGCCGATTTCCAGCACGGAAATATCAAAGGTGCCGCCGCCGAGGTCATATACGGCAATGTTTTCATTGGACTTTTTGTCCAAGCCGTAGGCCAGGGCCGCCGCCGTCGGTTCATTGATAATGCGGCGCACTTTAAGGCCTGCGATTTCACCGGCGGCCTTGGTCGCGTTGCGCTGGGCGTCATTGAAATAGGCGGGGACGGTAATCACGGCCTCCGTAATCGTTTCGCCAAGTTTGGATTCCGCATCGGCTTTCAGCTTGGCCAGCACCATGGAAGCGATTTCCTGGGGGGAAAAGGTCTTCTTTTCACCGCCCACATCCACGCGGATGTAGGCATCTCCGTTGGGAGCTTCCACAATTTCGTACGGCACCTTTTTATCTTCTTCCGTCAGTTCACTGTACTTACGGCCGATGAGGCGCTTGGAGGAAAACACGGTGTTTTTCGGGTTGGTTACCGCCTGACGTTTGGCGGCCTGCCCCACGAGACGTTCACCGCTTTTGGTGAAAGCAACAATGGAGGGAGTGGTGCGCGCACCTTCGCTGTTTTCAAGTACGGTACCCTGACCGCCTTCCATCACAGCCATGCACGAGTTGGTCGTGCCAAGGTCGATTCCTAATATTTTAGCCATATCGTTATTTTAGATTGTTTTGAATGGATTTCGTTGAGATTTGATTTCCTCATGACCTGAAGCATCATGCAGGCAAACTCATATTCTTGCCTCTTTTGTTGCAAATGGCATGCCAATCTGGCAAGGCATACTGAAAAATAAACGCAAATGTCATATTATAATCATATTACGCTGTTTTTCCTTTCATTCCTCTATTTTCCCGACAAAGGAAAACGGGACATAATGTCACACCAGAAAAGAGACAAAATGTCACACAAAGTCATTTTGTCCCACTTCCGGGGGAAACCGGATAAAGGCCGTTCCGTCATGAATCCCCCGTGCCGGGAGAAGTTTCCGCGTCCTCCATGGTTCCGCATTTGCCATATGCCAGGCGCTTCATAAAATCCTTGTAAAGCACCGTTTCCATACGGCCGTCGCCGTATTCCAGCACTGCGCTCATGGTTTCCACCCAGTCCCCGCAATTCAGATACCTCACCTTTCCCACCATGGTATCCGCCGGATGATGCACATGCCCGGCGATGATGCCGTCACACTGCCTCTTTACCGCCAGGCGTTGAAGCTGTTCCTCATATTTTCCGATAAAATTGACGGCGGATTTCACGCGGCCCTTGATGGCGCGGGAAACGGAATAATATTCCCTGCCCCGCCAGGCGCGGTATTTGTTGTAAAACCGGTTGACCATCAGCAAAACGTCATAACCCAGAGAGCCGAGCATCGCCAGCCACCGGTGATTGGTGGAAATGGCGTCAAAACCGTCCCCATGCACGCACAGGTAGCGTCTTCCATCCGCAGCCTGGTGCACGTACTCCCTGGCAATTTTCAAACCGCCCAGATGAAAAGGCAGGAATTTTTCCAGAATATCATCGTGGTTTCCGCGCAGGTACAGGACTTCCACATCCTCCTGTTCCATCTTTTTCAACAAGGTGCGGACAAAGCGCGTATGCCCCCGCCGCCAGCGCGCTGCTGGCGGAGATCATCGGGGACTGCTTCCCCGCCGAGTATGTGGCCGCCGTCACCGGGGGGCGGCGGGAAAACGCCGCCCTGCTGGAGGAGAAGTTCGACTTCATCTTCTTCACCGGGAGCCAGGAGGTGGGGAAGGAGGTGCTGCGCCGGGCAGCGGAGCACCTGACCCCGGCGGTGCTGGAGCTGGGCGGCAAAAGCCCCTGCATTGTGGACGAGACCGCCAGACTGCCCCTGGCGGCCCGGCGGATCGTGTTCGGCAAATACCTGAACTGCGGGCAGACCTGTGTGGCCCCGGACTATATCCTGTGCCACAGCAGCGTCAAGGACAGGCTGGTGGACGCCCTGCGGAGGGAGATCCGGCGGCAGTACGGGGCGGAGCCGCTGGACAACCCCAGCTACGGCAGGATTGTCAACGAGAAGCATTTCCAGCGTCTGCTGGGCCTCATCGACCCGGACAAGGTTGCGGCGGGGGGCCAGTCCCGCCCGGAAACCCTGCAAATCGCCCCCACCATCCTGGATCGCGTCGCCGGGGACGACCCCGTGATGCAGGAGGAGATCTTCGGCCCGATCCTGCCCGTGCTCACCTACGACCGCTTTGAGGATCTGTACGCCGCCCTGGCGGACAGGGCCAAGCCCCTGGCCCTGTACCTGTTCTCCCAGGACCGGGCCCGGGTCCGGGAGGCCATGTCCCGGTTCCGGTTCGGCGGCGGGGGTGTGAACGATGTGGTGATCCACCTGGCCTCCAGCGAGCTGGGCTTCGGCGGGGTAGGGGAGAGCGGCATGGGGGCCTACCACGGCAGGGCGGGCTTCGAGGCGTTCTCCCACGCCAAGAGCATCGTGGACAAAAAGACCTGGGTGGATCTTCCCATGCGCTACCAGCCCTATCAGGAGGGACGGTATGGTAAGCTGGTGCGCCTGTTTCTGCGGTAAAACGGGCGGCGTTTTCCCTCTGCGTGTTTCCGTCTGAATCGGCAAGATGATTTTGGCGAAATTCACAACTGTGAGCCGGAGCTTTTGTCTAAAATGATGAACTGGATGAAAAATTAACCAATAAATAGTGAAATTCCCCTTGCTTTTTTCCGCGTTTTCCTTTAAGATTAGACGCAGATGAAATGGAATGCTTTTACAGAAGGGACGCGCGTCCCTTCTGTTCCCCGGCTCCCGCCGGGGAACAGAACAGGATGCCGTACCCCAGGGAACATTCCAGCTTTCATCAATATGGAAAAGGAGAATCGTTATGAAGAAAGCTCTTGCATTGATCCTCGCCCTGATGATGGTCCTGAGCCTGGCCGCCTGCGGCGGCGAGCCCACAGAGACCAAGGGCCCCGAGAACCCCAACACCTCCGCCCCCGAGACCCAGAAGCCCGACGACGGCCCCACTGACGGCGAGGTCGCCAACAAGGACAAGCCCCTGGTGTGGTTCAACCGTCAGCCCTCCAACAGCTCCACCGGCGAGCTGGACATGACCGCCATGAACTTCAACAAGGACACCTACTACGTGGGCTTTGACGCCAACCAGGGCGCGGAGCTCCAGGGCCAGATGATTCTGGACTACATCACTGCCCACATCGACGAGATCGACCGCAACGGCGACGGCGTCATCGGCTACGTGCTGGCCATCGGTGACATTGGCCACAACGACTCCATCGCCCGTACCCGCGGCGTCCGCAAGGCTCTGGACACCGCCGTGGAGGAGAACGGTGCCATCAAGTCTGATGCCATCGGCACCAACGCCGACGGCTCTGCCACCGCCGTCAAGGACGGCAAGCTGACCATCAACGGCAAGGAGTACACCGTCCGCGAGCTGGCCTCCCAGGAGATGAAGAACGCCTCCGGTGCCACTTGGGACGCCCCCACCGCCGGCAACACCATCGGCACCTGGGTGTCCACCTTCGGTGATCAGATCGATATCGTGGCCTCCAACAACGATGGCATGGGCATGGCCATGTTCAACGCCTGGTCCAAGGAGAACAAGGTTCCCACCTTCGGCTATGACGCCAACTCCGACGCGGTGAAAGCCATCGCCGAGGGTTACGGCGGCACCATCAGCCAGCACGCCGACGTGCAGGCTTACCTGACCCTGCGCGTGCTGCGTAACGCCCTGGACGGCGTGGATATCGACACCGGCATCGGCACCGCCGACGACGCGGGCAACGTGCTGAGCAGCGATGTGTTCAAGTATGTGGAGTCCGAGCGTTCCTACTACGCCCTGAACGTGGCGGTTACCGCGGACAATTACCAGGATTACCTGGACGCCACCGTGACCTACGCCCCCGTGAGCAACCAGCTGAGCACCGACAGCCATCCCAACAAGAGCGTGTGGCTGAACATCTACAACGCGGCGGATAACTTCCTGAGCGCGACCTATCAGCCCCTGCTGCAGAAGTACGACGACCTGCTGAACCTGACCGTGGAGTACATCGGTGGCGACGGCCAGACCGAGGGTAACATCACCAACCGTCTGTCCAACCCCAGCCAGTATGACGCCTTTGCCATCAACATGGTGAAGACCGACAACTCTGCCTCCTACACCGCCCTGCTGAACCAGTAATGGGCTGTAAGCGTCTGGGGGAATCCCCGCGCTGACAAGTGAATGACTCGCTATCAGGGAGAGGGACTTCTCCGTTCGGAGGGAATAACGCTCCGTCCGGCGGGAGGAACTCTCCCTGATACGCGTTTTAGAAACGACGCGGCAGGTCCGGTTGTTTGCCGGGACTGCTAATCTGCAAAACAGGGGGAGTGACGAGTATGGCTGATGGAAAAGGCGATGTCGTCCTGTCGATCCGTGGTATGAGCAAGTCGTTCGGCCGAAACCGGGTGCTTGACCATATCAACCTGGATCTGAAGCGGGGGAGCATCATGGGGCTGATGGGCGAGAACGGCGCGGGCAAATCCACCATGATGAAATGCCTTTTCGGCACCTACCAGAAGGACGAGGGAAAAATCTACTTAAACGGGAAGGAGATCAGCTTCTCCGGCCCCAAGGACGCCCTGGAAAACGGGATCGCCATGGTTCACCAGGAGCTGAACCAGTGCCTGGAGCGGAGCGTGACCGACAACCTGTTCCTGGGGCGGTATCCCACCAATTCCGTGGGGATCGTGGACGAGGGCGGCATGAAAAGGAAGGCCGCCGAGCTGTTCCGCAAGCTGGGCATGACGGTGAACCTGAGCCAGCCCATGCGGAATATGTCGGTGTCCCAGCGGCAGATGTGCGAGATCGCCAAGGCGATTTCCTACAACTCCCAGGTGATTGTGCTGGACGAGCCCACCTCGTCCCTGACAGTCCAGGAGGTAGCCAAGCTCTTTGAGATGATGCGGATGCTGAAGGAGCAGGGAATTTCGCTCATCTATATCTCCCACAAGATGGACGAGATCTTTGAGATCTGCGATGAGATCTCCGTGCTGCGGGACGGCAATCTGGTGATGACCAAAAGCTCCAAGGATACCAACATGAACGAGCTGATCACCGCCATGGTGGGCCGCTCCCTGGAGAGCCGCTTCCCTCCGGTGGACAATGTCCCGGGCGGCACCATTCTGTCGGTGCAGCACCTGTCCACCAAGTTTGCCCCTCACCTCCAGGACGTGACCTTCGACGTGCGGGAGGGGGAGATCTTCGGGCTGTACGGGCTGGTGGGCGCGGGGCGCACCGAGCTGCTGGAGACCATTTTCGGCGTGCGCACCCGGGCGGCGGGCCGCGTGTACTTCAAGAACCGGCTGATGAACTTCAACAGCGCGAAGGAGGCCATTGAACACGGCTTCGCCATGATCACCGAGGAGCGCAAGGCCAACGGCCTGTTCCTGAAATGCGACCTGACGTTCAACACCACCATCGCCAGCCTGGAGCAGTATAAGGTGGGCCCGGCCCTGTCCAACCCGAAGATGGTAAAGGCCACCGGTAAGGAGATCAAAACCATGCGCACCAAGTGCATGGGGCCGGACGACATGATCACCAGCCTGTCCGGCGGCAACCAGCAGAAGGTGATCTTCGGCAAGTGGCTGGAGCGGGAGCCTCAGATCTTCATGATGGACGAGCCCACCCGGGGCATTGACGTGGGCGCGAAATACGAGATCTACGAGCTGATCATCAAGATGGCGAAGCAGGGCAAGACGATCATCGTCGTCTCCTCTGAGATGCCGGAGATTCTGGGCATTACCAACCGGATCGGCGTCATGTCCAACGGCTACCTCTCCGGAATTGTAAACACCGCGGAGACGGATCAGGAGGAGCTTCTGCGCCTCAGCGCGAAATATCTGTAAGGGGGGAAGGGCAATGGCAGACAACACAAAAATTTTGACCGCGGAGCAGGAGCAGCAGCTCCGTCAGCCCATCGACAGCTACGTGGGCGGCATTCAGGAGCAGATCAACGCCCTGCGGAGGGACGGCACGGACCGGGTCATCGACATTCAGAGCGCGCTGGACAGCCTGAAGCGGGACCGCATTTACACCGCCCAGGAGAAGGCGGACAAGCAGGCCCGGCTCCGGAAGGAGCTGGAGCAGGCCAAGGCGGTGGAGGCCCGGAACAAGGACCAGATCGCCAAGCTCATCGCCGACGCCGAGGGCTACCTCAAGGCCCACTTCGACAAGGAATACTATCAGGCGGTGGCGGCCAGCTGCGCCGAGGAGAAGGTGCTGGTCCGGGAGAACTATCAGGCCGCGGTGGCGGAGCTGGAAAAGACCCATCAGGCCACCATGGCCAAGCTGACGGACGCCCAGGAGATCAAGGACGAGAAGTACGTCCACAAGAACCGCCTGTTCGACGCCAAGATGAAGCTGGCCAAGGATCTCCAGGACGTGAAGGACCGCAGGCACGCCGCCTTCGACCACCAGTACCACCTGATCGATCTGCTGCGTATGTCCCGGTTCACCTTCAGCGAGACCCTGGCCCAGCGGTGGGAAAACTACAAGTACAGCTTCAACGCCCGGAACTTCCTGCTTCGCAACGGCCTGTACTTAGCGATCGCGGTGATCTTCATCGCCCTGTGTATCGCCACCCCCATCGTCAAGGGACCCAAGGTCCAGCTGCTGACGATGAACAACGTTCTGAACATCCTCCAGCAGGCATCCCCCCGGATGTTCCTGGCCCTGGGCGTGGCGGGCCTGATCCTGCTGGCGGGCACCGACCTGTCCATCGGCCGTATGGTGGGCATGGGCATGACCGCCGCCACCATCATCATGCACAAGGGCATCAACACCGGAGGCGTGTTCGGGCATATCTTTGACTTCACCGGACTGCCCGTGCTGGCCCGGGTGATCCTGGCCCTGCTGGTGTGTATCGTGCTGTGCACGATTTTCACCACCATCGCCGGATTCTTCACCGCCAAGTTCAAAATGCACCCCTTCATTTCCACCATGTCCACCATGCTGGTGATCTTCGGCCTGGTGACCTACGCCACCAAGGGCGTGTCCTTCGGCGGCATTGAGGACACCATCCCCAAGATGATCATTCCCCGGATCAACGGCTTTCCCACCATCATCCTCTGGGCGGTGGCCGCCGTGGCCATCGTGTGGTTCATCTGGAACAAGACCACCTTCGGCAAGAACCTGTACGCCGTGGGCGGCAACCCGGAGGCGGCCTCCGTGTCCGGCATCTCCGTGTTCAAGGTGACGGTGGGCGCGTTCATCATGGCGGGCATCCTGTACGGTTTCGGCTCCTGGCTGGAGTGCATCCGGATGTTCGGCTCCGGCTCCGCGGGCTACGGCCAGGGCTGGGAGATGGACGCCATCGCGGCCTGCGTGGTGGGCGGCGTGTCCTTCACCGGCGGCATCGGCAAGATCTCCGGCGTGGTGACGGGCGTGTTCATCTTCACCGCCCTGACCTACTCCCTGACCACCCTGGGCATTGACGCCAACCTCCAGTTTGTGTTCTCCGGCATCATCATCCTGGTGGCCGTCATGCTGGACTGCCTGAAGTACGTCCAGAAGAAGTAATTTCCCCGAGAAAAACCAAAACCGCCGCGAAACGGGCGCTCCGCTTCGCGGCGGTTTTCCTGCGCCCTCCCGCCGGGAGGGGTGCGGGCCTTGGGGCATGACGCGGGCAGGGACGCCCGTTATCTTCCGTACTAACAAGCTGGTGAGAAAGCGGGGGCATGGCTGGCCCCGCCCTCCAGGGCCTGTGGGGGCAGGAGCGATGGAGCTCCGTTTCATGATTACCTCCGTTTCCATTGGGGTATCCTCCCTGCGGGGTGTAAGAGCCTGTTTAAAATCTGGCGGAATGCCAGACAGGCGCGGATTTTTTCGCTGGGCAAGGCGATTTGACGCAGGAATACTTTGTGTATTTCAAGTCAAATCAACGCGGCCCAGCGGAAAAAGATGTGCCGGGATGGCGTTTTGATAGATTTTAAACAGGCTCTAAGGCCCCCGCAGGTTTCGGTTACTATAATGGGAGAAAAAGCAAGAGCGATAAGGCAGGAATTTAGGCAAAATTTACAAATCCCATGGACAAACACCGGAAGGTGTGCTAAAATGAAAACCGTTTCAGGGCATCTGAACATCATTTTCAGCCGTTCGGGAAGGGGGGAGCATCTATGGCCCGCATCACGGAAAAGCGTCTGTTCCTGCTGGACATGGACGGCACCATCTACCTGGATCACACCCTGTTCCCCGGCACGATCCCCTTTCTGGAGGCGGTAAAGGGGCGGGGGGGACGGTATCTGTTCCTCACCAACAACTCCTCCAAGTCGGTGGACGCCTATGTGGAGAAGCTGGGGGGCATGGGGATACGCGCCGTCCGGGAGGACTTCCTCACCTCGGTGGACGCGCTCATTGCGGATCTGGCGGGGAGGCCGCCCTTCAAGCTGTGCTACGCCTTCGGCACGGAGAGCTTCCAAAGCCAGCTCCGGGCGGCGGGGGTGCCTGTCACCTCCCGGCTGGACGACGGAGTGGACTGCCTGCTGATGGGCTTCGACACGGAGCTGACCTTTCAGAAGCTGGAGGACGCCTGCATCCTGCTGAACCGGGGGGTGGACTTCATCGCCACCAACCCGGACTGGGTGTGCCCCACCTGGTACGGCTCGGTGCCCGACTGCGGCAGTGTGTGCGAGATGCTGTACCGGGCCACGGGCCGCAGGCCCCGGGTGATCGGCAAGCCCCAGCCCGCCATGGCCCGGCTGGCGTTGGAGCGGGCGGGCTTCCCGGCGGAGGCGGCCCTCATGGTGGGGGACAGGCTGTATACCGACATCGCCTCCGGGGTGAACGCCGGAATCGACACCGCCTTTGTCCTGTCCGGCGAGGGGACGCGGGCGGATTTAGAGGGGGGCGGGGCGTGCCCCACCTGGGTGTTTGAGGACATCGCCGCCCTCCACCGGGCCTGGGCGGGGGAGGAGTAGGAAACAGGCCCCGGACTGAGCCGGTTGGGATTTGCTCCAAAAAGCGGGGGATGCCCCGGGAAAGAGCGTGAAGGAATGAACGAACTGAAGCTGAACAACAAACGCACGATTTTAGTGGGGCTGGCCTTCCTGTCCATCAGTGCCTTCTGGCAGATGTACGACAATCTGGTGCCGCTGATCCTTCGGGAGACCTTTCACATGGACGAGTCCCTCACCGGCATGATCATGGCGGCGGACAACATCCTGGCCCTGTTCCTCTTGCCCCTGTTCGGCGGGCTGTCCGACCGGTGCGGGCTGGGGAAGCTGGGCCGCCGCACCCCCTTTATCCTGGCGGGCACCGCCGGGGCGGTGGTGCTGATGAACCTGCTGCCCATGCTGGACAACAGCTATTTCAAGCAGGCCGCCCCGTTCAAGCTGGTGAGCTTTGTCATTGTGTTGGGGCTG
>OFHM01001877.1_pt1 | contig 12785 bp, 10 predicted proteins | sample 1521311 | NCBI WGS metagenome assembly OFHM01 (sample SAMEA3504083, study PRJEB24116) | mouse gut metagenome | biome: mouse gut; feature: mouse-associated habitat; material: faeces | place: Denmark | collected 2011 | reverse complement strand
CGTCACGGAATCTGCCACCTTCCCGGGCAGATCTGCGCAATAGGCTTCGGCCAGCAGGCTGCACAATCCCTGCAGACCCACAAGCAGCCTTTCTTTCTGGAGAAAAATCCTGCACATGGCCAGGGTATGGGGATATTCCGTGCCAAAACAATGCACAATATCCGGCTTAACATGATAAACGATTTTTTGCAGGGATTGTTCCAGGGATTCCTCATATTTTTCCGGATTTTTTATATCTTCCCGGAAACCATAGCAGGCAATGGAAGCAATCTTTTCCCCCACCGGAAAAGGCGCATCCTCCATGGGAAAGGCCATGGACAGTTCCAGCCCGTTTTCCTCCCGGTCTGCCAGCACCGCTTCCACCATCCCGCTGATCCAGCCCTCTTTGTTGGAAACCTCCCGGTTCAGTTCCCGGGCGATTACCGGCGGTATAATATTGCACAGCCACAGTACTCTCATAGATTTATCCAACCCTTTCCCCGTCTTTCAGAAACCTCCGCCGGACAGCTTCAGGACATTTCGCTTGGATTCTTCTTTTGTGAGCCCCAAGCGCTCCAAGATAGGCAGGGGCGGCAGCTTAGAGGTCAAAGCTACATTCTCGGCAGGGGTCATGTAATCGATGAGATTATAGCTCTGAAAAATGAAAGCCACATTATGCTTGCGGTGCCACGCAAGGCCCCTTTGCCGGATATCTTCCTCCTGAAACAGCACCTGACCCTCCGTGGGGCTGTCCAGCCCGCCCAGCAGGGAGAGCAAGGTGGTCTTTCCGCAGCCTGACGGACCAAGAATGGCATAGATTTTTCCCGTCTCAAATTCGGCAGATAGATTTTTAAGAATGCTTCTGTTTTTGTCATAAGAATATTTTACATTGCAGGTTTTTATGATGCTCATTTAGGGGTCCTCCTAACTCATTTTTGCAAGAATGTCATTTGGCCTTGAGCGGACCACCGTCCAGGCTGAAGCCGAAACTGCTGCGGCAATCAGGAAAATGCCGGTCAAATATAAGGCGGGCAGATAGGCTGCATTGATCTGCACATGGAGGCGGGCTGCCTCGGCTGTGATTCTGGATACTAGAAAGGCGCCTGCTTTTTCCGCTATCAGATTGCTGAAGGGTATCGCCGCTGCAAACGATAGCACGGCCACCGTAAGGGCTTCCGTAAAGAACTGCAAAACAATATTCGCCTTGTTCTTCCCTATGGAAAGCAGAATCCCGATTTCCTTTTTGCGCCCTCTGATCCAGACAGTCAGAAGCAGAGTCAGAATGGTGACGCTGACAGCCAAGACTATGGCGATTGCTGTATTGACTAAGCCCTGCAGGGACTCTAAGGGAGTAGATATGATGTCATATTCATCGGTATCGATGGTAAGCTTTAAGGTTTTGCCTTTTAGCTCCGGCAAAGCGGAAATTTTGTCATAGACATTCTGGATGCTCACGGGATCTTCCACAAAAACAGCTAATTGTGAATAGTCGTTGACGGGATACATGTTTTTGAAAATGTCCTGCAATGCCCCGTAATCGATGTAGCCCCAATTTGCCGGAATGTCGCTGACGGTATATGCATTTCCGGAACTGCCTTCCGTGCCGTCGAAAATCCCTATGATTTCAAATGTGGATATGGAGTCGGAATCCAGAGAGTACATTTCAATATCATCCCCCACGGAGAGATTGTTATAGTCTGCCAGTTCCTTTGAGATCAGGCAGGTGTATTTATCGTCAGGCGTGAAATGCCTGCCCTCCACTAATGTATATTTGCCGCTTTGAAACGCCTTGCATTTCTCAGAGGACAATGCCACGGTGTAGCAGGACGATTCTCCGTAGGGCGTATAGCTTAGTTCATAGGTGGCTGGTAAGTAATCGAAATTGACGCCTGCGCCATAATAGCCTGCCGTCATTTCTGAATTGTAGTCCACAACACCCTCAACCTTTTTGATGGCCTCTACAATTTCCTGAGAGATATAATCGCCGTTGTAAGTAGAGGCTGAGCCCCACTCATATTGCTGGGAGGCTCCCATGTGGCCCTCCTTGTCGATATCAAGTGTAATTTTTCCGCCGATAGCAGTCCTCACGTCTGCGGTTGCGTCTTTTGCGGCGTCGCGAAGAGCGATTCCCGTAAGGACGAAAGTCCCGATAACCGTCAGCACCAGAAATAATATAATGGTTTTAAATCGTTGTCTCAAACAGTACAGACAAGCCCTTTTTATAAATGCCATTTCAAAATCCTCCCGTAGTCATCTTTGATAAAATTTCTTTGGGTTTCAGCCGGAGTATCATGATGGACGATACAAAGACCGAAGCCATGATCACGATTATCTGGCATAAGTAAATCAGCAATGTTTCCATAGCGTTTAGCTTCAGGTAATTGTGGATTTGGGGGGCGCCGTTGGTGCCCAAGCGCAATGTTTCATCGTTTAGCAGGTTAGGCGACAGCTCTCCCAAAAGGCTGTTGCCCCAGAAGTTTATGGCACCCAGAGAAACAATGTGGGACAGAACCAGAGCGGTCAGGGCCACTGACAGCGCTTCCCACAAAAACCCCGCTGCAATCTGCCCCTTTGGTATTCCTGCCGCGAGCAAAACACCTGCCTCCTGCAATCGGCCGCGCATACGCATGGTTAAGAGCAAAATCAAAAACAATGCGCTGACAGCCGACACAAGGACAAGCAGAATTTTGACCAGATCACCCATGGAAGATAATCGCTCAGCTATTTTGAGGTATTGGAAATCATTGGTACGGATTAAATGCACCCCCCAATCGATGGTTTGCAATGCCCGAACATTGCCGGTGATGCTGTGGAGCTCGGCGGGGTCGGCAATGAAAAAATCAACCTCCCCCGTGTAAATGTCCGGTTCGCTTTCCTGCAGAGCGTTCAAAACATCAAGGCTTGCATAGATTTCATTGTGGGGGATACTGACCGTGGGCTTATTGGCGCTTTTTTCCGCATCCAGCTGATATATACCGGATATCTCCACCTTGGCATAAGCTGTCTTGAGAGACTGGTCATCCTTGTATGCGATCTCGGCTTTTTCCGGCTTTGCAGGGAGCAGCGTCAGCTTGTCACCGACCGATAAATGGTTGGCGTCTGCCAGCTGTTTGCTGATCAGAATTTTTCCGCTGTCAGCATCGGTGATATGGGTGCCTTCTGCCAAAACGGCGGTTTTTTCAATGAACTGGGGGGCAAGGGCAGAGAACCGCAGCGCCGTCACTTTTCCCATATTGCTTTCCTCGGTATGATTTTTTCCTGCAATGAACTCTATTGCATCGCTTCTTGCAAAACCGTAATTGACGGGATTGCAGTATATGATTTCACCCGTGCCCATAATCTGATCTATTTCCCTTTGGGTAATGCGGATCTGGTTTTCCTTTACCTCTGTCTGACCGTCTTCATTCATGGACACTTGGGTGTTTGCCCTTATGTAGAAAGCCGCTCCCACAGAAGCGCGGATGTCTTTGGAGAGTCTCTTTGACCCGTTCAAGACGCCAAAGCATGAAATCAGAAAAACCGATACCACGAATATCACCAAAAAAAGGCTTGCGGTTTTTCCTTTTTTGCGTGATATGTAAAGCATAGCTCTTTGTACAAAATTCATCTAAATCAATCAGCTCCTTTCTACAGTCCGTTATACAGTATCTTTATTAGATTTTAATTTGCTTTTTGTAAGACTTTGATTAGGCTGCAAAAAAGCTGCCGGCAGGAGCCGACAGCTTTTTGCAAAACGGAACCGCTATTCGTTTATATAGAGGAAAAAGGCTACGCCCCGGTCCGTGTTCTTGATACCGTAGGCCATGCCGTGCAGGTCAAGGATTGTTTTCACGATGTAGAGCCCCAGACCGCTGCCGCCGGTAGCCTTGCTCCTTGATTTGTCCGCCCGATAAAAGGGCGTGAACAGCTGCGGAAGATCCTCTTTGGGAATGGCGGTCCCTGTATTTTCGATTACAAGAACATATCTGCTTTCCCATGACTGCATGGATATGAAAACCGCTTCGCCGCCGGGGGAATGTCCGACGGCATTTCCGATTATATTGGATAAGGCTTTGTGCCAGAGACCGGCATTGACTGACAACACCCTATCTTTGCCGATCTTTTGGTGTATCTCAATGTCCTTATTTTGAGCGAGGGGCAGAATTGTCTGTACTGCGTCATGGATGGATTGCTTTAACGAGATCTCCTGCAGGGTCCCTTGCAGGTCCATGCTTTCCGTTTTGGAGATGGCAATGATCTCCTTCACAAGATGCTCGATGTCCTCAGTGGATTTCAGCGCTTCGGGCAGGTATTTGTCATGGTTGCGGTAATCGCCGTATCCCCAGATCATATTTTCCAGCTGTCCCTTTAAAATGGTCAGAGGTGTTTTCAGCTCGTGGGAGACTGCCGCAAAAAAATTCCTGCGCTGTTCCTCCAATGCCTTGGTTTTTTCCATGTCGTCAGTGAGCCGGCTGTTGGCATTTGTCAATTCTTCAATGGTTTCCTGCAAGCGGCCTGCCATTGTATTCAGACTCGACGCCAGCACGCCGATTTCGTCATTGCTCTTTATGTCACATTTCCAAGTCGTATCAACCGATGTCATCCTCTTGGAAATCTGGCTGATTTTGGCAATGGGGCTGACAATAACCCTGCTGCAGATAAAGGCGCTGAAAGCCGACAGCAGAATTATGATGAAAAGGACGGCAGGCAGGAAACGGAACATAAGAATTACAATGAGATCGGCAGTCTGCGACAGAGAAGATACCACAAATGTATATTTTGTCTCGCTGTGCGCAAAAGTAATGAATGTTGTGATGCTTGAGACTGTGACATTTGTATTGGCTGGAGAGGTCTTGATGGCGCCGAAGCTCACAGTTTCCTTGTCGCTTCTGAGTTTTGCCGCGGAATTGTTTTCAATACAGAAATTGTATATTTCATTGACAGCATCCTCATAGCTCATGTCCTGCAGCCTTGAAACAAGGATTTGGGTGTTGGAATAGAGCTGCTTGTTGGAAGTAAACTGATACTGTCTTGGAAGAACCGTCAATACAATTCCATAAATCAGCGTACTGCATATAATGAGGGCAGAGAACACCCATAAAAAAACCTTTAAGCTCAAGCTGTTTTTAATCTTCCTTCGCAATCCGATATCCTACTCCTCTGACAGTCTCAATATAGTTCAAATGAAGCTTTTTGCGCAAATTCATGATATGGAAATTCACACCCTTTTCATCCCCTGCAAAGTCGTATCCCCAGACGAGATTGAGCAGGTCGTCCCTTGTGAACACACGTCCTCTGTTTTTAAGAAACAGCAAAAGGATTTCAAATTCCAAGTGTGTAAGGGGCACTTCATGGCCGGAGACGGTAACTTTGCGTTCTGTTTCGCTCAAAACGATTTCTCGATAGCGGAGCTTGTCCGACGCCCCATCCGGTGCTGTCCGGCGCAAAAGCGCTTCCACACGCTTCAGCAGGAGCTTTATGGAAAAGGGTTTTGTGATGTAATCATCGGCCAGCTTGTCAAAGCCCTTGATCTGGTTCTCCTCCGTGTCGAGGGCTGTAAGAAGAATGATGGGGATTTGCGATTCCTGCCGTATCATTTCGCATAGAGTGTACCCGTCGATCTTTGGCAGCATGATATCCAATAAGATAAGGTCAAAATCCTGCCTATGAAATGTGTTGATGCCTTCTAGTCCGTCCGACGCCGCGGTCACTTCATATCCTGCAAAGGCCAGAGGCTCATACAGTATTTTCTGTATGGCGGCCTCATCCTCGATGATCAATATTTTTTTCTGCATATACAGGTCTCCTGAATTTATGATAGTATATGCCATTGTAACAGCTGTTTATTAGTTTTTGGTTAGGCTTAGGAAAACAACAGCGCCGTTTTTGGCAGAGTTTATATGGCAGAGAAGCAAACAGACGGCGGCTCTGCCATATGGCCGGGGCCCTACCGGTCGTACCACTGGGCCTGAGTGGAATATAGCCTTGCATATTCCCCTCCCTGCGCCAGCAGTTCGTCATGGGTGCCGTCCTCTGTGATCCTGCCCTCCCGGAATACCACGATTCTATCCGCCAGAGAAGCCACGCTGATCCTATGTGTCACCATGATCACCGTCTTTCCCCGGGCCATGGCCAGATATTTCCGGAAAATCTCGGTCTCTGCAATGGGGTCCAGATTGCTGGTGGGCTCGTCCAGCACCATGAAGTCCCGGCCTCGGTAGTAGGCCCGGGCGATGGCCAGTTTCTGCCATTGGCCTCCCGACAAATCGGTTCCTCCGATGTCCTTCCCCAGCAGAGCGGTCTTGTCCGCACCCTGAAAGCCGGAGAAGGAGAGAGCGTCGTCGATCTGTTCCTCATTGGGCTCTCTGTTTACATCGCCCAGAAACACATTGTCTGCCACTGTGAAAGAGTGGAAGCGGGCAGGATCCTGAAACACGCAGGCTTGGGAGCGGTATTTTTCCGAATAGCCCAGCTCCTCCATGCCTTTGCCGTTTAGGAGTATACGGCCTGCGGAGGGAGCCAGCATTCCGGTCAGAAGCTTGACGAAGGTGGTCTTTCCGGCTCCGTTCTCCCCCACGAAGGCTACCTTTTCCCCTTTATTGATGCGGAAGCTGACCTCCTTGATCCGGTATTGATCGGTCAAAGGATAACGGAAGCTGACATTGAAGGCCTCCAGAGCTTCCACGCTGTCCGCAGGCGTGCCGGCGCAATCCTGAGCCGGCTCTTTGCCGTCTGCGGGGATGTTTTCCCGCTCTGCCGTCCGCGCCCTGCCCTCCATGAGCTGCTCCTGCAGATCGATCAGCTCAAAAAACTGGGCGGCCTCGTTCTTTTTGGAAAGGAAATTTGCGATAGAGCTAAAAAGGCGGGAGGTGCTGCCGATGAGTGTGTCGATCAGGGCGAACACGGCCCCCAGAGCGCCCACGGAAAGGCTGTTTTGGGTCAGCAGGACGATTGCCAGAATGTTCGCCCCTGCGTTTGCCAAGTTGGCCACGAGTCCGCTGGCGGTGCCGAGGAGAAAGATGTTCCGCTGGTTCTTCTTTTCTCTGATGACATAATCATCCGCAAGAGCTTTCCATTTACCGAAGAAGAAGTCGAAAAGGTGAAAGGCCTTGATCTCTTTTGCGGAGCTGCCCAGCAGAAGGCTCTGATAATAGTCGGCTTCCCGCCAGATCTCCTGATTGTCCCGCCGGAATTTGAAGTCCAGCTTGTTTCCCACATAGGAGGTATAGAGGGTGGGAATGGGGGCGATCAGCACCGCCAGACACAGAAGGGGATGGAAAATATAGAGGGAGGCAGCCACCATGACCACGGAGACAAGCTTTGCGATTATGACGTAGCCCTCGATCATGACGCCCCTCTGGAGGGAGCTCCATTCTCCTCCCATGGAATTGAAGCACCGGCTGATCATGTCGTTTATTCTGGGAACCTCCATGTAGTCGGGATAAAGTTTTGCGATCTTTTCAAAGAGTTTGGCCTGAAATTTTTCCTGCAGCCTATGATCCTGCACCCTGCTCAGGCGCTGTATGTCCTCCCCGCCGTACAGATAGCCTTGGAGGAGGTCGCCAAGAAACCGGGCCAGCCAGAACAGAAAGGCCAGCCCTATCAAAGAGAGCAAAGCCAGAGGGCCGTTTTTGACAGAGTCCGAATAGGCATATGCCCCGTCCACATACTTTCCCCACAGAAAGGCGGTCACGGGCTGCATAAGGCTCAGGAGCACGGCAAGGCCTAAAAAGATGCCGCACATAAGTTTGGCCGATGAAAAGACATATTGAAAAAGTCTTGCCAGATAGGAGAGTCTGGCGGGGTTCTCCTTTAGGATGTCCCTTTCCATGGCTGCGGTATTGTCCTGAAATTTGATTTGGTAGAGGGCTTTTGAATCGTTCTCTTTGTCCCGGTTATTTTTCCGATGTCCTTGTCTGCTCATGTCGTTGCCTTTCTGAGAGTGTTATTATAGAGACGGCTCCGTTTCAGCGGCTCCTTTGTCGTGTTCGGAGAGCTGATACCACTGCTTTTGGGCCTGAAACATGCGGGAATAGATACCGTCAATGGCCGTCAGTTCCTGATGGCTGCCGGCTTCCGCGATCCTCCCGTCCTGTATCACCAGAATCTTGTCGGTGATCATGGTGGATCCAAGCCTATGGGTGATGAACAGCGCGGTTTTGTTTTCTGCCATGTGGGCAAATTCCTGATACAGATCTGCCTCCGCCATGGGATCCAGCTGAGAGGTGGGTTCGTCCAGAAGCAGAATGGGCTTGTTGCCCATGAATGCTCTGGATATGGCGATTCTCTGCCACTGGCCGCCGGAGAGATCCACGCCGTCCCTGAAATCCCGCCCAAGAAGGGTGTCGTATTTCTTTTCCAGCTTTTCCGCAAAGAGATCGGCCTTTCCCTTTTTTGCCGCCGCCTTGATCTTATCTTCCTGATCCAAATGGTCTATGTCCCCGACTCCGATATTTTCCCGTATGGTGATGCTGTATCTGGAAAAATCCTGAAAGACCGGGGCAAAGATCTTTGTGCGCAGGGACAGGGGGAAGTCCGCCAAATCTCTGCCGCCCACCAGAATCTGTCCCTTGTCGGGTGTAAAAAGTCCCAGCAGCAGTTTGATCATGGTGGATTTGCCCTCGCCGTTGGCGCCTACCACGGAAGCCTTTTCTCCGTCCGCGATGCGGAAGGTCAGGCCCTTGAGAATGTCTCTGTCCGTTCCGGGATACCGAAACCACACGTCCCTGAATTCGATGTCGAAGGTTTCCGGCAGGGCTGTGGAGCTGCCTAGGGGCTCGTCGGAAAGGTCAAAGAATTTGTCATAATATTCGTAGGCCTTGATGTGCATGCCGGACCATTTGAATACGGCTGTGGAATATGCCAGATTATTGTAGACATTGCCGAACATCACATTGGTCATGGCTATGAAAAGGCCTATGGAAAGCTGACCTTGCCCGAATAGGATCAATAGGACAATCACATTTATGATGGTGCCCAGCTTTGTGATGTTGTTTCCCGTCAGGATCCTGCGAAGATTTTTGAAAAAATAGGATTCGTAATCTTTGTTCCGCTCATTCAGCCGGTCCGTATAGACATGGATGAGGTAGTCGGAATTTCCGTAAGCCTTCAGCTCTTTTGTGTAGTCTCTTGATTTCAGGTAATTGCCCAGAATGCCGTATCTGCGTTCTTTTTTCCAGAAGGTCTCAAGCTCTTCATAGATATTGAAATTGGTTTTTGCGCAGACATAGGTTTCTGCAAAGAAGGGCAGCAGAACCGTGAGCAGGAACCACCAGCGAATGCTGGCTATGTATGTCAGAGTGCCTATGCTGGCAATCAGGCCCGCGCCGCTGAAATAGAAATACATGGGCCAGAGATGTCTGGCGGAGTTCTCCGCCCTATGATAGGCCTTGTTGATGATCTCCACGGAGTTCTCATTTTCATAATGCTCGTATTTCATGGTCTTTAGCTTGCAGAGCATCCGGGCCCTGTAGGCAGTCCTTAGGATCAGCAGGGAACGGGGTTCCACGAAATTATAGATCAGACCGTCCGCAATCTGGGGAAGGATGGCCGCTATGACGAAAAGAACCAGAAAGACCGCATAGTCCGAAAAGGCCATGGCGCCGTTTGCAACCGCCAGCCCGCCGTCGAAGACGTTTTGGTTGATATAGATTCTGAGAGGGGTCAATATGCCGCATAGGACGGTGCAGGCAACAGTGAGAAAAACGAGGCTTCGGGATTCCCGGAAAATGATGCCCACCAGATCCTGATAGGCCTTAAAAATTCGCTTCATGATGATGTCCCTTCTATGTGTTTTGGCGCCCATGAAATACCTATGGCGCGGAAGGCCTGCCTTTTATACCGGACCGCTGCAGGCCCATATTTTCAGTATACAGAATAATCTGCATTTGTAAATGCGTTTTGTGCAAGAGGTAGATATTCTGTATCAAGAGGCGCACAATTCGAGGGTCTGATCCGTTATACAGTGTAGAGGGGGCGTCGCAGCGGGTAAGGTGGGCAGGGCCCTGATGTTGCGGAATGGTCGGATCATGAAGGACGGGAGGTATGTAGATGGAAACGATTTTAAGGACGAAGGAGCTGACGAAGCGGTATCATAAGGTGTGCGCGGTGGATCATATCACCCTATCCATTCAGAAAGGAGACATCTTTGGGTTCGTGGGAGCCAACGGAGCGGGAAAGACTACCTTCATGCGCATGGTCTGCGGCCTGATACGCCCTACGGAGGGGGAGCTGGAATTGTTCGGCGCCTCCTCCCCGAAGGAGCTTCAGAGCATGCGCCGGCGGATGGGGGCTTTGATTGAGCATCCTGCTCTCTATGCAAATATGACCGCGCTGCAGAATTTGGACGTACAGCGCAGATATCTGGGCATGGATTTCGGAGGGCAGCCGAAAAAGGCTTTGAGGGAGATTCTGGAGCTGGTAGGGCTGGCTGAGGCCGCGGACAAGAAGGCAGGCAGGTTTTCCCTCGGTATGAGGCAGCGTCTGGGGCTGGCCATGGCTCTGGTGGGAGATCCGGAGTTTATCATTTTGGACGAGCCCACCATTGGTCTGGACCCCATCGGGGTCATGGAGCTGCGCAGGCTTGTGCTGAAGCTGAATCAAGAGAGAAAGATGACCATTCTGTTCAGCAGCCATAATCTGGCGGAGATGGCGCAGATTGCCACCAAATACGGCTTTCTGGACCGGGGAAGGCTTTTGGAGGTGATCTCCGGAGAGAAGATCGGCCGGGTGTGTCAGGAGCGGGGAATCAATCTGGAGAACTACTTCGTGGAGCTTTTGCTGGAGCACAGAGGGGCAGAGCGCCGGGGAGCCGGGGACAACGGAAATGGTTGGGGGCCGGGCGGATCTGCCGCAGGAAGCAGTGCCGGTACGGTTGGGACAGAGGCAGAGGGAAAATAGAGGGAGGGTATCATGGGGGAATTGTTCAAGAATGAATTGCTGAAAATAAGGTATAACAAGACCATATGGCTTTTCTGGGGGGTGAGCGCCGCTTTTGTGGCTCTGTTTGGCATGCTCAACAGCGAGAAGGATCTGGTGATGAATCTATATGGATATACCTCCTCCTTTGCCTATATGAGAATTGCAGGAACTTTTGTGGTGATGTTTCTGGCCCCGGTGGCGGGGACAGTGTTCACACAGGAGCTTTGGCAGGGAACCATGCAAAATACCTTAAGCTGCGGAGTGGGCCGCCTGAGGTATTTTGCCGTAAAGGCAGTATGCGTCTATGTCATAGATCTGCTGATATTTCTGTTCTGTCTGGGGGAGTTCATATGTTTTAGGACGGCGGTGAGGGGATGGAGGCCGGGAACCTATTCCGATGCCTATCCGAATTTCGGGCTGGTGAATCTGGCCTTTCACGGGGGCACCTGCCTCCTTCTGTGCGTATATATCGCCCTTTTTATTTTGGTTGCGGTGTCCGTGAAAAGGCCAGCGCTGGTGTATTTCTCCGGAGCCGTGGCCACCATGGGGGAGTTCATGGTCATGAACTATGGGCAGGGTTATCAGGGAGTGATGCCGGCGGTAATCCGCATGTACGACATGGCAGTAGCAGGGAAGGTTTTGACTCCTGAGTTTGCCGGGCTTTTCGTTCAGGGCACGGCTATGGGAATTGTTTTTCTGGGGGTTGCAGTATTTGTGTTTTTAAGGCGTGACATAGACTGAGGCGGCCAAAGATGAAGTGCAGATAGAAATGGAGACGAGGTGCGGGCATGAGAAAGCTGATGGCAGTGGAACTGACGAAAATGAGATATTATCGGGCGATATGGGGTGTGGCGCTTTTTGCCTTTGGGATTAGCGGAGCGGCTGCGGTAAGCGGCCGCTATGAGGGTGCGGTGACGCGGTATCCCATCCTTGAGTATCTGCTGTTTTTTTACGTTACCGGCAGAACCTTTTGTATTTTGACCATTCTTGCCACCGCATATGTGATCAACGAAGATTTTTCCATGAGAACGGTACAAAATGTGCTCTCTGTGGGCGTAAATGTGGTAAAATACTATCTGTCAAGGCTGTTTGCCCAGATGCTGTTTGTTTTTTGTCTTTATCTGCTGGGCTTTATCTTCTTCGTGGCGGTGCGCATCCTCTCTCGGGGAGAGGTCAATACAGCCCTGCCATTGGGGACGCTGATAGGGGTGTTTGCCATGATGGCGCTGCAGCTTATGGCCTATGTGGCCATAGCGGGAGCCATAAGCATGTTTTGCAAAAACCAGACGGTGGCCATGATAGCGGGGGAGCTGTGGCTGTTTCTGGCCATTGTCTTGGACGCTTACAGGGAGAGCGGAACCGGCTTTCTGGGCTTTCTGGAATATGAGCCCCTGATGGTGATGCAGAAGGTGGAATTCTGGGGGCTGCCGGAAACGGTTTTTACCCTTTCGTATTTTAAATACGGTTTCTTTGCCGCAGCGCTGATTGTGGTGGCATGCGCGGTGGGATATCTGCGTTTCGCGCATTCCGATCTGCATTGAAACGGATGTGCCGTGACCATGGGGTGGGGAAGCCGGATTTGGCTGTCTGGCATGGGCGTGAGAAGATGGAGCTGCAGAGTGGGATATGAATGCTGGAGGGATCGGCCATGTCCATGGATGTGGGGGCGCAATACGATAAGCTTTATCGGTATTGTTATTTTAAACTGCATAATCGGGATCTGGCGGAGGACGTGACTCAGGAGGCTTTTCTGCGCTACTTCGAGAGCTATAGGCATCTGAGGGAAGGGCAGGCCGTCAAGTGCCTGTACACCATTGCAAGGAATCTCTGCATAGATCAGTTCCGCAGGAGGCCTATGGGGGCTCTTGAGGAAGATCTGCCTCAAAAGTCGGGAGAGGCTGCCGTGG
>OFHM01001869.1_pt1 | contig 12835 bp, 10 predicted proteins | sample 1521311 | NCBI WGS metagenome assembly OFHM01 (sample SAMEA3504083, study PRJEB24116) | mouse gut metagenome | biome: mouse gut; feature: mouse-associated habitat; material: faeces | place: Denmark | collected 2011 | reverse complement strand
GGGCGGTTGACGCTGCTATTAAGGGGACAGAAAGCTATATCCGGCACATGGAGCTGACCCACCAGCAGGGAGAAAGGAGGGATTGCAATTAAGAACAGAAAAACCGGGCGTGAGATACGCGCCCCTTGCGCCGTGGAAATGTGGATAACAGGCTATGGGGCTATGGAAAACGCCATTCACAGCACATGGAAAAGCCAAAGTGCGGCTTTCCCACGTCCTGCAAACAGCGTTTCCCACAGCCCCAAAAGAGCAGCCAGTTACCCACATTCCCACACCGCCGACGACTACGGAAAAAAACCTTTCCTACCTGTCATTCATAAAAAATATTTTTAAGGAGCTGATCGGAAATCAAGAACGTAAACACGGGCTACATGGTACGCGCCCCTACCGGGGGACGCACCGCCCAAACCCTTACAACTGAATACCGCCGCGCCGCAGGACTTACGCGGCGTGGGGACACCGCCTTTATCACAGGGCGGTTTTTTTATGCGGCGGCGACCATACGCTGACCGCCTTTTGTCCGCTTGCCGGACAGCCGCAGACGCGGCAGAAAGGATTTTACATGGCATTTTTTAATTCAGCAGTAGACGTTTTGCAGACCCTTGTTGTGGCACTTGGAGCCGGACTTGGCATTTGGGGCGTTATCAATCTCATGGAGGGTTACGGCAACGACAATCCGGGCGCGAAATCACAGGGCATGAAACAGCTTATGGCGGGCGGCGGCGTTGCCCTGATCGGCATGACCCTTGTACCCCTGCTTTCCGGGCTGTTCGGCTAAAAAGCGCGGGTAAGAGCCTATGCAGAGCATACTTGACGCGATCACGGAATGGATAAAGGAAATCCTCATAGGAGCCATTAACGGGAACCTGTCAACTATGTTCGGGGACGTAAACGAGAAAGTCGGCACTATCGCCGCCGAGGTAGGGCAGACCCCGCAGGGGTGGAACGCGGGCATTTTCAGCATGATACGCTCATTATCGGAAAATGTCATTGTCCCCATAGCGGGGCTTGTCATTACTTACGTCCTATGCGTGGAGCTAATCAGCATGGTAACGGAAAAGAACAATATGCACGACGTTGACACATTTATGTTTTTCAAGTGGTTTTTCAAGGCGTGGGTGGCGGTGTACCTTGTCACCCACACCTTTGATATTACTATGGCAGTCTTTGACGTTGCGCAGCACGTCGTTTCCGGCGCGGCGGGGGTGATAAGCGGCAGCACAGAAATTGACGTTGCCGCCGCCCTTGCTTCCATGCAGGAGGGGCTTGACGCAATGGAAATCCCCGAACTTTTATTACTGGTTATGGAAACAAGCCTTGTGAGCCTTTGCATGAAAATCATGTCCGTACTGATAACCGTTGTCCTCTACGGCAGAATGATAGAAATTTACCTTTACTGTTCCGTGTCGCCTATCCCATTTGCAACAATGACAAATAAAGAGTGGGGGCAGATCGGCAACAACTACTTAAAAGCCCTGTTCGCTATCGGCTTTCAAGGCTTCCTCATTATGGTGTGCGTCGGCATTTACGCGGTGCTGGTGAACAACATAACAGTGGCGGACAACCTACACAGCGCGATATTCTCCCTTGCTGCTTATACGGTGATCCTCTGCTTTTCCCTGTTCAAATCCGGCGCACTTGCTAAGTCCATTTTCGCGGCGCACTAAAGGCGTGTCAAGGGCAGGGTGGAGATTTTCAGAGCGAAGCGGAGAAAATACGACCCGACCTTGACGCGGGAAAACCCCATAGAATAGGGACAGGCAAAGGGCAAAGATTGACCTTTGCCTTGATTACCCTTTATGGAACTTAAAAGGAAGCATACGGAAAGGAGGGACAAGAAACCATTGAAAAGAAATACGGCATAATCTACGCCGATCCCCCGTGGAAGTACGCACAGAAGCGGCTTTCCGGCGCGGCAGAACACCACTACCCGACCATGAGCATAGAGGAACTTTGCGCGCTTCCCGTGGCTGACCTTGCGGCAGAGGACAGCGCACTTTTCTTGTGGGCGACATTCCCCCAGCTTCCCGAAGCCCTGCGGCTTATCAAGGCTTGGGGCTTTTCCTTTAAGACCGCCGCCTTTGTATGGCTGAAACTCAATAAAAAGTCCTACACATGGTTTTACGGCTTGGGATTTTGGACGCGGGGAAACGCGGAACTCTGCCTGTTTGCCACACGGGGACACCCAAAGAGAAAATCGGCGGGTATTCATCAATTCATTATCTCCCCCATAGAGCAGCACAGCAAAAAGCCGGACATAACGCGGGAAAAAATCATTGCCCTTATGGGCGACATTCCCCGGATAGAGCTTTTCGCAAGGCAGGAAACGGCGGGCTGGGACACATGGGGGAATGAAACAAAGAACAGCATAGAGCTTTGACGGAAAGGAGGTTTTCGGTATGGCGTATGTACCCGTACCAAAGGATTTATCAAAGATAAAAACAAAAGTCGCTTTCAACCTCACGAAGCGGCAGATCGTTTGTTTCGCGGCAGCACTCATTACAGGCTTGCCGCTTTTTTTCTTGCTAAAGGACAGCGCGGGAACCAGCGCGGCGGCATTTGTGATGATTGTCGTCATGCTGCCCTGCTTCCTCATGGCAATGTACGAGAAACACGGACAGCCCCTTGAAACCGTGGTGAAAAACATCATACAGACAAAATTTGTCCGACCAAAGGAGCGACCCTATCAGACACAAAATCTATACGCTGTCTTGGAAAAGCAGCGGAAACTGGAAAAGGAGGTATCAGCGATTGTCAAAGGAACCAACCAAAGGCGGCGCACCGGGAAAAAGCCCCGGAACTAAGGCGAAGCGGAAACTGACCCGCAGCGAGAAGAAGCAGATCGCCGCCGCAATCAGACAGGCAAAGGGGGACGGAAAGGCGCACACCGCCCAGCAGACAATCCCCTACATCAACCTGTACCCGGACGGGATATGCCGGATAACGGAAAAGAAATACAGCAAGAGCATTGTCTACGAGGATATAAACTACCAGCTTGCACAGGCAGACGACAAGACCGCCATTTTTGAAAACTGGTGTGACTTCCTCAACTACTTTGACGCTTCCGTATCGGTGCAGCTCTCTTTCATCAATCAAGGGACACAGCGGGAGGAAGCGGAAAAAGCAATCAACATTCCGGCGCAGGAGGACGCTTTCAACTCTATCCGCACCGAATACGGGGATATGTTAAAAAGCCAGCTTTCCAAAGGGAACAACGGGCTTGTGAAGCACAAATATATCACGTTCAGTATTGAAGCGGACAACATGAGCGCGGCAAAATCCCGGCTTTCCCGTATCGAAACGGACATACTGAACAATTTCAAGGTGCTGGGGGTATCTGCCCGACCGCAGACAGGCTATGAACGGTTACAGACCATGCACGGGGTATTCCACCCGGAGGGGGAGCCGTTCAACTTTGATTTCTCATGGCTTGCCCCGTCCGGGCTTACCACAAAGGACTTTATCGCCCCGCCCTCATTCCGTTTTGGCGAGGGGCGGTATTTCCGCATGGGGCGCAAGATCGGCGCGGTATCGTTCTTACAGATACTTGCGCCGGAGTTAAACGACCGCATTTTAGCGGATATGTTAGACCTTGAAACGGGTGTGATCGTAAACTTACATATCCACAGTATCGACCAGACGGAAGCAATCAAGACCGTAAAGCGCAAAATCACCGACCTTGACAAAATGAAAATCGAGGAACAGAAGAAAGCCGTCCGCGCAGGGTACGACATGGATATAATCCCGTCCGACCTTGCCACGTTTGGCGGCGAAGCGAAAAATCTCTTGCAGGACTTACAGAGCCGCAATGAAAGAATGTTCCTCTTGACGTTCCTTGTGGTGAACATGGCGGACACAAAAAGAAAGCTGGAAAATGACATTTTCGCGGCGGCGGGGATTGCACAGAAATATAACTGCGCCCTCACCCGGCTTGACTACCAGCAGGAAGCGGGGCTGATGTCAAGCGTCCCTATCGGTGAGAACCTTATCCCTATACAGCGGGGCTTGACGACTTCCAGCACGGCAATCTTTATCCCCTTTATCACGCAGGAGCTTTTTCAGAGGGGCGCAAGCCTTTACTATGGCTTAAATGCCCTTAGTAACAACATGATCTTATGCGACCGCAAGCAGCTTAAAAACCCCAACGGCTTAATCTTGGGAACGCCGGGAAGCGGGAAATCCTTTGCGGCGAAGCGGGAAATGACAAACGCTTTCCTCATTACGGACGACGACATTATTATCTGCGATCCCGAAGCCGAGTATTACCCCCTTGTGCAAAGATTACAGGGACAGGTGATAAGGCTTTCCCCCACCAGCCCGCACTACGTCAACCCTATGGATATAAACCTCAACTATTCCGAGGACGACAACCCGCTTGCGCTGAAAAGCGATTTTATCCTCTCCCTTTGTGAGCTGATCGTCGGCGGCAAGGAGGGCTTGCAGCCCGTGGATAAGACCGTCATTGACCGCGCTGTTAGGAACGTGTACCGTCCTTTCCTTGCAGCCCCCGACCCGGCAAAAATGCCGATTTTGGGCGACCTTTACGACGAGCTTTTGAAGCAGCCGGAGCCGGAAGCGGCGCGTATCGCGGCGGCATTGGAGCTTTACGTTTCCGGGAGCCTTAACGTATTTAACCACAGGACAAATGTAGAGCTTAACAACCGCCTTGTCTGCTTTGACATTAAACAGCTTGGGAAGCAGCTCAAAAAGTTAGGTATGCTGATTGTGCAGGATCAAGTGTGGAACCGCGTTACCGTGAACCGGGCGGCGAAGAAATCCACGCGGTATTTCATGGACGAATTTCACCTGTTACTGAAAGACGAGCAGACCGCCGCTTACAGCGTCGAAATCTGGAAGCGTTTCAGAAAATGGGGCGGCATACCCACCGCGATCACGCAGAACGTCAAAGACCTTTTGGCAAGCCGGGAAGTGGAAAATATCTTTGAGAACAGCGATTTTGTCCTCATGCTCAATCAAGCGGCGGGCGACCGGGCTATCCTTGCGAAGCAGCTCAACATCTCCCCGCAGCAAATGAGCTACGTCACCCATTCCGAAGCGGGCGAGGGGCTTTTATTTTATGGAAATGTCATTCTGCCCTTTGTAGACCGTTTCCCGAAAGATACCGAGCTGTACCGTGTTATGACGACAAAGCCGGAGGAAGTGGGCGGCGCGTAACCCGCAGATTATTTTATCAGCCTTGCGCCCTCTTGGGGCGCAGTTTGGAGGTGAACCACCATGAAGCAGTACAAAGCCCGCGATAAAATCACGCAGAAAATGAGCCGTGACGGGGCTATCGAGGTAAACGCGGCGACCGGGAAACAAAAGCGTATCAGCAAACGGGCGCGGGAAGCTGCCTTACTGAAAACGCCGGAGCAACAGGCAGCACAGGACGCACAGGCAGCGCAGCCCATTCCGGGCAGTCCCGCGCCGGACATATCCCCCAATGCGCCGCCCCTGCCCCATGCGCCGGGGACGGAAGCCGCACAGGACACGGGAACCGCCGAGCGCGTCTTAGAGCATATCGACGGGGCGCACACCCGCAGAGCCAGCAAAAAGGCAGCACGGAAAGCACAGGCAGAAGCCGAAAGCCGCGCCCGCACTTCCCGGCTGCAATTCACCGAGGAAGAACGGGCAACGCCGGAGCTGCAACCCTATATCAAGAAATCCGACAAAGCCGCTGACAGGCTGGACGAAGCAAGGGCGAAAATCCCAAAGGAAAAGAAACTTGTAAGGGAACGCACCTTTGACGAAGCCACCGGGAAAGGCAAGACCCGCCTACGTTTCGAGGAACGGGAAAAGCCGCAGAACTACGGCAAGGCACATAAAAACCCGTTATCCCGCCCCGCGCAGGAAGCGGGTATTTTCGTCCATAACAAGGTACATTCCGTGGAAAAGGACAATTCCGGCGTGGAGGGTGCGCACAAATCCGAGGAAACCGCCGAAAAAGCCGCGAAGTACGGGGCGCGGAAAGTCAAGGAGGGCTACCGCAGCCACAAGCTCAAACCCTACCGGGCGGCGGCAAAGGCTGAAAAGGCGGCGCAGAAAGCAAACGCCAACTATCTCTACCAAAAGGCACTCCATGACAACCCGCAGATCGCAGCGTCAAATCCATTCTCCCGGTATATGCAGAAGCAGCGCATTAAAAAGCAGTATGCAAAGACTGTCAAGGCACAGGGCGCAAAGTCTGTCAAGAACGCAGCGGAGAACACAAGAAAAGCCGCCAAAAAGACCGCCGAGGGAACCAAAAAGGCAATCGCATTTGTCGGGCGACACCCGGCGGGCGTATGTATCGCCATAGGTGCGCTGCTGCTTTTCATTATGATTTCTTCCGCGCTGTCCTCTTGCGGGGCTATGTTTTCCGGCATGATTAACGGCATTGTCGGGACTTCCTACACGTCGGAGGACGCGGATTTAGTCGCCGTGGAAAACAACTATGCGGCACTGGAAACGGACTTGCAGCGCAGGATTGACAATATCGAGCGCGACAACCCCGGCTATGACGAGTACCGCTATGACCTTGACAGTATCGGGCATAACCCCCATGAATTAGCGTCCTATCTGACCGCGCTTTTACAGACCTACACCCCGGCGACCGCACAGGCAGAAATACAGCGTATCTTTGAACTTCAATATACCCTCACTCTGACGGAGGAAGTGGAAATACGTTACCGCACAGAAACAAGCACAGACCCGGACACCGGGGAAACCACCACCGAGGAAGTCCCCTATGAGTATTTTATCCTCAATATCAAGCTGGAGAACAAGCCCATATCCGAGCTTGCGCCGGGACTGCTTACCCCGGAGCAGCTTGAAATGTTCCGGGTGTACTTGGAAACCAGCGGAAACAAGCCCCTTATTTTCGGCGGCGGTTCCCCGGACGGGAACCCGTCGGAGGATTTAAGCGGGGTGCAGCTTGTAAACGGCACACGCCCCGGAAATACCGCCGTGGTAGACCGGGCAAAGTCACAGGTAGGCAATGTAGGGGGACAGCCCTATTGGAGCTGGTACGGCTTCAACAGCCGCGTGGAATGGTGCGCCTGTTTCGTTTCATGGTGCTACAATCAAGCCGGGAAAAGCGAGCCGCGCTTTGCCGCGTGCCAGTCACAGGGCGTACCGTGGTTCCAGTCACGGGGGCAATGGGGCGCGAGGGGCTATGAGAATATCGCCCCCGGCGACGCGATCTTTTTTGACTGGGACGGGGACGGGAGCGCAGACCATGTGGGGCTTGTAATCGGCACGGACGGGCAGCGCGTTTACACCGTCGAGGGCAATTCCGGGGACGCTTGCAAGATAAAAAGCTACCCCCTTGACTATGGCTGTATCAAAGGGTACGGCTTGATGAATTGGAACTGAACACATTTTTGACTATGAAAGGAGTTTTACACTATGGCAGCAAACAAGATTGACCGTATCAACCGGGAGATTGAAAAGACCCGCGAGAAGATCACCGAGTATCAGAACAAGCTCAAAGGGCTGGAAGCGCAGAAAACCGAAGCGGAGAATTTGCAGATCGTCCAGCTTGTGCGCTCTATGCGGCTTTCCCCGCAGGAGCTTACCGCCATGCTGCAAAACGGGGCAATCCCCGGCATGACCCCCGCGCCCGCTTCTTACGGCGCAGATAATGACGAACAGGAGGAAAACGAAGATGAAGAATAAGAAAACCCTTAAAATGCTTTTGACCCTTTGCGCCGCCCTTATCCTCATGGGCGGCTTTTCCGTCACCGCCTACGCGCAGACCCCGGAGGGACAGGACGACGCGACCGACGACAGCGGCGTTGTCTACGAGGAACCCGAAAAGGAAGAACCCCTCACCCCGGACGGGAACGCGACGCTGGTTGACGATTTCGGCGGCAACAAGCAGCTTATCACCGTGACGACCAAAAACGGCAATTACTTTTATATCCTCATTGACCGGGACGACGAGGGCGAGGACACCGTACATTTCCTTAATCAAGTGGACGAAGCCGACCTCTTAGCACTTATGGAGGACGGAAGCACCGAAGCAGCCCCGCCCGCCGTTTGCAGTTGCACCGATAAATGCGAAGCCGGAAAGGTAAATGTGAGCTGCCCTGTCTGCAAGGACAACATGACCGCTTGCAGCGGCAAGGAAGCGGAGCCGGAAACCGAAGAACCGCCGGAGCAGCCCAAAGAAAAAGGCAATGCGGGCGGGCTTGTGCTTTTCCTTGTCGTGGCACTTCTTGGCGGCGGGGGCGCGTTCTATTATTTTAAGTTTATGAAGCCAAAGCAGAACGTCAAGGGCGACACCGACCTTGAAGATTTCGATTTTGACGATTACGACGAGGACGAGGGGGACGGGCTTTCTGATGAAGAACAGGAGGACGAGGAAGCATGACGCTTTTCACCGAAAACCCTTTAGAAAAAATGATGGTACAAAGACCCACCGGGCGGCGTGACAGTGCGCCGCCCGTTCCAAAATCCCCGGCGTGTATGCGTTGCCCTTATAAGGCGCAATCCCCCTGTATCGGCTATTGTCTGAAACAGGCACAGGAGAAGAAGCACACCGCGCCGGAACGCTGAAAGGAGGATTTTTTCATGGCATTTAGACTTGTGATTGCAGAAAAGCCGAGCGTGGCGCAGACTATCGCCGCCGCGCTTGGCGTTAAGGAAAAGAAAGACGGATATATCGAGGGCGGCGGCTGCCTCATTTCATGGTGCGTCGGGCATTTGGTACAGCTTGCGGAAGCTGCCGCCTACGGGGAGCAATATAAAAAATGGAGTTTTGACAGCTTACCCATTCTGCCGGAGGAATGGCAGTACGCCGTTGACCCGGACAAGGGGAAGCAATTCAAAACCCTAAAAGAGCTTATGCACCGCGCCGACGTTTCCGAAGTGGTAAATGCGTGTGATGCGGGGCGCGAGGGAGAATTGATTTTCCGCTTTGTCTACGAAGCGGCGGGCTGCAAGAAGCCCATGCGCCGCTTGTGGATTTCCTCAATGGAGGACGGGGCAATCAAGGCGGGCTTTGCTTCCCTCAAAGACGGGCGGGACTATGACGCGCTCTTTGCGTCTGCCCTCTGCCGCGCAAAGGCTGACTGGCTTATCGGCATTAACGCCACCCGGCTTTTCTCCTGCCTGTATGGAAAGACCTTGAACGTGGGGCGCGTCCAGACCCCGACCTTAAAAATGCTCACCGACCGGGACGCGGCTATCTCCCATTTCCAGAAAGAAAAATATTATCATGTGCGCCTTGATTTATCCGGCGCGGAAGCGGCAAGCGAAAGGATTTCAGACAAGGCAGAAGCCGCCGCGCTGAAAGGGGCTTGCGAAACAGAAACGGCGGTATGCGTTTCCCTCACCAGAGAGAGAAAGAGCGCAGCCCCGCCGAAGCTCTTTGACCTTACCTCTTTGCAGCGGGAAGCGAACCGCATTTTCGGCTACACCGCGAAGCAGACCCTTGACCTTGCACAATCCCTTTATGAAAAGCGGCTCCTTACTTATCCGAGGACGGACAGCAGCTTTCTTACTGACGACATGGGCGGCACCGCAGCGGGCATTATCGCGCTGCTTTGCGAAAAGCTCCCCTTTATGGCGGGCGCGGACTTCACGCCGGAGGTTGCAAAGGTATCAGACAGTAAAAAAGTATCAGACCACCACGCAATCATTCCCACTATGGAGCTTGCAAAGGCTGACCCGGACGCGCTGCCGGAAAGCGAGAGAAATATCCTCACCCTTGCCGGGGCGCGTCTGCTCTTTGCCACCGCCGAGCCGCATATCTTTGAAGCGGTTACGGCGGTTTTCTCATGCGCTGATACGGAGTTTACGGCGCGGGGAAAGACGGTTCTTTCGGACGGGTGGAAAGAGATTGAACGCAGATACTGGGCGACGCTGAAACAGAAACCCGAAGCAGAGGACGGGGAAAACGAGGGCGTGACGCTGCCGGAGCTTTCCGAGGGACAGGGCTTTCCTAACCCCGCCGCAAAAGTAACGGAGCATACCACAACGCCGCCGAAGCCCCACAGCGAAGCGTCGCTTCTCTCTGCTATGGAGCGAGCCGGGAACGGGGACACCGACCCGGACGCGGAACGCCGGGGGCTTGGCACTCCCGCCACCCGCGCCGCCGTCATTGAAAAACTGGTAAAGGGCGGCTTTGCAGAGCGCAAGGGGAAGCAGCTTATCCCCACGCAGAACGGAGCCGCCCTTATATCAGTGCTGCCGGATATGCTGACTTCCCCGCAGCTTACCGCAGAATGGGAAAACAATCTGACGCAGATAGCAAAGGGAGCCGCAGACCCCGGCGAATTTCTGTCCGGCATTGAAGCTATGGCGCGGGAGCTTGTGCAGACACACGCCGCAGCACTGGACGGGAAAAAGGATTTGTTCCGGGAGGAAAAGCCCTCTGTCGGCAAATGCCCCCGTTGCGGTTCCCCCGTCCATGAGGGGAAGAAAAACTATTATTGCAGCAACAAAGAATGTGCCTTTGTCATGTGGAAGAACGACCGCTTTTTCGAGGAACGCAAGACCGCTTTTTCCGCGAAGATTGCCGCCGCGCTCCTTAAATCCGGCAAGGCGAATGTGAAGAAGCTCTACTCCCCGAAAACAGGCAAGACCTACGACGGAACTATCGTTTTGGCTGACACTGGCGGGAAATACGTCAACTACCGTATCGAAGTGCAGAAGAACTAAAAACTTGAATAGCAAGCATAGGAAGCGGGTACCCACTTCCGTAAATCCCTGTCCTGCCGCTGACGCGCCGGACGGGGATTTTGCTTGTTGGGAAGTTTCCCAAACCCTCTTTTTGCGGAGGGCTTCACCCTCTGAAAATTTTCATAAATCTTTGGCAGAAATGCGGGTGTACCGTAGTAGGCTATGCAGCCAAAAAATGCAGCTTATGACGCTGACGCAGAGAAAGGAGGTTTTCATTTATGGCAAGTTTACGGGACACCGTAAAGGACTATCAAGACGAGCTTAGGGACGGTATCGCATGGGTGGCGTTCTGGAAACAGGGGCGTTCATGGAACGCGGAATATTTTCATCTTGATATGGACGATACGCTCTACCCGGAGGACAGGAGCCGGTTAGAGGAAATCAAAAGCACCGACCCCGCCGCCGTTATCCTAAACGGCTATTACTGCGGGCATTTAGGCGAGGACATGAGCCTTGACGAGCTGACCGCCGGAGTGCGCTACCACTACGAAAACAGCATGAACGACATTGACGGTTTTATCGGGGCGCATGACGACAGGCTTCCCCCGGAGGTTATCGAGGAAGCGAGGGCAGCCGCCCATGAAGCGGGGCTTCCCTTTTCCGAAAAGCCCTACCGGGACGGGGAGGATTTTAACCCCTATGTATTTGACGGGAGCATGAGCATTGAGGATTTTGAGCTTATGCACCGCATGATTGAAAAAGAAAGGAGCGAACAAATGGCAGAACCGATTTTAAGCGGCTATCTTTCCAATCTTGGGAAGTACACCGAGGGCAGACCCGCGGGCGAATGGGTGACGTTCCCCACGACTGCCGAACATCTGAAAGAAGTCTTTGACCGTATCGGGATTGACTTCAAGCACTATGAGGAATGGCATTTCACAGAATTTCAATCCCCTATCCCCGGCTTGACGGAGCATTTAAGCGAGTATTCCCACCCCGACGAGCTGAACTATTTAGGAAAGCTCTTGGAAATGCAGTTTGACGACGACCGGGAGAAATTCATTGCAGCCATTGAATACGGCGACCATGCCGACAGCTTACAGGACATCATCAACCTTGCACAGAACCTTGACTGCTACTGGCTTTATCCGTCCGTACACAATGAAGAAGAATACGGGCATTATCTGGTTGACGAACTGGAAGAACCGGAGCTGTCCGACGAAGTGAAACGGTATTTCATGTATGAGGAATACGGGCGGGACGCTTCCATTAACGACGACGGTATGTTTACCGAAAAGGGCTATATCTACAACAACCGCAACACCTTTACAGAATGGTACGACGGGCGCGACGTGCCACAGGAATACCGGGTAACGCCGCAGCCCCCGCAGCCAGAACGCCCCGACCCGGAAAAAGAAGATTTTGACGCTGCCGCAATGCAGCCCGCCCTTGCTGCCGAACCGCGCCCGGTTATCCCTATTATCCCTACCGCCGACACTTCCGACGGGAAGCTGAAAGAGATTACCGCCCACCTGGAACGCGGCATTACAGAACTGTTTGACAGTGAACGCTATGCGGACTATCTGCGCGTCATGTCAAAGTTTCCGACGTACAGCTTGCGGAACACCGTCTTAATCGCCATGCAAGCCCCCGACGCTACCCATGTCATGGGCTTCAACGCATGGAAAGACCCGCTTATCAACCGCCATGTAAAGGCAGATGAAAAGGGAATACGGATTATCGCCCCTACCGAAAAGACCATACGGAAGCAGGTGGAAAAACTTGACCCGGACACGCAGCAGCCCATAATCGGCGCGGACGGAAAGCCCGTCACCGAAGTACAGGAAATCAAGATACCGAAGTTTATTGTCGTTTCTGTCTTTGACGTGGCGCAGACCGAGGGAAAGGAGCTGCCTACCCTTGCCGCCGAGCTGACAGGCAATGTGGAGCAGTACCCGGATTTTTTCGCCGCCCTTGAAAAAACGTCGCCCTTTGCCGTTGGCTTTGACGAACTGACAGGCAGCATAAAAGGACGCTGCAACTATGAGGAAAGAAAAATCATCATCAACGAGGGCATGAGCGAATTACAGAACATCAAGACCGCTATCCATGAAATCGCCCATGCAACGCTGCATGATACCGCTATCGACGCGCCGGAACGCCCAGACCGCCGCACCCGCGAGGTACAGGCGGAAAGTATCGCTTACACCGTCTGCCAACATTACGGGCT
>OFHM01001868.1_pt1 | contig 12858 bp, 9 predicted proteins | sample 1521311 | NCBI WGS metagenome assembly OFHM01 (sample SAMEA3504083, study PRJEB24116) | mouse gut metagenome | biome: mouse gut; feature: mouse-associated habitat; material: faeces | place: Denmark | collected 2011 | reverse complement strand
GATGGTGGAGAATTCATCGTCCACGAGTATCGTTTTGCTGTGTAGCATGCCGGCCGTGTACTGATAGAATTTTATGCCTGCGCGGAGGCATTCCGATATATAGCTTTCAGAGGCGTATGTGAGCATGGACGAATCGCTGTGGGCAGGAATCATTACGCGGACGTCGACATGGGCGAGGGCTGCGGCCTGTAGCGATTTCAGCAGGCTGTCGGTGGGGAGGAAATACGGGGTCTGGATGTAGACCCGTTTTTTCGCCGAGGAGATGGCTTTCTGGAATATGAATTCTATGTCTGACCATTGGGACGTTGGCCCTGATGTGAGCAACTGCATGCCCACGTCGCCTTTGTCGTATGTTTCTGCCGGGTCGGCGATGTCGTCGATGAGCGGCTGCCCCATGAAATTCCAGTCGACGGCAAACGATTGCTGGAGGGCGAAAACCGCCGGCCCCTCCACACGCAGGTGAAGGTCGCGCCAAACATCAAACAGCTTACCTCCGTCAACATAGCGGTCGGCCACGTTCATCCCCCCGATATAACCAACTTTCCCGTCGATTACCACGATTTTACGGTGGTTACGCCAGTTGATGCGTGTACCGAACGGCGGGAACACTACTTTGAAAAACGGATATGCCTCGCCCCCGGCCTCTTTCAACCGCCTCAGATAACGGTTCGAAAGCTTAAACGAACCAACATGGTCGTAAATAAGCCGCACTTTGACCCCGGCACGCGCACGCTCCATCAGCGCCTCCATCACCCGGATGCCGATATTGTCGTTCACGATTATGTAGTACTGCATGTTGATATAGCTCCGGGCTGCGGCTATATCAGCCAATAACGCATCGAACTTTTCCTGGCCGTTATCGAAAATCCCGACATCGTTACCTTCGTAATAATGCGACCCGCATAAGGCATAGGCAAGGTTGATTTGCGGCATCACTGCCCCGGCATCTTCTATTTTAGAAGGGTCAGTACCACCTCCGGCACCTAACCGCCGGAGCTTCCGGCGGTTGCGGCGCGAGATGATACGCTTGTTCTGTATGTTTCGCCCGAAAACGATATACAGCACCAGGCCGACCACAGGCACCACAAGCAGCACCGTCACCCATGCCAGCGATTTCACAGGGTTGCGGTTCTCGCTCACCACCACGGCGATGATGCCGAGAATTGTCAAGGCATAGAGGATATTGAGAATCCACCACACCCATGCCATATCGATATTTTCCGCAATCCAATGCAAGGTTTATATGCAATTTTGTCGCGTGAAGCTGTCGGAAACAATCAGCACGCTATTTCGACATCATATCGTATTTTATCATTAAATCAGAAACCGCACGTCCACGGTCGATATGGCCCGCAAGCCCTGCCGGGGCGCCGGAAGTATCGCCGACAACACGCCCCTGATAGTCAACGGCAAACCGAGGGCATCCGGGAGCCAGTGCCGAGAAACCCATACCGCGCCAGGCATAATCGAGGCCGAGCTGGTCAAGAAGGGTCGTGTACACATCCACCTGCCCCATAACATCCTCTCGGCGACCTGGCACAGGGGCGTTGAGGATTAACAATGGCACATATCCCTCGCCTGACACAAGTTTCGACCCCGTGGGATCCGACCTCAAGGAATGGCGCCAGGATGCCAAAGCCTCATGGTCGCCGACAATGGCGACCATGGTTCGAGACCAGTCAGGCCTCGAACGCAGATAATCGAGGAAGCGCCCAAGGGCCTGGTCGGTATAGTGGACTGCCGTCATGTAGTCGCGCAGACGTTCGGGGAAATCGGCACTGAAACTTATGGTCTTGAATTCGTCGGGAATGCGGAACGGGTTGTGACCGGTGTATGTCACCATCTGCACATACGCCTTCTCCCCCTCAGGCCACACGTCGCCACGCTGCATCTTGGCCACGCTTTGCGTGAAGAACGAGTTGTCGCTCAACCGCCTTGGTGAACCGATACGTTCGGAATTATCCCATGAATCGTTCATCTCCGTATTGTCGATGCCGAACGAACGCGCAACCAGCCCCTGGTTCCAGGTCGACGGCTTGTCGCCACTCAGCAGATAGGTTTTCGCCCCGTTTTCCTTCATTGCCATGGGCAGGGTGTAATATCGGTTATCGGCAAATTTCATCGAATACACGAAATCACGCATCGGGTACATCCCTGCGAGCATAAGCAACTGCCCGTCGATACTGCGCCCGTTTCCCACCTGCGACAGCACCCTGGGTGCATACCATGTAGCAGATGTGTCGCGCAATGCCTCGTTAAGGTTGGGAGTAAGTTCCTTCCCTTCCACTTTTGCCCCGATAGGCCATGATTCAAGCGATTCACAGAAAATAATCACAAGGTTATCCGGGCGCCCCACGGAATCGGCAGGGGCAACGGGCGTAGTGCGGTATCTGACATGCTCCGCGCCCCATCGGGCCACCATCTGATATTGCTCCGGGGTGATTTCATCCGACTGTTCCATCGCCTCTGCAGCGAGAGTGCCGAAAAGAGTATATATCACAGGAGGGGTGGTCGCATAATAACACTCCCCCTTCAGTTTCGCGACATGTGCCCTTAGCCCGCCTGAGAACATGGCGGTTATGCCCGACGCCAAAGCCAACAGCCCGAGTGTCAGCAGGTAAAACACCGCGTTAGGCTGACGCTCCCGTTCCTCGGGGTTAAGCATAAGCAAAGTGGCAACGGCAATGCCGGGAAGCACAAGATAGACCCATCGGAAAGAATCGCCTATACTTCCCGTGAAATCAGCCACGTTACCTACAAGCAGATAGCTGGCAAGAGGGATTGAATTGAAGTATGTGCGGCAATACATCAGGTTGACAACCATAAGCAGATCCACAGCCAGCATAACCGCGACAAGCGGCCATGACTTACGGGTAAACACCGCAGGCATCGACATCAGCGTTGCCAAAGTAAGGGCATTGACATATGTGCCTACGAAGCCCAATGCCCTGAAAGTTGTCTGCGAACACCACAACACATCAAACACAAGCACCGTAAGCAGGCATCCCAGCCATGCCAGGAGATATTGCCGCGTCCAAAGGGCTTCAGGCACCAACAGGCGCCCGACAGCTCCCACCAAGATATTTTTCTTCTTATACAATCCCATTGTTCGATTCATACTAAATAGTCATAACGGCATCTACATCCATACCGCACCATCTTATCACCCCCCGCTGCCCCTTCTCATCCCCCATGTCATGGCTGTCAGGTTATAAGTCAGAAGTTATAAGTTGTCAGTTATAAGCGAAAACACCCGGTTGGGTACACTCCCGTATCTACTCTTAACTTCTTAACTTCTTAATTTCTTAACTTCTTAATTTCTTAACTTCTCAGCTTCTTAACTTCTCCCCATTCCCACAAATGTAGCAATATTTTAAATTAACAACAAAACAATTACCCGATTCGTCTAAAAAAATCACAAAAAATTTGCGACTTTTCATTGAAACCACTACCTTTGCACTCACATTCCCGCGCTCACATAGCGAAAAGCCGGAATCCCGGCCTATCAAGGAGAATGCCGGTCCTATAGCTCAGTCGGTTAGAGCAGCTGACTCATAATCAGAAGGTCCTTGGTTCAAGCCCAAGTAGGACCACAAAAACAAATCTCTATTTGCCTAATATTTAGACAAATAGAGATTTGTTTTTATATGCATCTTGCCACCAGTCCGCTGACCCGTTTATTTGAACTTAGGCAATGAGTCTGTGCGGACTGCATCGGAGCGTTGCAGCCCGGCGCATAGTAATTTTTCTCCAAATTGCACGAGCTAAGCACAAATAACAATACTATAGCCAATACAATGATTCGGTAAAAATTACCGAATCATTGTATCTTACATACGGATATATTATTCCGAAGGCAGGTCGACCCAGGTGTAGTCATGGCCTGTAGCGGGTATCACCTTATCCAACAAATCATTCAGCGAAAGCGCTATGCTGGCGGTGTTGACGCAGGGATGGCATGCATAGCGGTTGCTGCCGGAGGCTAGGTCTCGGTCGATTATGAGCCTTACATGCCTGTCTACATCAAAAATCAAACCCATCGGTGAGACAGCACCCGGATGGATATGCAGGTATTCCTCCATCATCTCGGCCGACGCAAACGACAGCCTCGCACAACCTAGCTGCGACGACAGGTATTTGGTTTTAAACGGTTTATAAGCCGGAAGCATCAGCAGGTAAAACTGCGTCTGCTGCTTGTTTGTCAGGAAAAGGTTTTTGAACACAGGAACACCTACTGCCTGCCGAACCGCCTCGCATTCCTCCATAGTGAAAGCCGCACGGTGGCAATAAGTCACATAATCCACGCCAAGGCAGTCAAGAAAATCATATACACCCGTCTCGGCCGCTGACCGCACCACCCCGTCACCCTGCGGCCTCCCGTCGTACCGTTCTATTCTGCTGTCATCCATAACCTCATTAAAGTATTATTTATAGTCAAGAGCTTTTTATGATTAAATCGATATAAAGATTCACCTGTCAATCAGAGTACAAAATTAGGCAAATTCCACATAATGCCATATCGGAAGCCCTGACAATCCGTTCCCGTCTGCACCAATAGTTTTCACATTTTCTGTAAAATATATACCTTTGCAGGTGATGAGGAGGAATCCGTCAAAAATAACGGCATTGTTGCTGTTGGGCATTTTCGCATTATTCTATTGCGGGAACGCCCTGTTCCTTCACACACACATCATAGGGGACACAACGGTGGTACACTCCCACCCCTATCTCCCCTCCGGCCACCACTCGCATTCCGCGCAGTCGCTCGAATCCATTACAGGTTTCAACAGCTCCCTGTTCGCAATGCAGCCTGCCGACGAGGCATGTTGTACAACTCCCGACCTCCAATGCTGCGACATTGCTACAGCATGTACGCTCAGACCGGCTGTCAGCGCTGCAATTCGGATTACCGCTCCCCGTGCACCTCCGGCGGTGTGATTCCTATTTACTATACCAACGTGTGGAAAATTCCATAAATCCGATTGCGACGGTTTCAATACTGAAGTCATCCTGATTCCACGTACCTCAAGTTGCCCGAAACGGCAACAGGAAAATAGCAATCACACTAATTCAAAAATTCATTTATGCACAAGCAAATACTTGTGTCGGCATTCCTCATGATGTCGGCACTTATAGGGCGTACCTCCGAGGCACAGCCTGGGGCATCAGCCATGTCGACACCATCCGACACCAATATAACAGGCCACGTAGTCGACACCGAAACCGGCGAACACCTCCCCTACTACACCGTAAAAATAGCAGGTACATCGATTGCCACCATGACAGATGCTTCGGGTCACTACACATTGCGCAACCTCATCCCCGGCCACTACACCGTGGAGGCATCATCAATGGGCTATGCCGCCGAAAAGCGCGAAATCGACCTTAAAAAAGGCCAGACCTACGAAATCAACTTCGATGTCACACCTGATGCCTTCATGCTCGACCAGGTGGTTGTTACAGGGAGCAAAAGCGAACAGAAACGGCGTAACAGCCCGGTGCTGGTCAGCGTGATAAATAACAAGGTTTTCGACCTTGTAAGCGCATGCTCTCTTGCCGACGGGCTGAGTTTCCAGCCCGGTGTGCGTGTGGAAAACGACTGCCAGAACTGCGGGTTCACCCAGGTACGTATCAACGGGCTTGACGGGCATTATTCACAGATTCTGATGAATTCACGCCCGGTTTTCTCCGCACTGACCGGCGTTTATGGTCTCGAACAGATTCCTGCCAACATGATCGAACGTGTGGAGGTGATGCGCGGAGGCGGCTCCGCCCTCATCGGCCATCGGTGGCACTGTCAACATCATCACACGCGACCCGGCCGTGAACTATGCGGAAGCAAGCCATACACTGACATCGGTCGGCATCTCAGGCTCATTCGATAACAACACCACATTGAATGCCTCGGTGGTCGGCAGCAACAACCGCCTCGGCATGATGATTTACGGGCAGAACCGCCACCGCGACGGCTATGACCACAACGGCGACGGGTTCACCGAGGTAGCGAAACTCAGCACCCAGACCATGGGATTACGCACTTTCATGCGCACGTCCGACAACACCAAACTCACACTCGAATATCACGGGACCCACGAATACCGCCGAGGTGGCGACAACCTAGACCTCCCGGCACACGAAGCATGGATTGCCGAAGAGGTGGAACACGACATAAACGGCGGTGAAGCTTCGTTCGACCTTTGGTCAGCCTCACGCGGCAGCCACCTCAACATCTTCGCAGCAGCCCAGAACACCAAACGGAAAAGCTATTACGGCAGCGGGCAAGACCCCGATGCCTATGGCCGTACCCACGACCTCGTTGTGACCGGCGGGGCGCAAATGACCCACAATTTCAAACAACTGTGGTTCATGCCGTCGGAACTTATCGCCGGACTCGAATATAACCACAATTACCTCAACGACGTGACCGTAGGTTACGACCACGACATCACACAGCGCGTCGACATCTATAGCGGTTACCTGCAAAACGAATGGCGCGATGACCGGTGGGGGTTCCTCATCGGTGCCCGCATCGACAAGCACTCCATGATTAACCATCCAATCGTGTCGCCAAGGGCAAACATACGGTTCAATCCTTCAGATAAAGCGAACTTCAGGCTTTCCTTCTCAACCGGCTTTCGCTCCCCGCAAGCCTATGACGAGGATTTCCATGTGGCAATCGTGGGAGGAGAACGGGTGGTGACCATCCTTGCCCCCGGCCTCAAAGAGGAAAGCAGCCGGAGCATCAGCGCATCGGCCGACTTTTACCACCGTTTCGGCAACGTGCAGGCCAACCTCATGATTGAAGGCTTCTTCACCGACCTGAGCGATGTGTTCGCCCTCCGCAAGCTGAATGAGCCTGATGCCGCAGGAAACGACGTGCTCGAACGTTACAACGGAGGTGGCGCCCGTGTCGGCGGTATAAACATTGAAGGTAAAGCGATTTTTTCACCACGCTTCCAGCTCCAGGCGGGCGCGACATGGCAGCGTAGCCGTTACAAACAGCCTGAACAATGGAGCGAAAACCCAGAAATACCATCCGTGAAACGGATGTTCCGCACCCCCGACCTTTACGGCTACCTGACTTTCAACTGCGAATTTACAAAGGCATTCCGTGCGGCACTCTCTGCCACCTATACCGGCAGCATGCTTGTGCAACACATCGAAGGCTCAGGCACACCCGTCGACCGCGCCGTGACAACACCGCGCTTTTTCGATGCCAATTTCAAACTCACATATGAGTTCAAGGTGTTTCACACGGCATGCATAGAGGCCAGTGCCGGGATATTCAACATTTTCAACAGCTACCAGGATGATTTCGACATAGGCCCCCTCCGCGATTCGGGCTACATCTACGGGCCAGCACTGCCACGCAGCCTTATGGCCTCGCTGAAATTCCATATATGAAAAAGGCCCTATGGCGTTGTGTCAAACTTCGATATTTTGGCACAACGCCGTGGTTTTCGCCCGGATGGCGAGGGTGCTGTCAGAATGCCTCACCTGCAGGCGACGATCCGGATGAGCCATTATGACACACCCTAATAACATCCCCCGCTGCAACTTATTGCAACGGGGGATGTTATTAGGGTGTAAACACCTATTGACGCGATTGCTGCATGATGCCTCCAGTATCTTATAACACACAACATACCTTACCCATGCATCATCGGAATCACGCCTATATGTTTGGAATCTTTCATATAAACAATTTTTTGACATGAAGAAAATCTTAATCGCCTTGCTGTTGATTATCTGTGGTGCAGGTGCCGCGTCGGCATTTATAGACTCCTACGTAATCGACCGTAAGAACCTGCCGGAGCAGGCACAGCAAATGCTTTCGGAATATTTCCCGAAAGCAAAGGTAAGCCTTATCAAAGTAGACCGCCACCTGTTGAAAAAAACCGACTACGACGTAAAACTGGTTAACGGCACCAAGATAGAATTTACCAATGCCGGAAAATGGAAATCGGTCGACTGTAAAACCCGCGAGGTGCCTGAAGGACTGGTCACCAAGCCCATACGCAACTACGTCAAGAAAAATTTCCCCGACGTGAAGATTGTGAAAATCGAAAAGAAATCGGGCGGCTATGAAATCGGCCTTTCTGATGGCGTGGAGCTTAAATTCAACCTTCTCGGACAATTCAAAAGCATGGAGATGGACGACTGATTCCGTTCTCATCATCCAAAAATCAAGGCGATGCGCCGCAATCCGGGCACATCGCCTTTTATGTATCCGTAATGTAATAACCCCGGAACCTACTTCAATGCCTACCTGCCTTATAACAATTCATCGATATACAGCATCAGCAACACTCCCGCTACCAAGGCATAGGTAGCCTGCTTTTCAAACCCGTGTGCATGGGTTTCAGGAATCATCTCATCGCTTATCACATAGAGCATGGCACCACCGGCCATACCCAGCAACGCCGGAAGGAACATCCTGGACAAACCTCCCAGGACGAAACCTACCCCTACTCCAAGCATTTCCAACAACGCGACAGCGGCCGATATGGCAAGCGCCCTGCCGAAACCCACGCCAATCATCAACAGCGGCGTGACAACCACCATCCCTTCGGGTATATTCTGCAACGCGATACTTATAGTAACCGCATAGGCATTCGAAAGATTGTTTTCGTCGAACACAATCCCGGTAGCCATCCCTTCTGGAAGCTTATGGATGGCTATTGCGATAACGAACATCATTATCCTGTTAACGGTGGTGTTCCCTTTATGCTTCTCGATGTCAAGACCGGTAAGATGATGAAGGTGAGGAGTGAAATAGTCCAGCATTCCGATAAGCGCCACTCCGGCTGCGACACCGGCAACCACCTGCCACCACCCTGAAAGGGATGCCATGGTCACAGCCGGTGCCACCAGCCCTACGATCGAGGCAGCAAGCATCATCCCTGCACAGAAGCCCATGAAAATATCATTCCACTTATGCGAAATCCTTTTCACGAACAAGCCTATCACCGACCCTGCCAGCGACGCAATGCCCAGACCGGCAGCCCCTATCAGCACTTTCTCAACCATCAATACACCTTTTTAGACAATGAAGTCATCTTGACTTTTCTTCTTTTGCATCTTCTTTGTGATTTTCGGCCGTTTGAAGTACTCCCGGCATGGAATCCTACCTTTCAGCAGGATGCCTGCGCGAACGAAACAGCCTCAGGAATTCACCAACCCAAAGCACCAGCGACGTGCCTCCGATGATTATCAACCAGTCAGACAGGCTGAGAGGTGTTACGCCGAAGAAGCCACCGCCAAACTCCACAATCAGAATCTGCCCTGCCAGAATCAATACGGCAATCAGCACGAACTCGCCGCAATGCCCAAGGTGCAACGCACTGCGATGTGTGGCAAATGCCCTGGCATTAAACATATTCCAAAATTGCAGCATTACAAAAGTGGTGAATATCAGACTCAATTCATAAGGGCTGAGTGTGTCGGGCACTCCGGGCGTGACATGCAACAACTGTGAGAGCGAGGTCACTTCGGCATGTTCAAACACATAGACCATCCCGAAAAGTAATCCGAAAAATATAATGCCGCAACCCACTATAAACCGCCACATTGCAGGATTGATGATAAACTCACGCCGGTTGCGCGGACGGTCGGCCATAACCGAGTCCGACGGCGGCAGCGAGGCAAGAGCCATGGCGGCAAAGGTATCCATTATCAGGTTCACCCAAAGCATCTGGGTCACGGTAAGCGGCGACTCTGTGCCCATGAAAGAGCCGAACAGCACGAGGAAGCAGGCCGCCACATTGACGGTGAGCTGGAAGAGGAGGAATCGCTGTATGTTCTTGTAGAGGGAACGGCCCCACATAACGGCGCGACCGATTGAGGAGAATGAGTTGTCGATGATAGTAATGTCGGAGGCCTCTTTAGCAACGGATGTTCCGTCGCCCATCGAAAGACCGACATGGGCCGTTTTCAGTGCAGGTGCATCGTTTGTACCGTCGCCAGTCACGGCTACAACTTCATTATTTGCTTGGAGTGCCTCAACCAGACGCTTCTTATCCATCGGGCGGGCGCGGGCAATAATCTTCAGATCTCCGACACGTTCACAGAGTTGACTATCCGTAAGTTCTGCGAACTCAACACCAGTGATGATATTGCGGTCGGTGTCAGTCTCATCATTCCAAAGACCAATCTGACGTCCGATTTCCTTTGCTGTTCCGGGGGTATCGCCTGTTACAATCTTAACCTTGATTCCTGCGTCTATTACCTCGTTTACGGCATTAGGAACATCTATACGAACCGGATCGGAAATAGCCACAATTCCGAGGAATGTAAGGCTTGTGGCAACGACTTTGCCATTTTCAATCGTCACATCCTTGTCGCCAAGTTCCTGATATGCGAAGCCGAGGGTACGCATGGCCTGATTCTGATATTCGAGAAGTTGTGCATTAACCTCTCTATCGGTTACGCCACATGTATTTTTGCACATTCCGAAAACGATTTCGGGTGCGCCTTTGACGTAGAGGATATTTTTGCCGGTGGCTGACTTAACCACTGTTGCCATGTATTTGCGTTCAGTAGTGAATGGCAATTCTTCAATGCGGCTTGCTTTGGTACGAAGTCGCTGATAATCCGCTCCGCGTTCTTTCAGCCATAATAGCAACGCGCCTTCTGTTGGATTTCCAAGAACGGTTGGTTTGTCACCTGTGAGGTCAAGTTGAGCGGTTGAGTTTACAGCAATACCTTCATATAGAACCTCATTTGAAGGTTCACCAAAGAAATTGGTCTTATAGACCTGCATCTGATTCTGTGTCAGTGTACCGGTTTTGTCGGTACAGATAACTGTGGTTGCTCCCATTGTCTCGCAAGCGTGCATCTTGCGCACGAGGTTGTTGGTCTTGAGCATTCGGCTCATACTGTATGCCAACGAAAGAGTAACAGCCATCGGCAGACCTTCAGGCACGGCAACCACAATAAGCGTAACTGCAACCATCAGAGTTTTGAGTGTATGGGCGAGCAAGAGTGACCAGTCGGCGCTTGTTGCTTCAGGTGTAACCATAGAGAACGCACCTATCACCATCCCAAAGAAGATGATAAAGAAGCCAACGATTGTAAATATACACTTGGCTTTTGACCAATCTTCAAATTTCTTGATAACGAGCCAGAAGAATAGTGCAACAGGCACAATCAGAGTGTAGGCTTGCCAATTACTCCAACCGAGGAAATGGATAAGCTGACCAACGATGATAAGACCGGCGAAACCATAGCTGACATTGGTAATCCAATCTGCAAGGCCGTCAAGCTGCTCATTGAGGGGAGTCTTGACACTGTCATCAATCTGGGCTTCCTCAAACACCTTACCCATTTCAGTAGCATCACCCACTTTGAGAACACGCATAACGCCATGCCCTTCCATTACCTTTGTGCCACGCATAACGTGGTTTGAAGGATAGGTAGCATCTTTATCGAAGTGTGCCGGATCAGTTGTTTTGGCACAAAGCGGTTCTCCGGTAAGGGTTGATTCGTCAATGCTGAGGGTCACGGCATCGAGAAGTTCGCCGTCTGCGGGGATTTCATCGCCTGTATTGATGATGACTATATCCCCGGCAACAACATCTTTGCGAGGAATTGTTGTTGTGGTTCCGTTGCGCATCACCTCCACCAACTCATCATCATTTACCTGATTGAGGATTTGAAATGCCTTGTTGGCCCGCTGTTCAAAAATGAATGCGAGTGTCGTTGCAAGACCAATGGCAACGAAAATGCCGATTGGCTCAAAGAATACTTTCCAGTCCTGGCCCAATCCGAAATATTCATAGAATGAGATTCCGATTGAGAGGACACCTGCAACCAACAGGATAATGATTAACGGGTCAGAGAACTTGTCGAGAAACTCTTTCCACCACGGATCCTTTTCGGGAGGGGTAAGAACGTTGACCCCATTCTTTCTGCGGCTCTCCAACACTTCTGCGTCGGTAAAGCCTGTGTAAGGTTGTTTTTGTGACATATGATTGTTGTTTAATTATTGTTGTCAAGGTCGTCGATATTGATATTCAGCAGCGGTGGCTTCCGCTTCTTCAGCCCATTCTTCACAGATTTCACATGGTTTGTGGTCGGTTTCCAACAACTCTTTTCCACTTATTCTGACAATAATAGGTTTGTCGATGGGTTCATCATCTTCATCAATTCCGATATATTCGCAATCGTCTATGATGTGATAAATTCCGGTATTTTGTTCAAGATAAAATTCCTGACAAAGAAATCCATAATATTTCTTATAAACTGAAGAATAATACAGACTTGCAGTCCCGGCAATACATAATAAAACACCCCAAACCGTTGAAACCTTAAATCGTTTGGCCTTATGATGTTCCTTATGCGAGTATAAGTAGTCCTCAACCGTAAATTCTTTGTCAAGAGCAACAATTATGACCCCCACAAAAGGAATGGATAACAAAGTCCATCCCATCATGCAATCAAGGAAGAATTTTATAAAACTCCATTGAAAGAACATAGAAAGAATGACCATCAATCCCAAAACCAGGGCATATAGTAATGCAATTGGTTTTAGGTCTTTCAAGAATTGATACGTATCGGGTGCCAATTCCATTAAGAATGATGTCCTTCTATATTCTTCCATTGTTTTTTATTATTCCTTAGGTGCTTGCAATGCTCTTGTTGATTCAAGAATCGGAAGGTTTGTTTCAGTTGGCACGTAGATGACGGTCTTGTTGTTTAGATCACCTTGCTGACGTACCCAGAGATATTGAATATAGGTCGGTGTAATAGAGCCATTTTCTATGCGGATTGCCTCGGCTGCGCCTTTTGCTCGTTCGATTTCTGCCTGAGCATTGAGTTTCTCGGCTTCAAGATTAGCTTTAGCCTCTTCGATTTTGA
>OFHM01001865.1_pt1 | contig 12892 bp, 11 predicted proteins | sample 1521311 | NCBI WGS metagenome assembly OFHM01 (sample SAMEA3504083, study PRJEB24116) | mouse gut metagenome | biome: mouse gut; feature: mouse-associated habitat; material: faeces | place: Denmark | collected 2011 | reverse complement strand
CCATCTTCCCGGCCATCTTCCCCGCCAGCCTGCTGGCCAGCTTGCCGGCGGTCTTCATGGTGGCGGCCAGGTCCTGGAGGTCGTTGTCCTGCCCGGGCGCCGGAGCGGGGCCCGCCGCAGGCCCGGAGCGGGGGATGCTGGACTGGTCCGGGGCGGTGAAATAGGTTTGAACCACGGCGGGCTGGCTCCCGACCGCCGCCAAAGACGGCTGTGAATTCAGCAGCGCGCCCTTAAAGGACATCATATCCTGGAACCGGTCCGCCGGCTGCACGCTCAGCGCTTTCAGGATCGCATTCTCCGCCGGAGCGCTGAGCCGCACCCCCAGGGAGCTGGGCGGCACCAAATCGTCCTCGTCCATCCGCTCCACCGAGTCCGGGGGCCGCTTTCCGGTAAGGGCAAAGTAGAAGGTGGCGCCCAGGGCGTAGATGTCTGTGTAAGGGCCCTGCTTCCCCCGGCGGGTGTACTGCTCCTTGGGGGCGAAGCCGTGCTTCAGGATGATGTCCAAGCTCCGGCTCTGGTCGCCCAGGCTGTAGCGCGCCGCGCCGAAGTCCAGGAGCTTCACGACCCCCTCATTCGTGATGTAGATGTTGTCCGGCGTGACGTCCCGGTGGACAATGCCCTTGCTGTGCACCACGCTGAGGGCGTCCATGACCGGAATCAGGATTTCAGCGGCCTCCTCATAGGAGACTTTTCCGCCTTTTTCTTTCAGGTACTCGTCAAAGCTGGTCCCCTCAATAAAATCCATCACAAAATAGGCCGTTCCGTTTTCCTCGAAATAGCTGTGTATCCGGACGATATTCTCATTTCCAATGAATTTGGCGAGGGTTTCCGCCTCCTGGAGGAAGCAGGTCCTTCCGTAGACATAATTTTCGCCCTTTTCGCCGGAAAAGGGCATAACGGTGGTCTGATCGGTGCGCGTCGCCATGGCGTCTGGGAAAAATTCCTTTACGGCGACCCGTTCCCCGGTTTTGTGGTCCTTCGCTTCGTAGGTTATGCCAAAGCCGCCCTGACCAAGAACCCTTTCAACAATATACTGCCCGGCTAAAACGGTGCCCTCCGGCAGTGCAAGGGGATATTTTTCATTCATGATTTCAAACCTCCAAGAAGTATTGATGAACGCTGTGGTATCCCGGTGGATATTGAAGTACAGATTAGTAGCCATGGCAGGTATTGCATTTCCCAATCGGTTTTGATATAATAAAGCCACTGTTGACTGCAATTACCAGCAAAAATCCAAGCATCCGCCCGCGGATACTAATCTGTACTTTTTTATCAGTCAGATGGGATATCCGCCGCCCATTTGAGGAATGTTCTGTGGGTGATATGGAGGCTGGCCGCCGCGCTCCGGGCCGATAATTGTCCGTTTCGCCATTTTTCACAGAGGGAATGGAATTCTTCGGGCCGCTCCATGGGCCTGCGCCCGAATTTTACACCCCGCTCCTTCGCCGCCGCGATCCCCTCCGCCTGCCTCTGGCGGATGAATTCCCGCTCTGTCTGCGCCACGTAGGAGAGAAGCTGCAGCACAATGTCGGCAATCAGCAGCCCGGTCAGATCCCGCCCCTGGCGGGTATCCAGCAGGGGCATGTCCAATACCACAATGGATGCCTGTTTTACTTTTGTAATGAGCCGCCACTGCTCCAGAATCTCCTCATAGCTGCGGCCCAGCCGGTCGATGCTCTTGGTCACAAGAATGTCGCCCGGCCTTAGCTTTTTGATGAGCCGCTTGTATCCCGGCCGCTCAAAATCCTTGCCTGACTGCTTGTCCATAAATACATGGCGGTCCAGAATTCCAAACTCCCGCATGGCAATACGCTGCCGGTCCTCATTCTGGTCCTTGGTCGATACGCGGATGTATCCGTAAGTTTTTTGGCTCATGCTGTTCCCTCCAATGATTGATACAACGATTTTAGAGGAAAGCTTGATTTCGCTCAAATGGTATTTGGACAAGATTTAGGGCTTGTTTGAAAAATGTCAATACGCCCAAGCGGCGGTCCTTTTCCCACCATACTGCCCCAATTTTTCTTGAAATACATCCAGTATTCCTGCGAAAAATTGTCTTTGTCTGGTGGAAAAATTCCTCACCGTTGTGCATATTTCCATTTTTCAAACGGCGCCTAACCGGCCGCTCAAATTTTCAGCTTCTTGGGGTCGGGCCAGGCCGCCGGACCATCGGTCTTTGCCACCTGCTTCAGCTCCTTGATTTCCTTTGAAAAGGCGTACATAGCCTGGGCGATGGCGTGCATCTGGGGGTAGGCCGCCAGGCACCTGGCCTTCGCCCCCTCCCCCTCAAAGAGGTAGACCCAATCTCCGCCCACCCGCTGCCGGGTGTCCAAGTAGCGGGCCACCGCCTCGCTGAAACAGTCGGAGTCCGCTTTTTTCTCCGCCCGGCCGGCGTACTCAATATAGGACAGCAGGGCATATTCCGCCTTAGACAGGCACTCGTTAATCCGGTTGGCCAGGTAGGAGACGATCTCCTCCCCCACGTAGCTAAGCATCCCGTCCACCCGGAGGTACAGATGGACAAACTCCTCCAGGTGGCGCTTTGCGAACTCCTCCGGGTCGAAATTCAGCGCCCGGGACACCTGGAGCATCAGCTCCGGCCGCAGCCTCGGCTCTGTAACAGGCGCCGGCCTGATATCGGGCATAGACCTCACTTCCTTCTTTTTCGTCTCATTCCCACAAATTATATCCATATTGTACCATAGTCCGGCCCCGCTTGCAAGCTGTGGACGTCAAAACGCCGGAGGAAAAATTCTCCTCCGGCGCCGCCGGCCGGGAAGCGCCCGGCCCGTCAATATTCAAAGGTATAGGTTTCGTAGGCGTTGATGACCTGGGTATCTCCATAGGAGGACAGCCTGGGGAGGTCCTGGCCATAGTTCAGGTGGACATGGCCGTGGATAAAATAGCGGGGGCGGTAGCGGTCCATCAGGGTGTTGAAGGCGTCGAAGCCCATGTGGGCCAAGTCCTCCCCGTCATTCAGCCCCAGGGCGGGGGCGTGGGTCAGCAGGATGTCAAACCCGCCCTGGCGCATCAGGGACAGCTTCCGCTTCCACACCCGCCGGTCCATCTGCCGCTGGGTATACTGGTGCTCCCCCTTCTGCTTATACCGCACGGAGCCCCCCAGGCCCAGGACGCGCACCCCTTTGTAGGTGTAGATCTGGTCCTCCACGCAGATGCAGCCCTCCGGCGGCACCGTGTCGTAGCGGTCGTCGTGGTTGCCGTGGACGTAGAGCACCGGCCCGTGGGCAAAGGTGGCGATAAAGGACAGATAGCGGGGGTCCAGGTCGCCGCAGGAGAGGATCAGGTCGATCCCCTCCAGGCGCTTGGGGTCAAAGTAGTCCCAGAGCCCCAGGGACTCCTGGTCAGACAACGCCAAAATCTTCATCGGCCCAGCAGTCCTTTCAGCGGATTCAGGTCTTGCAGGGCCTTTTTCTTCAGGGAGAAGGCCTGGTGCAGCTGGAGGAATCCCTCTTTCATCTGGGTCTGGGTATACTGCTTCACGGTGTCATAGCCGAAGATGTCCAGATAGAGCAGCAGGGCGTCGCCCACGGTCATCCGGCCGGCCAGCTCCTTGGCGCTCTTGTCGCCGTACAGGGTGGAGAAGCTGGTGTAGACGGTGAAGAATTTGCGCCGCTCGTCCTCGGTCCACTTCTCATCCGGGGCCTTGCCCACCGCCTCCTGGAGCCGGGGGAAGCGGCCCACTCCGCTGAACCAGAGATAATTCACCCCGGAGAGCCGGTAGAAATCCACATACTCATAATAGATTTTACTGGCCTTGGAGTCGTTTTTCAGGGGCAGGATGCGGATGACCTCGGCGGGGATGTTCACCGCGCCGAAATAGCGCAGAACGCTCACCCGCTTGTTGCCCTCGACCACGTAAAAGGTGTGCATATATTCATAGACCTTGATGGGGTCGGAAATGCCCTCCTCCATGTGGGCCTTGCACAGGCTTATCCATTTATGGGCGAACTCAGAGTCCTCCTCCATCAGCGGGTAGAAGCTGCGGGAAAAGGCCTGGCTGCGCCCGGCGGTCCGCGTGCCCACGATCAGCTCCAGGGGGATGTCCGCCAGCCCCAGGTCCACCTCGCCGCAGGTCTCCTCCTCCGCCAGGATATCATCCAGCACGGGCAGATTGGGCGAGCCGCCCCTGGACTGGCAAAGCTTCGCCTCTTTTTGGCCTAACTGACGGGCCTTGCGGTATTCCTCTAAGTACATAAAATCGCACCTCCTTATTGGGAAGGAATGGCTGACTTTTGGAATCAGCTTAACTGAGGACCTGTATTCATAAGTGAAAATGCCGGATGGACGAGGAATTTTGCCGCCCTGCAAGGCAAAAAATCACAGGAATCCTTGGTGGATTTCAAGATTTTTTAACGCCGCAAGGCGGCAAAAGGCCCATCCAGACGGTCGTTTGAGATTGTGAATACAGGTTCTAAGACGGCGCGCCGAGGTCGTCGCGCCCTACGATATTTCCAGGGCCCGGTGGAGACATCGGGCCGTTTGCTTTTCAAAAGAGGAGAGAATGATTTGCTGACCTTTACCACCCTTGCCAGCGGCTCGCTGGGCAACGCCGCGCTGGTTTCCTGCGGTGGCACCCACATCCTGCTGGACGCCGGCATCTCCGCCAAGCGCATCACCGCCGGGCTGGCGGAGTTGGGCGTGAAGCCCCACCAGCTGTCCGCCATCCTGCTCACCCACGAGCACAGCGACCACGTGTCCGGCCTGCGGGTGCTGACCAAAAAGGCGGGGGCTCCCATCTACGCCACCCGTCCCACCCTGTGGGAGTGGTACAAACGGAACCGGTGCGACGAGGTAAAGGCTCTGTTCCGGCCCCATGAGGCGGGGACCGGGTTTCAGATCGGCTCGCTGTGGGTGGAGTCCTTCCCCACCCCCCACGACGCGGCGGGCAGTGTAGGCTGGTCCATCGCCGGGGAAGGGGGGCGCATGGTGCTGTGTACCGACCTAGGGCATGTCACCGAGCCGGTCCGCCAGGCGGTGGCGGGCTGTGACCTGCTGGTATGCGAGTCCAATCACGACGTGGACTGGGTCAAATCGGGTCCCTACTCTTATTACTTAAAGCAGCGCATTTTGGGGGACTACGGCCACCTGTCCAACGAGGCGGGGGCAGAGCTGGCCGCCTTCGCTGTGGAGCACGGGACAAAAACCGTCATCCTGGCCCACCTGTCCCAGACCAACAACACCCCCGCCCGGGCCTATGACGCGGCGGCTTTGCGCCTGCTGGCCATGGGCTGCGACCTGGAGCGGGACGTCTCCCTGTCCGTCGCCCCCGCCGCCGGCCTGGGCCGGACATTCGTCCTGGGGAAGGGGGCGGTGGTGTGCTGAGCGTCTACCTCATCTGCGTGGGCAAGCTGAAGGAGAAATTCTACAAGGACGCCTGCGCCGAGTATGTAAAACGCCTGTCCCCCTATTGCAGGCTGACGGTGGTGGAGATTCCCGAGACCAAGCTGTCCAAGGACCCCACCCTGGGGGAGATCACCAACGCCCTGTCCAAGGAGGGTGACGCCATCCGCGCCAAAATCCCTCCCAGCTCCCGGGTGGCGGCCCTGTGCGTGGAGGGCCGGATGCGCTCCAGCGAGGAAATTCCTCAGATGTTCCCCGTCCCGGGCCGCAGCCCGGAGAAGCATATGGTTTTCATCATCGGCGGCAGCTACGGCCTGCACCCCTCCATCAAGGCGGAGGCCAACACCCAGCTGTCCATGTCCCCCATGACCTTCCCCCACCACCTGGCCCGGGTCATGCTGCTGGAGCAGATATACCGGGCATTTAAAATCAACGAGGGGTCGGCCTACCATAAATAAAACGGCCCCGTCTCAATGAAACGGAGGGCAAATGTCAAGTAATTTATGCGAAAAAACTATAAAATATTTTAAGCGGCGAGTCCGACGGCCTCGTAGAACACGCTCGCGGCGCTCCTAAAGCCTAAAATCCCTCGCGGGTAATTGTTGAGCCATGTCTCGGCGGCTTTGACCTCGGCGGGCTTTACCTTGTCAAAATCCGTACCTTTCGGGAACTTCCGGCGTATCATGCGGTTAATATTCTCGTTCGTTCCCCGCTCGCAAGCTGTGTACGGGTGACAGTAATAAACGGTCGTCCGCTTTTTCCCTTTCCTCCGGCGGCTCCGCTCGAGGCCCTCGCAATCTGCGAACTCGGAGCCGTTGTCGAAAGTAATCGACTTGAATATCCTCGGGAAGTCCGCGCCGAAACGCCTCTCGAGTCTGTCCAGCGCCCGGACGACGCTCTTGGTAGTGCCGTCCGGGATTTTTATAATTATCTCGTTTCGGGTAGCCCGCTCGGAGAACACAAGGAGCCGAGCCTTTGAGCCCTTTTTCCCGACGACAGTATCACCCTCCCAATGCCCGACTTCCTCTCGGGTCTCGACCTCCGGCGGGCGCTCCTCGATACTCCGGCCCCGAGGAGCCCGTTTCTCCCGCACTTTCTTATACTCCCGCTTGCGCTGGCCTTTCTCCGGGAGGTCTTTATTTGTGATATGGGGGAAGATATTCCCGTCGTCTATGTACTTGTAAATCGTGGCCCGGCAAAATGTGATATGGTATTTCTCTTGATACTCCTCCTCCCGCAAAAGGGCGCACACGGCGACCGGGGAATAGTCCTCGTGTAAAATCTTTTCCTCTATGAACTCGGCGACGGCGAAATTATTCCCGATTTTAAGGGGCGCTCCCTTTGCGGCGAGCCCCTCTTGATATTTCGCCTCGGCTTTGTCGGCGCTATACCGTATCTCTGTCGTGTAATCGCTGTTAAGGTGTTCATACTCCCCGCGCTTGATTTCCCGGTATATGGTGGAGATATGTACCCGGAGCTCGTCGGCTATGGTCTGCTTGTGTATCTTCTGGCGGAGCATGACCTCGAGGCGGAGTCTCTTTTTATACGTCAAGTGCTCGTACTTTTTCTCTTTCTGCTTTTTATCCGCCTTTTTTGCCGCGTCCTTTCTCCGTGCCATTGTCCGGCCCTCCCCCTAAAAATCGAAAAAAAGGGGACGGCCTCCCGTCCCCCTTGCCCTCGTTTACTCGCTCAAAAAATCCTCTATTGCCTTTTTGATAATCTGCGCTTGCGAAATTCCCTTGACGGCGCATTTATCCTTGAAAGCCGCCGCGAGGTCTTTCGGGACATATGCAGTAACCGCCCCGTAGGTTTTTTGATTGTACCGCCTCTTTACCGCCGAGGAGGTCTCGCTTTTTCTTTTCCCCTCCGCCATTCTTTCTCCTCCTGATTTCATCATCACCGCGCCGCAGCCCTAAAGGGCAAAGCCACTTCGGCGCCCTTACTCTGTTGAAAATTGTACCAGACTTCCGGGACAAAGGCAACCGTTTCAGATACAAAAGGCCTTCCATCTGCTTCCGGAAAATTTGAAAAGTACCCTGTTTGCAAAAAGACTTCTATCTGCTATAATGAATTTCGTAAACACCCTGCGGCAAAGCAAAAACCTGACAATAACAAGACGGAGATGAGAAATACCATGGCGAATGAATCCACCAAATGCCCCATGTGCGGCACAAAACTGAAAATGACAAACGGTCGAATGACCTGTAAGAAATGCGGCTACTATATCAGGAGCCAGAGCGAACAGGACGCATCTTTCAACGGCGGAGCATACAATTCTTCACAGCAGGCCGGCTACCAGACCAACGGCGGCTACAGCTCCGGACAGCAGGCCGGCGGCACTTCGCGGCAATCCGCCTCCGGATCCTATACCCCGCCCGGAAAGAGCGGCGACACCAATTCCACCGTAACCATTGTGACGGCGGTGTCCCTGGGCGTGGTCTCTCTGGCCGCTCTTGTAGGAATCGTCCTCTTTCGCGCCGGCGCCCTGGACAATCTGTTTACGGGCGGCGGCTTGGGAAACGGTCCCGCTGCCGTCCACAGGGAAGAAGAAGCCTCCGATTCCGGACAGGATTCCGCTGCCTCACAGGCGTCCGGCATCACAGATTTCACGAAAGACGACACGCCCGACGCCCCCATACCGCAATCTGATTTCTTCTGCCAGGTTGCGGAGGCCATCTGGCAGAAGCCCTTGCAGCAAATTACGGCGGAAGAATTTGCCCGCCTCACTGCCCTTCAGATTAACAGGGATGACAATACCATTCACTACCAGCTTTCCAACGGAGACACGCAGACGCTGACTTACCAGACGGATTTCGGCATGGAGCTGTCGGACCTGTCTTCCTTTACGGGGCTGGAGTGGTTTTCCATAGACGATGACCTGGAAAAAGGCGACCTGAAAGGCCTGGAGCATTTATATGGCGTCTATGCGGAAAATACCTTTGAGGAACTGGCAGACATCATCCCTCATCCGGAGAACATTACCGATCTGGGCGTATATGACAGCATTTTTAAACGCAGCCTGGAGGGGATAGACGCTTTCCCGAACTTATTGTACCTGTCTCTGGAATATGAGTCGGTGGAAGACCTCTCTGCCCTCTCACAGTATCCTGATTTGCTGGGGCTGCGCCTCATCGACTGTGATGACGTGAACGACTACAGCCCGCTTATGACCCTGACAAACCTGGAGGAACTGAACATACAGTCCTCTCAGCTGAAAAGCATCGACTTCATCAGGCAGATGCCGAATCTGACCAACTTCGGCATTGAGGATACCCAGGTGTCCAATATCAGCGCCCTGGAGTCCTGTACCGGGCTGAGCTATCTGTCCCTGCTTGACAATACCGAAATCGACGACTATTCCGTTATCAGCGGGCTGACCCAGCTCACCCAAATGGAACTGGAATTAAACTACGGCGGAACGCTCCCCTCTCTTGCGGGCCTGGCGCAGCTGCAATGGCTTTCCGTAAAGTACGCCGGTGATCTCACCCCGCTGAAGGATGCGGCCAATGTCACCTATCTGTCCCTGGAAGAGTGTTCCGGATGGGAACTGGAGTCCATTACCGCCATGCAGAATCTGACCGCACTGGTAATCAACGACTTCTCGTCCTATGTGGATTCCCTGGAGCCGCTGACCCGCCTTCCGAATCTGACCTTGCTGGATCTGGAAGACACCCCTGTCTTCGGTAATATTGAGGAAATATTCGGCATTCCGACACTGCAATACCTGTACTTGGATGACTGCCAGGTGGGAATGGACTTCGACAATTTACCCACCAATGAAACCTTGGAGGTTTTATCCCTGAATGACATCACCATCCTCAATGACCCTAGCCATAACAACCCGGACGCCGTCAGCCTGTCAGCCCATTACGACATGTTTGAGCACTTCCCCAACCTGACAGAGTTATATGTGTCGTCGCTGGAGCTGGACAGTATCGACTTCGTTGAAAAGCTTCCACGGCTGCAGTACCTGGACATTACGGACAACAATATTACCAGCTTAAAGCCTCTGGAAAACCTGAGCGACTTCCGAACCGTGTGGTGCGGACAGAATACCATTCTGGAGAATCTGCCTGAGGACAGCCCCATCACCGTAATTACTTCAGACAGATAGAACGGCGCGGTTTTGCCGCAGATCGGGACGGCGCGGTTTCCGCATATTCACAGGATACCCGCTTCAACGCCTTGATCTATACGGAAAAGGGATGCAGGGAAATGGCTGTCACATGTACGGCTTCCATTTCTCCACATCCCTTTTCTCTTAACCGTATTCCGCCGGCACTCTCTGCCCACAGGCCGTAATCGGAATCGGATTCTCCCTCTGCCTGTTCACACTGCCCCCAATGTCAGGAACAGATAACCCGCGTACACTGCCAGCAGCAGGATTCCCTGCCATCTCCGGAACTTTTCACAGATCATGGCCGGTATCACCGCAATGCATCCCACAACCAGGCACGCAGGAAGATCCAGCCTCGCGGATGTCTCTGCAATGGGCAATGCCTTACCGGACACAAACGCACTCATCGACAGAATCAGCGTCAGGTCAATGATATTCGCCCCCAGGATATTTCCTACGGAAAGGGACGACTGCTTCTTCATAATGGCGGTAATTGTGGTAATCAGTTCCGGCAGGGAGGTTCCCACCGCAATAATCGTTACACCGATAACCCTCTCCGGAATGCCTGCCATAACTGCCAGCGCGCTGCCGTTATCCACCAGCAGATCGGCTCCCCAGACGATTCCCACCGCACCCACTGCAAATTTAATCAGATTTACGGCCACTTCCTTCCGCCCGCTGATTTTCTTCTTTTCCTCCCCGCTGTCTTCCGCTTTCATGGAACGCCTTGCCGAGGTAACATTCTCTCCTAAAAACAGAATGAAAATCACAAGCAGCGCGGCAGAGATAACCATTCCCGTCTCTCCCTGAAAGCCGCAAACCACAATCAGGGCTGCCGCGGCCAGCATCAGCACGGACTTGAGGAGATAGTCCCCCCGGTAGATCCTGACGGGCATACAGATGATAGACACCGCCATGATGAGCCCCAGATTGGCGGTCACGCTGCCCACCGCGTTGCCAACGGCCATGTCTACTTTCCCCTGGGTGGCCGCCATGACCGACACCAGCAGCTCCGGCAGCGTGGTGGCCAGGCTGACGATGGTGGCTCCCACGATCAGCTTCGGGATGCCGCTGACCTCCGCGATCCAGGAGGCCGCGTCTACGAACCAGTCCCCGCCCTTTACGATCAGGATGATCCCCGCCAGGAAGATCATCCCCAGCATTGCGTATTCCATGCACCTCTCCCCTTCTTGTTCACACACTGGTTCGTTTACCATACCATGTCCCGTGTGGCGGATCGGGGCGTTTTTTGGCGGGGAGATAAAATTTTCGCTGGGAAAGGCCAGCGCCTCTCCCAGCGAGATGTACTATTCTTCCGGTGCTTCGCCGCCCACGGATACGGGCAGGCCGTTGACCTCCACGGCGTTTCCGGAGGGAATGAGCAGGTACTTGACGCCGTCGATCACCCGGGTCTCCACCAGGTAGCTGCTGGCGGGGTCCACCGATACGGTGACCTCCCCGGCCTTTACCTGGAAGCGCTTGCTGTCGATCAGATTTTCCGGGTTCAGGACGGCGTTTTCGCCAAAGCGCTCCTGGCATTGGGCGCGGAACGCCGACGCCTCCTCCTCGCTTACGCCCTGCCGGAGGAGGATGTCCTCCACCTCCCCGGCGGTGACGGAGGGCGCGTCCGGGTCTTTGTTCTCCCGGTGGGCCTCGATCTTCTCACGGAGCTGTTCGTGGAGGGCTTGTACCACCTCCAGACGGCAGCTGTCCGCCAGGGCGGAGGTCAAGGCGGACTCAAACGCCTCCTTCTGCTCATCCGCGGACATGGGCGGCTCCGCGCGGAACACCCCGTCCAGGAAATCCTGGTGGACATCCCCGGCGGACTTGGTGTAGAACAGGACGTTATAAATATTGGCCGCGCGGTCGTCAAAGGCCGGGAACAGGAAGCCCAGTTCCGGCTGGGCCACGATCTGCCCGGGGACGCAGCTGTGGAACTCGTTCTCTCCGGGGAAGTAGCCCAGCTCCATCTTGCCGTCCTTCACGGGACAGACGCCGCAGAGGATGTACCGGTACACGGTGTCGGAATCTCCCGGCTCGTCGTTCCTGGTCCGAGTTGGTACGTCATAGGCGTCATAGGCCAGCAGGATCACATAGTTGGCGTCCCCCATATCCAGGGAGTCGATGACCTTCCGGTAGAACTCCTCCCGGATCTCTCCGCTCTTCAGCTCCGACTCCCGCAGGGCGGAGAGGAGGCGGTACTCGTCGCTGTCCATCACCTGTTCTGTGGAGAACACCACGTCGATGAGGTTCCTGCCCAAGGTCCCGGACATGGTTTTCTTCAGCAGGCCCAGGTATTTTTCCGCCTCCTGCTCGTTCATGCGGCCCAGGGATTCGTCCAGGTAGGAGATAATCTCCTTCTTACTATTGACATAGCATCCGTAGATGCACTTGACGGAGCATTTTTCCGGGCGGAGGCGGCGGCGCAGCTCGCCCAGCTCTTTTTGGTTCATATGAGATGTCCTCACTTTTTCATCAGATTTATCTCAAAAAAGAGGCTGCGCCACTTTTTTGAGAAAGGGGACCGGGCCGGGTTCGGCCCGCAGAGTACTTTTTCGAGGTACACGCCCTCAAAAAAGTGATTTATATTGATTCGCGTCTGCGGAGGGCTTTTTTGACAGTCTGAATACGATAACGGAACGGCGGCGGAAAAGCAAGCCTGGAGAAAATCTCCTGCTCCGGCGTTTCCCATAGGGCTACCGGAATACGCCGCCCTCCGCGTCCAGCAGCTCCAGCCGCCGCACCTGCGCGAAATCAGGGGCCAGCCGGGGCAGATGGACCTCCGCCGCCGTAACCAGTAAGGCGGGGTTCAATCCCGGATTCTGGGCGGAAACCACCGCGTCCAGGCGCAGGGAACCCGGCTCCTCCTCGACCTCCAGGCTGTGGAGCATGGGGCGGATATCGATGTCCGCCATGGCCTTGCGCTTGGTGCGCTTTTGGATGACCACGCTCTCGCCAGTGAGCAGGCCGCGGACCGCTTCCGCCGCCCCCTCGGGCACGCCGTCGTCATAAAACAGCTCCACCCGGCACCGCAGCGCCGCCAGCTCCCGAATGGGCTGGACAGGGATGTAGCAGTCCGAGGCCCGGACGCCCTCGGGCATGAAGCGGTTCAGCGCCTCCGGCAGGCCGGAGCCGTCCGTCTCCCCGTCCGTCTCGAAGTCCAGAACCTCGCAGTCGCTGGCCTGCCCCACGCTCAGGGGCAGGGCAAAGGAGAGGATGGGGTGGGGGTGGAACCCCTGGGAGTGCCGCAGAACCAGCCCCTGGCGGAGGAACGCCCGCTGGAAGGTCCGCAGCAGGTCCAGGTGGGAGATATACACCGCCCGGCCCTCCTTGGTAAAGATCAGCCGCAGCTTACCCATGATAGCATTCTCCCCCTTCCACAGCGTTGGCCCCGCAGCCGCTGCACCGGGTGCG
>OFHM01001864.1_pt1 | contig 12896 bp, 7 predicted proteins | sample 1521311 | NCBI WGS metagenome assembly OFHM01 (sample SAMEA3504083, study PRJEB24116) | mouse gut metagenome | biome: mouse gut; feature: mouse-associated habitat; material: faeces | place: Denmark | collected 2011 | reverse complement strand
ATCTACTAGAACATAATCGATTAACAAAGATCATTAAACTACCTAAAGAAACATTTAATAGTGAAGGCGTTTCAGTTTCAATTTTTATATTTGAGACTGGTCAGCCAACAAATCCTGATGATGGAATATTCACCTGCGAGATTGCGGAGGATGGACTTGAAACTGTTAAGAATCAGGGACGACAAGATATAAAGCACCGATGGTCAGCAATTGAAGACTTTTGGGTTAGAACTATTAAGCGTTGTGATACGCAAGCAGATAAATCTTGCCAATGGATTACACCTGATTTAAAAAATTATAAACAATTAAGCGTTCCAATCCCTCAGAAGCCTTTTGTGATCTATGATGAGGACTTTATGAAAACTGTTATGGACTATGAAATGTTTAAACAAAATATTAATAGTTCAAAGTTGCAAGATGCTTTAAAACAAACTGTACTTTATCAGAGCCAAGTAGTAGAAAATAAGCAAAATATTGATATTAAAATAAAGAAGGGAGTAACGAATGAATCAATTGAATAATGATAGATATTGGAAAGAATTTAAATTGCCAGATCTAGAAATAAATTCATATGGTACTCCTACACTTCATTTACGACAAGTTGAGGCAGCTTCTGAAATTGATCCTGATTGTGAAACTATTAATTATATTACACGTGGTAAATTTAATAATGGTGTAAAATTAAGAGTCATTAAAAAGCCAAATTTTAATATTATTCCTAAAAATACTATTAGCTTTGGCGGTGAGACTGGAGAGTTTTTCTATCAAAGAGAACCTTACGTTACAGGACGAGATGTTTATTATATTGATACATCGAAATTAACAGAAAATGAAGCGTTATTTTTATTGACAATAGTTAGGAAAAAATTGCATACTCAGTCAACATTCAATACTATTATGACTGCTTCAATTGTTAACAATACTTCATTTCAATTACCTGTAAATGAGCAAAATAAGCCAGACTGGCAATATATGGATCTATATATTAACAAATTGCGTCAAAGGGCGTTAGAAAAATTAAACATTATCAATAACATTAATATTCAACCAACATCTATCAATAGCCAAAATTGGGAAAACTTTAAGTTTACAGAGTTATTTACAGTAAGTAACTCTACAAATGTTTTAAGACGTGAAGTCGATTTCGGTTCCGGTTCAATGCCCTACATAACAGCAAGTAGTATGAATAATGGGGTTGTGTCTTATATTGATGCAAGCAATTTACCCGTTGATGAAGGAAACTGTTTACTAATTGGAGGAAAAACTTACTCTATTTCATATCAACGTCAAAACTTTGTATCTAATGATAGCCATAATCTTATTATCCGATTAAAACCTGAATATAAGCAGTATGCAAGTGAGAATGTTTATTTGTTTTTAGCTAGTATCTTTAGAGCATATAGTTACTATTATAATTGGGCTAATGCTGTTAACAAAAATAAATTAAAGTCATCGACTCTTCGTTTACCTACAATTCAAAAAGGAGTGCCAGATTGGCAATATATGAATCAATTTATCGATCAAAAGAAGAACCAAGTAAGAGATAAGATAGAAGCTTTTAGTAAGATTTAATGAGATTTGATAGTGTAAAGTAAGGTTTTCTAAAGAAAAATCTGTATTCCTTGTTAAGATGAGGAACACAGATTTTTTTGTTTAAAGGGGAATTTACAATGACAGACAAATTATTTACAGATTATTATTTAGAATGGATTCATATGTATAAAGAAGGATCAGTACGTCAAGTAACATATTAGATAAGTACTACTTAACTCATCGGGAATTGCAAAAAAGATGGCCACTAATGAAAGTTAACAGCATTAATCATTATAATTACCAGAAGTTAATTAATGAGTATGCTGAAACTCATGAATACCTAACCGTTAAGGGATTTCATCATCATTGTAAAGCAGCAATCATGGATGCAATTGAAGATGGACTACTTGTGAAAGATCCAACTAGACACTTAACAATCAAAGGAAACGTCCAAAAACAAAGAAAATTAAATATTTAAGTTTGTTAGACTTGAAGCGTTTAGTTAACCAGTTGGACTTAAAGGCTGATTTAAATATAGATTGGCTAATCTTATTGATAGCCAAGACAGGGATACGATATGCAGAAGCATTAGGAATTACAGTTAAAGACTTTGATTTTGAAAATCATCAGATGCAAATTAATAAAACATGGGACTACAAATCAAAAAATGGCAAGTTTCAAGAAACTAAAAATAATTCTTCAGTAAGAACCATCAGTGTAGACCCGATTACATCAGAACAGTTTCAAATGCTAACTAAAGATTTAAATCCTGACAAACCCATTTTTCTACAAACAGGTAAGCGAATATATATTTCTACTATTAATAATCACCTCACCAAATATTGTAGAAAAGCCGGAGTTGATGTTATTTCTGTGCATGGGTTAAGGCATACTCATGCCTCGTTATTAATCTATGATGGGGTTTCAATTCCTAGTGTTGCGAAAAGATTAGGTCATTCAAACACAATCACTACGCAGCAAACTTATTTACACATAGTAAAGGAACTGGAAGCGCGGGATAATCAAAAAATATTGGAAAATATGATTCGATTGTCTTAAACTTTGTCCAAATTTGGACGAACCAAAAGGGAAAAAGCCTTACCATTTTGAATTTAACTTAGTAATTATTCGGTTTAAATTAGGAAAGATTACCTAAAACTGTAAAATATTGGCTTCTTACTCAGAAACGAAATAACACTGATTTTGAAAATCAAATTAAACAATACAAAGAAACACTCGCTAATTATCAGAAAGATCTAACATCATCTGTCAAAATTGATCCACATAAAGTGATCGAAAACCTTAGTATTAATAATGATGCAGGAGCTATCGGAACAGTTGATTATCTACAAGCGCCATCTCAAAAAATCAATGCTCCTCAAGCTTCACAAATTAAAGATTTAGAGGGTGCTACTACTTCAGTAGGAGGTTACTATGACCATGACTTGAAAGGTGATTTCCTTAGAGTAACCTTTACAAACTTTAACTCGAATTCTTCATATACTGATATGAATGGTATAAGTCATCACATTGGTAAAATTGTTGTTACGTATTCAAACCTTAATCTCATACCTCAACAAAATAGGAATTCTTCTCAAAGACCAGTTTTTGTAGTAGCAACCAAATCAGTTCCTGGGCGTCCGTGGAATGGAGTTGATACATTAAGCGTATTAGGAGCAGATCAACGTTTTGATTTTTATGATGATACTGGAAACTATATTCAATTCATTCCTGGAACTGCGTGGATGCCTTTTGGTTCTCTGACTCGTTCATGGTCTGGTATTCATATGGATCGGTATGACGATGATCATATTGAAATGGTAAAAGCTATTTCAAATGCAAAACTTTATGAAATTCCAGGGGGTAACGCTACCTTACATAGTGATGGAAATGTTTATTCAGATCCAGGTTACCGAATTCAAGAGAAAGGTGCTGTCAATTCACTTGGAAATGATGGGGGTGCAGGAATTGCTTCAATTCAAAATGGGGCTACATTCCGACTTTCAATTCAACCTTTTAATCATAGTGAACCACAAGGAGAACATAACGGAGATACTCCTGATTGGAACTTTTTCATCAACAATACTACTGCTTTAGAAGGAATTTCTCTTAAGGTTCCAGTTCGCAAAACAACGTCAACACACTATCACTACAATACATCCGTCATCCGCTTATAATCCCGAACAATAGACGAGAATAGTTTCTTTCTCCATACCGCAAAATAAAAAAAGCGCCAACCGAAGTCAGCGCTAAGGTTACTACTTGAGCAGCCATTTAATTAGATGTTTAATGTGCTTACTAGGCACAATGAGAATCAGTACACACCAATGCAAGGGAGTCACCTCCAAACTTGCGCTTAGTAAAGGTTGATTAAGTCTTCGGTGCGCTTAATCATTGTATCACAATTTATTTATGTTATAATACATATATGAGAATTAGTATGCCGGTGTGCAAAATGGTTTCAGTTGATTACTTAAACCAAACCGGTTGGGGCGCTTAATAGGCGCTCTTTTTTTGTTTTAAAATATCAAATCATCTATATGGTTCGGAAAATTTAAGTTAATAGCGGATGTATTGTAGTGATAGTGTACTTCTGTTGTTTTAAATGTTGGCATGGTAGGAATATTTGGATTGATGGTTACTTTAGTGTCATTGTTATGCCATAAAATATGGAAAAGTGCATTTGCTCCACTGCCAACACCACCATCATTTTGACGAATTACTGATTTTAAGACAGTCCAAGTACCATCGTGATTGTCTACTGCCTTAAAAGGCACACTATTATTAAAATCGTATTTAATTGTATATTCATGCGTGCTGTTTTTTTGCGTATAGAATGCAAAAATACCTGAATTACCGCCACCGCCGATTTTTTGCCATAAACTATCACCATTAATACCAGGAATATCGCCCTGTTTTCGAAGATATGTTCCGGCTTCTTGCGGTACATTAGTATTTGGATTCATAAATACAAATGCGTCCCAGAAACCTCCTCCAGCGTAATTAGGATTAACACGATCAAATGTCACGTTTACTTTGGTAACAATGACCGCCTTCTGTGCTACGTCCCAATGCCATGTAATATCCGCAGACCAATTAACCTTAGCGTAATACTGCGATAAAGGATGTCCTGGAACAGGCCAAGTAAATGTTCCTGAATCATGCTTAATTTGATCTTGAGACAGATTTTGCATTTGTTGATTATAATCCTTCAGTGCATTATCGTACTCTTGCTTATTTCGTTTCTGAGTATCGATAGCGTTTTGAATGCTCTGAGCTTGATCATTATTACTTTGGGTTACATTATTAACCGCTTCTTGGATACCTTGTGTATCAGAAGCTTTTTTTACAGTGGTTTGATCTTGATCATGTACAACGGTTAATCCGGGGATTGATTGTGCTTCTTTTACCCTAGCATCAAGCTGGGAAGTGTCTCCCTTAGAGCCATTAAAGTTATTAACATTAGATACTTCTGTTTGATATTGTTGAGTAATTGACTGAATCTGTTGTGCTTGCTTAGTTTCGTCATTTTGAATATTTTGCTTGGCAGCATCAACTTGATCTTGGCTTACCGTTTGAGTAGTTGTTGGTTGCTGAGTTACAGTCAATCCAGCCTGTCGAGCTTGGTCAACAGCATTATTTAGTTGCGAATGATCAATATTAACTGGTTGCGTAATTGTGCCAGCTTGTCCAGATGTTCCACTTGTAGTAGCCGTTACCGCATTACCACCAGTAGCAGTTTGCTGTGTGTTATTAGCTGTTGTGGTTGTATCAGCATGTGCTGTCTGTAACTCACCTGTAGCAACCATCATACCGGCCATTGATAATGTAGTAATACCAGCCGTTAGCCATAATTTTCCACCTTTATACATCTTGTAATGTGTAGATGATTTTTCGATTGGAATAACTTTTGATTTTTGTTTTACAATCATAAAAAAATCTCCTTTGCAAATTAATTTATTTTTCAAAGGAGAATTTATTCTATTTTTCTATATTTCAAAGTTTCGCCAAAATTTAGTGTTTTTTCAAACTATTTAAGAAATCATTTTAAAATCATTCGTACAATTGCCATTAAATATTTAAATTACAAAGATAATTAATTGAGTTACTCAGAAACGAAATAATAGTGAATTTGATCAAGCAAGTAAAAAATATCAAGATCAATTAAAAAAATATCAAGATAGCTTAGCAACTGCTCAAACGATTGTCCCAGATCAAATTATTCAAGGCCTTAAATTCCAAAAGAATAGTAGCGCAAAAATGCAGGTTGAAAATTTACAACCTAATCAAGGGACCATTGGCGATGGGCGTTGGTACTCCAATAATATGAATGGCGATTTTTTACGAGCAACATACACTGACATTAACGGTGCTCAGTATACTGATATGAATGGTAATGTTCATAATATTGATAAGATGGTCGTTACATATAGTAATCTAGTTCTAGGGCCACGATTTAGGGGAATGAAAGCATGGTTCCGTCCAGCTACTGGCACCGGTTGGGGTGATGTAGATTCGTTCTATATCAAATCTGTGAATGCTACTTATCAATTCTATGATGAACAAGGTAATCCTATTAATTTTGCTCCAGGAACAGCATGGCTCTTTTTATCTTCTTTAACAAGATGGGCAAATAATAATGATGGAAACCTAATGGTAGATCCTAATCAGGATCATGTTGAAGCAGTTAAGGCTATCAATGGTTCTAAGCTCTATAATCTTCCTGAAGGAAAAGCAGTTGTTCATGCGGATGGTAACGCCTATGAAGATGCTTCTATTTACACCAAACGGATTCCTTACCATCCAGTTGGCGATGGTGATAATGGATATGATCATGATGGTGGTGCAGTTATCGCATCCGTCTCAAATGGAATGACATTGCAATGGAATCTGCAACAAAATTATGATCCAAACAGTGGGAAAGATAAGGCGGATACTCCTTCATTTACCGTGTCTCATGAAGATGCTAAAGATGGTGGTTGGTATTACTTTTCAATTAAGAATAATACTTTAAATGGTATTAGTATGCTTCCACCAGTTCGAAAAACAACCGAAGTTCACTATCACTACAATACAGTGATGGTACCTAAGACTGCAAGTGGTGAAGTCAATTACCAACTTCATGACTTAAATGTTAAGACTACGCCTGAAAAGAACTGGGTTAATGGTATTCAAAGCGTTAACAACAAGGTAGGAATCAATGACGATGTGGTAACTACCAAAGTTGATATGAATTATCTTGGTTCAAATCAGATTGAAGGTGGTTTGCATAGTCTTAAGGTTACTGACGATTATTCCAAATTTGCTAATAATGTTGACTATGCTGGAGCACAAGTTTACGAGAATGAAGAACTTGCGACAGGTAATTATGATATTACTAATAATGGCCAACAGGTTACGGCTACACGAAAGAACCCTGAATCTGCCAATGGTGGTAAAGTTTCCTTAGTAATTGACTTTAAGATTAAGCCAAATGTTAAAACTGGAACTGTCTTTGAAAATTCAGGATCCGGAACCATCAATGATCAAACTGTCCCAACGAATGACGCACAAATTAAAACTTATGAACAAGAAACAGTAAAGCACTGGATGGAAGGCAAGAATATTGTCGATGATAAAACTGAAATCAACGGTGATATTGTTACTACTCAAGTTCATATGACTTTACCAGACCAAAGTACTTTAATTGCGCCATTAAGTTATGTGTCAATTGATGATAACTATACTGATTTTGCTGATAAGACAAATCTTCTTTCTTATCAATTATGGGAAAATGGTGCTAATGTAACTGACCAATACAATATTACTAACGAAAATGGTCATTTAACGGCCGTTCGTAAGAATGCTTCAGCGGCTCCAGCAGGAGAAGTTGTTTTAATCGGAACATTCAAGATTAATGATAATGTTCTTAATGGTACTAAGTTAGTAAATCGAGGATCTGGTCGGCTAAACAATCATACAGTTGAGACTAATACGCCAGCAATTGTTACCTTTACGCAAAGCGTTGATAAGCATTGGGTAGAAGGTTCAAATACCGTTGATACTAAGACCTATATTGCAGATGATGTAGCAACTACAAACATTACAACCACTTTACCTGATCCTAATAGTTTAGCTAAACCATTAACATACCTGTCAATCGATGATGATTACACTAACTTTATGGATAAAGCTAAATTACAAAGTTACCAAGTATGGGAAGGCAACAGCAATGTTACTAGTGAATACACGGTAACAGATAACAATGGACACTTAACGGCACGGCGAAACGATCCAAGCAAAGCGCCAGGAGGTACTTTACGCCTAGTAGCAGTTTGGAAAATTAATGATAATGTTCCTTCTGGTACTAAACTAGTAAATACGGGTTCTAGTCGAATTAACAACCATACAGTAGAAGCCGGCAAACCTTATGTAGTAGTTTACACACAAACTACGGACAAACACTGGGTTGATGGTAACCAGGTTGTTGATGATAAAACTTACGTTGATGGTGACAATGTTAATGGTCAAGTTACTATGTCCTTGCCAAATCCAAGCGATTTAGCCAAACCATTATCTAATGTAATTATTCGTGATGATTACACTAAGTTTGCTAACGATGTTGACTACAAGTCAGCAACAGTAACTGAAAATGATAAGGATGCAACTGATCAATATAACATTGTTAACGAGAATGGGGTAGTTACAGCAACCCGCAAGAACCCTGGTGCAGCACCTGCTGGTAAGGTTCAATTAAATGTTATCTGGACCACTCATACTGGTTTACCTAGTGGAACGAAGTTAGTCAACAGTGGTTCAGGAACGATTAACGGTAAAACTGTAAATACACCGGACCGAACAATCTATACTTTCCATAATGATAGTGATAAGCACTGGGTTGAAGGAAACCGCAAGGTTGATGGCTTAACTCAGATTAATGATGATTTGATTCATGCTGAAATCTCTACCGCTTTACCAGATCCAAGCCAATTAGCTAAGAAACTTGGCGAAATTCAATTAGTTGATGATTGGTCTGACTTCAAAGACAAGGCTAAGGTTACTAGTTATCGTGTAACTGAAAATGATAAGGATGCAACTGATCAATATAACGTAGTAGTTGATAATAACGGTTTTGTTACTGCTACTCGCAAAGATGCCAGCTCAGCACCAGGTGGCGTTGCTAAATTGTTGGTTGACTGGAAGATCAATCATGATGTTGCCAGCGGTACTAAACTGCGTAATACTGGTTACACTTTAATCAATAAGAGCCGTGTAGAGGTTCCTAGTGTTGATACTGTTACCTTTACCCCAAAGACAGATAAGCACTGGGTTGAGGGTAATCAAGACGTTGATGATAAGACTTACGTTGCCGGTGATGAAGTGCATGGGAATGTCTCAATGACACTGCCAGAACCAGAGCAGTTAGCTAAACCACTTTCTAAGGTTATCGTTATTGATGATTATCGTAACTTTATGGATAAGGTTACCTATGAGGGTGCTAATGTCTACGAAGACGATAAAGACGTAACCTCACTCTATGATGTTAAGAATGAAAATGGAATTGTTACTGCTACTCGCAAAGATGCTAGCTCAGCACCGGGTGGGGTAGTTTATCTGAAAGCTAACTGGAAACTTAATACTGCTATCCCTAACGGTACGGTCTTGACTAACCGTGGTTCAGGACAGATTAATGATGATCTAGTTCCAACACCCGATCGTAACATTTATGTCTTTACACAAACAGCAGAAAAGCACTGGAAAGCTGGAGATCAAGATGTTGACAGTAAGACTGTTATTAATGACGATGTAATTCATTCAGAAATTTCGATGTCCTTACCAGAGCCACAGAACTTAGCAAAATCATTAGAAGATGTAGAAATTGAAGATGATTACAGTGACTTCAAGGATAAAGTTGGACTACCAACAGTTAAACTTTATGAAAATGGTCAAGATGCTAGTGCCGAATATAATGTAACCTTAAAGGATGGCGTGATTACTGCTGTTCGTAAGGATCCGTCTAAGGCGCCTGCTGGTACCTTAACCATGAACGTTACTTGGAAAGTTAATCACGATGTGGCTTCGGGAACTAAATTCACTAACAAAGGTACCGGAATTATTAACCGCAGCCGCGTTAAGACTAATACACCAGATGTAGTTACCTTTACTCCAGAAACCGATAAACATTGGACCAATGATAATGATCAATCTGTTGATAATATGGTCTTCATCGCTGGTGATAATGTAAGCAGCAAGGTTTCAATGTCGTTGCCAGAGCCACAGAACTTGGCTGAAAAGCTCAAGAAAGTTCAAGTAATTGATAACTTTGCGGACTTTGCAGATAAGGTTGATCTTAAGGGTTATTCCATTACCGAAAATGGAAAAGATGCAAACGATCTTTATAACTTTGAAGTGACTAAAGATCATCAAATCATTGCAACGCGGAAAGATCCTGCAACGACGCCAGGCGGAATCGTAATTCTACGGGCACAATGGACTTTGCATAAAGATGTTCCGACAGGTACTATCTTAACTAACCGTGGTTCAGGTCAAATTAATGATGACCTGGTTCCAACCCCTGATCGTCAAATTAAGACTTATACTCAAGATACGGATAAGCATTGGGTTAATAATGGTGGCCAAGTTGTTGATGGTAAATTAGCAATTAATGATGGAGTAGTTACTGCTCGTGTTGATATGACGCTTCCAAAATCTTCAACATTAGGTAGTGAAATTCATAAAGTTCAATTAACTGATGACTTTTCTAAGTTTGCTAAAGATGTTGAAGTGCAAGGAGTTCACGTCTTTGAAGGCGATAAAGATGTAACGGATGAGTACGATATTTTCGTTGATCCAAATGGTAAGGTAGTCGCAACTCGTAAGGACCCATCTAAGGTTAATAATCACCAAGGTGAATTGCCAGTTGCTATGCAAGCAGTAATGAATGCTAAGGATTCCTTAGATACTAATAATTTAGTCACTAAAGCAACTGGTAACTTAAACAATAACCTTTTTGCCGCTAGGGCCGGATTATTCAATGCTTCCTTTATTCAAACTCATGTATCTTCAGCTAATGGCAAGATCAATTCACAAGTTGATATGCAACTTCCAGAAACTAGCGAAGGGGTAAATAAGGTAGCAGTAACCGACGATTATACTAACTTCAGCAAATATGCCCAACCAGGAGCTGTTCATGTTTATGAAGATGGTAAGGAAGCGACTGCTAATTACACTGTTTCAGATGATGGTGCTGGTCATGTAACAGCAACCCGGAATGACACTGAAAATCTTAATGGTGGTCAAGTTTCAATGAAGGTTGATTACAAGATCAAGGGTGATATTCCTAATGGTACTGTTCTTGAAAATCACGGTTCCGGAACAATTAACGATGAGACAATTCCAACTAATACACCATCAATTACTACCTATACCCAAGAAGCTGAAAAACATTGGGTAGAAGATGATCAAATTGTTGATGGCCGGGTAGTTATTGATGGATCCGTAGCACATGCTAAGGTCACTACTACCTTACCGGACCCATCACAATTAACTGATCCACTTACTAATATGTCAATTAAAGATGATTATTCGAAATTCGCTAAGGATGTTGATCTTACTGATGTTCAAGTCCTTGAGAATGGGAAGTTAGCAACTAGTGAGTATAACCTTGAAAAGGGTGACGGTTTTGTTGTCGCAACGCGGAAAGACCCTGCTAAGACACCAGGCGGTAATGCACAATTGCTATTAACATTTAATATTCACAAGGATGTTCCTTCAGGCACTAAACTTGAGAATGCTGGATCATCAACAATCAATAATCATACGGTTAAGACTAATACTCCTTGGATTGAAACCTTCTTACCAAATCCAACGAAGGATGTAGTAATTAGTGTTGATAATCAGAAGAGTCTCAATGGCCAAAAGATTGAGTTAGGTCAACATTTTGATTACAAATTGATTGGGTCACAATTGCCGGCTAGTGTAACAGCACTTAATGAATATGGTTTTCACGATGATTATGATGAAACGCATGATCAATATAATGCGGGTTATACTGTCCTCTTAAATGATGACATTACGTTAAAAGATGGAACTGTGCTTAAGAAGAATACTGATGTTACAAAATACACAACACAAGTTGTTGATACAGAAAATGGTAAAGTGGACATTGAATTTGATAAAAACTTCTTGGCAAACGTTGATCTTTCTAAGTCATCGTTTGGAGCAACAGCTTATCTTAAGATGAAGCGAGTAAAGAGTGGCACAGTACAAAACAAGTACACAAACTCAATTAATAACATTGACTTTAGTTCTAATACCGTTACAACAACTACGGAAGAACCTAAGAAGCCAGAAACACCACCTACTACACCTAAGACGCCGGAAACTCCAGTTACGCCAACTGAAACACCAAAGACAACCCCAACACCAACTCCTGCTCCACAAGTAACGCCAGTGCAAGAACCGGTTATGGCTGCAGTAGCAACTCCTGCTCAAGTTGCCGTTCCAGCACCACAACAACCAAGTTCTGCTGCTCCTCAAGAAGCATTACCACAAACTGGTAATGCAAATGAAAGTGGATTAGTTGCAGCTGGATTAGCTGGATTCCTAGTGAGTCTAGGCGCATTTAGTCTTAAGAAAAAGCGAAATTAATTAGTTTGTTTTACACATAAAAATCTCATATCTCCTTAAAAAAGGCTCAGCAGTTTGCTGGGCCTTTTTGTGTGAACAGTGTCAATGGCGAAACTTCTTTTTTTCTCCTTTAGTGTAATAGTGGATTTTAATATATAGAGCAATTTTGATATTGGACGGGATTAAAAATGGATAAAAGAGAATTTAGCCTAAAACTTTATCGAATTTCGAATAATAAGTTATATTACTTGGTAACTGCCTATTCTCAAACAGATGCAATAGACTATCTCCTTGAAAAATTAGGACTTGAGGCAAGCGCTAAAAGCAACTATTCGATTAAAGAAATTGATATTTCAATGCCAGGTGTTGTTTATAACGAAACAACGGTTATGTCAATTACCCAACAAAAGGAATATAGTGCTAGTGACGTAGCAAAAATGATTGGTACTACTCCTAATATGATTGGAAGGATTGCCAATAAGTTAGGGATAAAATCTAAAACATCATGTAATCAATATGGTCGGTGGGTTTCTAGTAAATCGCGCTATTCAAGTAAAGAAATAACCCAGTGGATGTACTATCAAACAGCAATTGATTTGATTAGGAATACATTTAGCAAAAAGAATAAGAACATTAGTTATCAGGAATCACTTTTTGGAGAAGAATATGAAAAACACAATTGATCAATTATCATTAACCCAATTAAAATTCAGTCAAGCCGGAATAAACAGGGACACTGCTACTTGGTTAGCTTT
>OFHM01001862.1_pt1 | contig 12903 bp, 16 predicted proteins | sample 1521311 | NCBI WGS metagenome assembly OFHM01 (sample SAMEA3504083, study PRJEB24116) | mouse gut metagenome | biome: mouse gut; feature: mouse-associated habitat; material: faeces | place: Denmark | collected 2011 | reverse complement strand
TTTTTCATGTTTGTCAAGTGTTTTTTCAAAAAAGTTACAAAAAAAGAGCAGGGTACATATTTCTATATACCTTGCTCTGTAAAGAGCGTCACTGCTGATGCCTTAACTAAATGACATTGGGGCTTTGGCTTCGTTCTTTTTTTATGGAGAGCTTGCGTATGAATCAGAATAGAAATTTTGGATAAAATAACACGTATAGAAGTTAGCTAATTTCTTGACTGATTAGGGAAAAATTAATATAATAATATTAGGGAAAAGAAAGAACAAACAATATATTGGCATAGGAAGATATTTGTATAAAAGGAAGGTGAAGCATTATGATGACAGCAACAGCAACAGAAGTACAGAATAATTTTGGAAAATACTTGCAGATGGCACAAGCCGGTGGGGAGGTTATTGTTGTAAAGAATGGAAAAGAGGTTGCCCGTCTGGTTTCCTATGATAGAAGCGTTTCTTTCCTCACGGATTCACTTACCGGAGTGCTGAAAGGGGATTATGACGAGAAGCAAATCAGAATGGAGCGTATGGGCAAATATGAAAATACTGATTGATACAAACATTATTCTTGACGTTTTGTGCAAACGGGACGATTTTTACAAGGATTCTGCTATGGTTTGGAAGCTTTGTGAGGTCAAAAAGATTACTGGTGTAGTGTCTGCCTTGTCGATTCCCAATATCATATATATTATGCGAAAGGAATTGGATGCAGAAAGGACGAAGGAGATTTTGAACAGTATTTCCCTGATTTTTACGATTGCCGACCTAAAGGCGGATGATTTGAAAAAAGCAGCCAGCATGAAATTTAAGGATTATGAGGATGCGGTTCAGAGCGCCTGCGCTTCCCGCATCAGGGCGGAATATATTATAACCAGAAACATCAGGGATTTCAGAGAGAGCAAAGTAGCCGCCATAAAGCCGGCAGAGTTTTTGGAAAGGATATGACTTTTATTGATTTCAAGAGGACGAGGCGTTAAGCTTCGTTCTTTTTTACATTTCTTTTTTATAATGCGTATTTCAGTTGTAAATGCGTATATTAAACGGTGTAATGATTATATAGCTTATGGGAATCTGCAAAGCAGATTTCCATAAAAGGCGCAAATGCGCCGTCCATCTAATGACAGGGTTCGCGAAGCGGTTCCTGGAATATAGCATATCTGATTATGGAGAACTGCTTTTTCCATAAGTATAGAAAATATTTGAAATATAGGAGGTTTCATTATGTTGGTATCCATTGATCATGGCAATTATGCCATAAAGACACCGAACGACTCGTTTGTTTCCGGCCTTTCCGAGCATACGGCCAGGCCGCCCATGGCAGAAGAGATATTGGAGTATGATGGGAAATTCTGGACATTGAGCGGGCAGAGGCTGAGCTATATGAGGGACAAGACCTGTGATGACCGTTACTTTATCCTCTCTTTATTTGCAATAGCAAAGGAAATGGAGCGGACCGGGTGTTATTCTCCGTTGGAACAGATCCAGTTAGCAGTTGGGCTTCCTCCCGAACATTATGGTATACTGAAAGATAAGTTTGCCAGTTATTTTAAACGTGGAATGATTCAATTTGCATATAAGGACAAGCCTTATACAGTGCTGATTAACCGTGTCATGGTATTCCCGCAGGCGTATGCTGCCGTAGTGCCACAGAGCAGCCTGGTAGTCCATACGCTCCGTATTTTTATTATTGACGTAGGGGGTTACACGACAGATGTGCTGCTCCTTCAGAACGGGAAACCGGATCTTCAGTTCTGCCGTTCTCTTGAGACGGGCATTATTACGATGAATAATGAGATTATCCGTAAGGTTGGAGCTTTGCATGATATGCTGATTAGTGATGAACATATCACGGCCGTACTGCGTGGGGAAAACAGTGTTATTCTGCCGGATGATGTTAAAACGGCAATCTATGAAGCGGCAAAACAGCATGCAAATGATATTCTAAACCGCCTTCGTGAACTACAGGTAGACCTGCGTGCAAATCCCGCCGTGTTTATCGGAGGGGGAAGCATCCTGCTCCGCCCGTTTTTTGAGGCTTCACGTCTGGTGGCAAAAGCAGATTTCGTGGAATCTCCCAATGCGAATGCCATTGGATATGAAATGCTGGCAAGGAAACAGATCTCCCTTCGTCCTACCGTATAATGGGCGGAGGGATGCATAGTGAAAAAAGATGGAAAATATCGCTTTACCCTTCAGTTTGGGGCTGATTCGGAGGAACAGATTCGGGTAGGAGAATTTCTTGAAAGCCTGGGCAATAAAAAGAGTGCCGTTATGGTCGATGTGCTGAATGAGTATCTTTTGTCCCATCCGGAATTGCAGAAGGGAAACTGTAAAATAGAAGTGAAAGTGACATCCGGTTATAATCAGGACAGGATGGAACAGATCATACGGCAGATTGTAGAAGAACGGATTGCCCGGCTGCAGCCAGGCGGAATCCCGGCAGACATCCCACAGGATGAAATATCAGAAACAATGGAAGACGATATAGCACAGATGCTTGACAATCTTGATTTGTTTCAGTAATAGGATAAGTGGACCTGCTAAAGCTATGGCAGGTCCATACGCTTTATAAATATAAAAAGTCCATAAATACCATATAAATTCCACTTATAGTGCGTGTAATGGAATGGTGGATTCTTCAATTCCAGTATAAGCTACTGTAAAATAAAAATATAAGGAGAAGATGGAACAGTGGACTACATAACTTTAGGAAAAAATGTAAGGAAGTATCGTTTGATACTTGGATTCAGTCAGGAAGAATTGGCAGGTAAATGTGATTGTAGCAACAGCCACATCGGTCAGATAGAGAATGCTCGCGGCATTCCCAGTCTGGATATGGTGGTGAGGATTGCAAACTCACTGTCTGTAACGGTGGATCAGCTGCTCAAGGAATCCTACTCAAATCCGGAAGTGGTGTATCTGCGGGAACTTGCAGAACGCATTGAGAAATATCCTGTCGCAAGAAGGATTCAGGCCTGTGAAGGGTTAATGGCTTATCTTGATTCGCTTGAGAAATTCAGCCAGTAATTGAACACAGACATTTGAGTTTTACAGAAATAGGGTGTTAATTATATACTCGGATAAGGCCAGCTGGGATATTTGGTTGATTATTCATGCATAATGGACGGCTATACTACACGAAAGTGCGGTATGGTCGTTTTTTGTTTGCTTAAAAAGGAGAAATTTCATATTGAAATCCGGCTGATTTAGGCAGGATAACGTAAAACACAGTGATCAGGCATGCCATCATGGTATGTCTGGTTCCCTGCTATGGTGGCGTGCCCCAACAAAAAGGAGGTACACGATGGACCATCAGCAGGAATACGATGATGTATTAAGGGCGAGGTTTACAAAATGGCTGGATACCGTTATTTACAGAGCTAAGCTCAAATATCTGCGGAAGACGGAAACGAAGCTTGATACAGTTTCGCTTGAGGAACTGCCAGAGCGCATTCTTCCTGTTTATGAGGATGATTTAAGACAGATTGATTCAATGGATGCGTTTGCTTTTGAAGAGGAGCGGCTTGCTGATACTTTTGCAAATTTTCCAAATTAAGCGGTAGCAGATACTTACTATGAAAGCCTTTGGCTTCCATAGCATGGATGGCCATGCGGCCTGTCGCACGACAAGATAAGCAAGATGGAAGTTTACTATGCTGTTTGTGGAGGAAAGGAAACCGGAAGAGATTGCAAAGGAATTAAATTGTTCCCCGCAGCATGTATATGACCAGAGGTATCACGCATTAAAGAAACTGCGAACAGAACTGATGGAGGAAGGTGATGGCAGATGAACCCCGAAGAATTTGGTAAGATATTAGAAGAGGCTACGCTGGGCAGTCATCAAGCATTGGAGAGGCTTTTTGAGTTATATGACCCGCTTATCAGCAAGCATTGCCGGATAGACGGCAAGATAGATGAGGATCTGAAACAGTACATACTGATACATATTGCCCCCAATATTTCTAAATTTGATATTTAGGCCTTGGCGGTTCTGGATTTTTCAGAGCCGCTAAATTTTTTTCAGTGAGATTCGAGAAGTGCAGAATCAGATGGCTTTTTATAAGTGAAGGCATCCCCAGCCAAACGCACATTGACAATTACATAGTCCATCCCGGTACATTCCCTGATGAAGAGCGGCTATCCGTCTGCCTGGCAAGCAGAACTACGAGCACTGATATATGGATGGCTTCCATATAACGCTATGATCTGTCAGGGGCATAATGAGACTTCCGTAATTCGCGGCCCGGCTACAATGAAAGCGGGGAGATGAAATTTCTATGGACCTGTTCGCTGCAGGCGCCGGGAGGACGTTAAATGATACTGATTCTGCCTTGTGAATAGGAGTGGATTAAATTGGTAATAATGAAAACAGAAACAGAAGCATCCTTTGGGTATCCCGTGGTGACCAAAGGAAAGGACAAAAAGAGGAAACACCCTTCGGGTATACCTTGATGTCCCAAAAAGAAGGGACAATAATAAGGAAAGGAGTTTTCTATGGAATATGCAACTGCAAAAACAGTGGACCGCTCCCAGTTAAAAGATATACGGGATGTTGTAATAGACACCTCAAAATCCTGTGAAGAACGTATTCAAGGTTTTATAAAGCAGATTGGAAATCCGTATTGTTATATGGATGACGGAGTTGTAGTGGAAATTGGATACGCAAATACAGGGGTAAGTTTACAGGAACGGTTGGTAGCCTATGCGAGCAGCATAGATCAGGATTTTGGGAATTTGCGGTAACTGGTGCAATCCTATTGACAAGGTATGAAAAGTTGGACATAATATGGAATATCAAATGCGGAAGCATTTGATATTCCAACGAGGAAAAATACGAAGTGTTTTTTCGAGTATCCCATGGCGGGAGCATTTGATATTCCAACGAGGAAAAATACGCAGTATTTTTTCGAGTATCTCAAAGTAGGAGCATACGGTCAATGAGATGGCCCGGTCAGCCATCTGGGATAACCGCCAGAAACAAATGTCCTGAAAGAATTTTAGGAGGTTTGTTATGGCAGTTAGAAAGAAACAGGTTCCAGACCTGGAAGAATATAGGGCAATGGCATACTATCGTCTGTCTAAAGATGACAAAAATGAGGACAGGGGCAGGGATAGTGACGGTGAAATCAGTGACAGTATTCTGAACCAGCGCAAACTGGTTCACGCGTATCTTAAGAATCATCCCAATATTACACTTATTGATGAAGCATATGATGATGGTTATTCCGGAACGAATTATGATCGTCCCGGTTTTCGTTCTGTCCTTGAAAAAGTTCAGTCCGGAAGCATTAACTGTGTGATTGTAAAAGATTTATCAAGGCTTGGAAGAGAGTATATTGAAACGGGAAAATATCTTGAAATGATATTCCCGTCTTTTGGTATACGTTTTATTGCCATTAACGATGATGTTGACAGTGAACACAGTACAGCGGGGGATGATATTATCATTCCTATTAAAAATATAATGAATGAGTCCTATTGCCGCGAATTATCCAAGAAGCTGCGGAACCAGTTTCGGATTCAGCGCGGTAATGGAGAGTTTTTAGGTGCCTTTGCGAGCTATGGGTACTGCAAATCCCCTGATGATAAGCATAAGCTTATCGTTGATGAGTATGCAGCCGAAGTCGTGCGGGGCATTTTTTCTATGAAAATCAAAGGGCACAGTCAGTCTGTAATAGCAGATTTTCTGGATCATGAGCAAATATTGCCGCCATCAGAGTATAAAAAGAGCCTTGGCATGAAATATAAGACCGGTTTTCAGGCTTCCTCACAGTCAAAATGGAGTGTTGTTACAATCAACAGGATATTAACAAACCCGATTTACATTGGCACGCTTGTGCAGGGCAAACGTGGCACACCGAATTATAAAATCAAAAAGATGAAGGTGCGCAGCGAGGATGACTGGGTGGTAGTTGAGAACAACCATCCGGCAATTATTGATCCACTCATGTTTTCTACTGTGCAGAAGATGATGGAGCGTGATACCAGAAGGCCGCCGAAAAAGGATACCCTTCTGCCGTTGGCCGGAATATTGTTTTGCCCAGACTGCGGGCGCACTTTGCAGCGCAGGACCGTAACGAGGGGAAAGCGGAAACACTATTATTATGTATGTGCAACTTACAAAGACGGGAAAGGCTGCAGCAGCCACAGCTTTGAACAGAAAAAGCTGGAAGAAACGGTTTTACATGCCGTATCCAACCAGATACAGATGGTTGTAGAATTAAACCAGCTGGTTCAGGATATTGGGTTAAACAATATTGACCAGATCCGACAGGGACGCATTGATGTTATGATTGTAAAAAAAGAACAGGATCTGGACAGGGATAAGGAATTCCGTATGAAGCTGTATGAAGCGCTGAATGAAGATTTGATTGACAGGGATGAGTATAACAAAATGCGGATGAAGTATTCAAAGCAGATTGAAGATACGGAGAAAGCAATCCGTAAGCTCCAGCTTCAGCGGGCAGAAATTTCATCCGGCAGCAGTGCAGACAATAATTGGATTATGCAGTTCATAAAATTTAAAGGGATTTCCGAGCTGACCCGTGAGGTAGTTGTAACATTGGTGGACCGTATCTATGTATATGAAGATAAACGTATCCGTATTGAATTTAATTACCGGAATGAAATCGCTGCATATCAGGAGATTTTACAGGAAGCACCCGTTGGGTATCCCTTTATGTCCAAAAAACAGGACAAACAAGAGGAAAGAGCAAAGGAGGTAGTCTAAATGGCACGAAAGAGCAGAGTGAACAGATTAAAAGAAGCTGCTCCTGAGGAGGAAATATTGATACTTGCCGGTGAATATGGACGTCTTTCCGTAGAGGATGGAGACGATATAGAGCAAAATTCCATCGGTAATCAGCAGAAAATCACCCTGCATTATTTAGAAGAGCATCCGGAAATAAAACTGGTAGATACCTATTATGATAATGGTTATACAGGAATGAATTATGAACGTCCAGGATTTATCCGGATGCTTAAGGACTTAAGGAGCGGCCGGATAAACTGTGTGATTGTAAAGGATATTTCCAGACTGGGCCGGCATTTTGTAATGACAAGCGAATTTGTAGAGCGGACATTCCCTGAAATGGGTGTCAGACTCATTTGTATTAACGATTCTTACGACAGCATGGATGGGAACGCAGACGCCTCTGCATTAACCATGCCTTTAAAAATGGTCATGAACGATTATTATGTAAAGGATATCTCCAATAAAATACGTTCCAGCATATCGGCAAAAATGACAGGGGGCGAATTTATTCCAGCTGCAGGCAGCATTCCATATGGGTATGTCAGGAATGCAGAATTTACTACCTACGACATTGATCCGGAACCTGCGGAAGTAGTGAAAAAAATTTATCAGTTAAGAGCCGGCGGTGAAAGCTTTAACGCAATTGCCCGTATATTAAATGAAAAAAATATCCCTTCGCCGGGGAAACTCAGGCTGCTTCGGGGCATCACCAAGGCTAAAAAGTATGAAAATGCTCTTTGGATTCGAGGGACGATCCGTAAAATCTGCTCCGACCAGGTCTATATAGGAAACCGGATTCATGGAAAAGTAAAGAGGGATAAAGTCGGTCTGGAGAAAAAGCGACGGAACGAAGAAGAGTGGCAGGTGATTGAAAATGCCCATCCGGCAATTATTTCTGTTCCATTATATGAGAAGGTCCAGCAGATAAATAAGGAAGAACTGCAGCGCAGGGGCAAGTTTGAGCATAGAGCAGAATGCGGTAATGATTACCGGGATTTATTCCGCGGTATGGTGTTTTGTGCAGAGTGCCAAAGCCCTATGGGCGCAGGAAAAGGATGTGCCAGGCCGAATGCCAAGACGCCAAGCCGCATATTTTACGATTGCAACGGATACAGATATTCTGCCCATACGCAATGCAGCAGCCATTATGTGAGGCAGGAGACATTAATGCAGGCGGTGACTGACACCTTAAACCAACAGATCCAGGTAGCCGTAGATGTAGAACAGCTTGCCGACAGGCTGAAACGTATGCCGAAGGTTATTCTTTATCAGAATGATGCGGAAAGCCATTACGCAAGCGTTTCTGCAAAGCGTAAGAATATGGAAGCTAAAATGGAACAGCTTCTGATAGACCTTACACAGAAGGTCATTGACCGCAGGGAATATGATTATATGAAAAAGCAGTATGCAAAGAAATATGAAGAGTTTTTGCAGGAGGAAACGAAAGCCTTATCTGACATACGAGCGAAAGACGCTGCCCTTAGCGTTACAGAAAAATGGCTGGACGCTATCAAAAAATATCAGAAGATTCCAAGTATTGACCGTGGGCTTCTGGAATTATTGGTAGCCCGGATTGAAATATCAGAAGACAGGACAATTAAGATTATCCTTAATTACGAGGATCCATACCAGCCAATTTTGGAGTTCCTTCAAAGAATAGAGGTGGTAAAGGATGTCAGCTGAGAAACAGGATTTCTATTATCTGCGGCTTTCAAAGGAAGATGGAGATATAGAGGAAGGTTCTGCAGAAGAAAGCTGCAGCATCACTTCCCAAAGAGACTGCATTAAAAGATATTTGCAGGAACACAGTTTTCAGGCAGATGAGTTTGAGGAAATTGCAGATGATGGGTACTCCGGAACCAGTATGGACCGGCCTGGAATGAGACGGCTGCTGAATCTTGTGGAAAACAGCAAGGTACGGACAATTATCGTTCGCGATCTTTCCAGATTTGCCCGGAATTACCTGGAGGCAGGCCATTATCTTGAATTTGTATTCCCGGCTTATGGCGTGCGGTTCATTTCCATCAACGATCAGTTTGACAGTGAGCAGCTTGGCGAAAATACTGCCGGACTGGAATTGGCAATAAAAAACCTGCTGAACCAGATGTACAGCAAGGATATCTCGCGGAAAATTAAGAGTTCTGTGGATTTAAAAAAGCTGAGCGGGGAATATGTTTACGGGACGGCGCCTTACGGATACAAAAAGGGTGAGAAAAAGAATACGATTGTGATAGATAAAGAAGCGGCCGAGATTGTGAAATCTATTTTTGAATGGGCGGCAGCCGGAATTACGATTACCCAGATTGCCCGGAAACTCAACGAAGCGCAGGTGGTGACGCCTTCTGTCTATCTGGCATCGGTAAGGGGAAAATACAAGACACGGGCGGTATGGACCTTTGAATCAGTCCGAAACATTTTAGCCAACCGTATTTATACCGGGGACACAGTGCCCTTTAAATCCCATGTGGTTCGTGTGGGTAGCGATAGAGTGAAGCAGATTCCGGAAGAACTCCAGCAGGTGATTCCGAATACCCATGAGGCGGTCATCTCCCGTGAGCTTTTCTACCAGGCCCGAACCGTGATAAAATCAAAGAAAAAATCCAAAGCCTCACCTCGTCCCAATCCATTCAGGTCTTTATTGGTATGTGGCTGCTGTGGAAATCGTTTATCGAAAAGCAAACCGCAGAACAAGAACTGGATATGTGTAACACATAGATATAATCCCGGATCAGACTGTGAGAAGGTCCGGTTCCGTGAAGATAAGCTGACAGAGATAGTCCTTCGAGCAATCAATGTCCGCTGTAAGCTGCTGGATGCAAAAATAAAAAAGATGAAGGAGGTGAGCCACTCAGCAAAATCCCATGAGCAGATCCTTCAGACAGAATGCAGGACGCTGCGCAAACAGATCGACGGATTACAGGCTTTAAAGATGCAGCACTACGAATCTTATGTAGAAGGCCAGCTGAGCAAAGAAAATTTCCTAATAAAAAAACGGGAAATTTCGACAAAAGAAGAAGATTTAAAAATCCGGCTCAGTGTGGCAGAACACAAACAGATGGAGCAGGCTGAAAAAATCAAAGCCAGCGCCACGCAAATGGAAACCAGCAAAAAAATAATAGAGTACCAGGAGATTACAGGGCTGACGCCTCAGCTGATGAAAGAGCTGGTAAAAAAGATTATCATACGTCCAGATGGCTCTATTCATATAGAATGGAACTTCTGTGATGAAATAGGAGAGGTGATTCCATTTCACAGCAACTTGGCCCTGGAAGAAAAATCCATATGAAAAATTAGAAAAAATGTTGTCCTTTACTTGACACACTCATGAGCGGAAGCCCCATTATACAGAATGGAAAAGTCATTGGGGCAGTCACCCATGTGTTTGTGCAGGATGCCTCAAAAGGCTATGGGATTTTTATAGAGAATATGCTGCAGCATTAAAGTTTGGGCAGAAATAAAAAGGACGTAACAGGGAGTTTTCCCCAGGTTGCGTCCTTTTGTATTAATAATATTATTGTATATGGAACAGGTTTGTGGCAATGGGAGACCCGCAAAGTATAGATTCTATGCTTTGTGTGAAAAAATGTGATATATTTATCTTGTTCTTATTGACAAAAGCAAAAAAAATGAGATATATTTGTAATATAAAGAGATAAATATATCACAATAACAGGAGGAACAATATGAAAACCAACAAGATGAAAATTTGGATCGGATGTGGGATAATTTGTGTGTTGAGTGTGCTTCTTTCGTCGTGGTATGCGGTTACTTTTAATGATTCCCGTCTGATAGTCCCAATGGATTTTAAAAATTATGTATTTGAGATAAGGGATTTGCCGATGATTGTTTCGGTTTCTCTCACCTGTATTTATCTTGCCATGCTGTTTGTCGTTCTTTTTATCCATACAGGAAAAAAGCAGAGACAGGCGGAAGAAACAGGCGTCACCCGTAAAATAAATCCGAGGCTGGGTCGTTTGGGCGTATTAGGATTTTTGGGGTTTGCCGGTTTCTGGACATACTCTGTGAACGGCATAGTTTTCCCGTTTGCGTTTTTCCTGTTCTTTGGTTTTTTTGGTTTTTACTATGAGGGAAAGATGTCAGGGACATTTATGGATGAGCGCTTTCGTGAGAACATTGCCCGCGCTAAGCTGAAAGCGTATAGGATTACTTTTGGAATCATGCTTATTGCGCTGGTAATTCTTTGTCAGGGAAAACTTTTTGGAAGCCTTGAGTTATACCCTGATTGCTGCAATTATTACCCTTTCCCTTGCATTGGCTTTGGGGATTTTCCTCTCTGAATATCTGCTGTACCGATATGACCATGACGACCAGGCAGAGGAAGGCGGGGAGTAGGATATGGCAGAATTTGAATGCAGATTAAAAAAGTACCGGCAAATGAAAGAACTGACACAGGAGCAGCTGGCAGAAAAAGTAGGAGTGCGCCGGGAAACGATCATGCGTCTGGAAAAGGCGCAGTATAATCCGTCGCTGAAGCTGGCGATTGATATTTCCAGGGCCGTAGAAGTCCCGATTGAAGAAATTTTTGTTTTTAAGTAATAAAATCTGCCTGTTGTAATATTGCGCGGACATTTGTTTGTTATATTGGGAGAAAAAACAAAGGAGTGTGGATATGAAAAAGATTTTGTTGGTAGAAGATGACGACCTTTTAAATAAAACGCTGACCTACAACCTGATTTCTGAGGGTTACGATACCATATCAGCCCTGAATGCAGGCACAGCTGCAGAGTTACTGAGGCAGACGGAATATGACCTGGTACTTTTGGATATCAACCTGCTGGGCGGCTGCGGCTATGACCTGTGCAGGCTCATGATGAAAACTATGTGAACGAACACACCCTGACTACCTCCATCAGCCGGATCCGGGGCAAGATTGAGGCTGATGGCGATACTTATATCAAAACGATTTACGGAATTGGATATCAGTGGATGGGAGGCGAGAGAAAATGAGTCTGGGGCGGATCTCTATAAAAAAGATATTCCTGCTGACCTGGGTTGGTATGGCAGCTTCCATGCTGGCCATTTGTGCCGTTCTCTTATGGATGACAGGTGAGAGTTGGGTGCTGATTGGCGGCGGGCTGCTGATGCTCTGTGCTCTTGCCTGGATGTTCCTTCTGACAGTTGTTTTCAGTAAACGGCTTTCCGTATTTACCAGGGAGCTGTGCCGGGCAATGGATCAGATGATAAGCGGAAGCGAAGAACCGATGCGTGTTGCGGACAGAGAAACACTTTTTGCCCGTATCGGTTACCGTCTGTCCCGGTTGTACGATATCATGCAGGAGAACCGGCGGAAGGTGGATGAGGAACGGCAGGAGCTGCAGATGCTGGTGTCAGATGTCTCCCATCAGGTGAAAACACCGGTAAGCAATCTGAAAATGGTGACGGACACGCTGCTTTCAAAGTCTGTCACAGAAGAAGAACAGCAGGAGTTCCTACAGGGCATCCGGAACCAGACGGACAAGCTGGAATTTCTTTTTCAGGCCCTTGTGAAAACCTCCCGGTTGGAAACCGGGGCAATCCGGTTGGAAAAGAAAGACGCCCCTCTGATCGATACGCTGGCGATGGCCTGTAGCGGCATCGTATATGCGGCGGAGAAAAAGAATATTTCCGTAACGGTGGACTGTCCGGAGGATCTTCTCCTTTCCCATGACAGCAAGTGGACGGCGGAAGCAGTGTTCAACCTGCTGGACAATGCGGTGAAGTATACCCCGGCGGGAGGAGCAATCCGAATTTCGGTAGAGCAATGGGAAATGTATGTAAAACTTAGTGTATCTGATACCGGCAAGGGTATTTCCGAGAGCAATCAGGCCGCTATTTTCCGGCGATTCTATCGTGAGGAAGAAGTACACGAACAGCAGGGCGTGGGCATTGGCCTGTATCTGGCCCGCGAGATCGTAACACGGCAGGGCGGCTATATCAAAGTTGCTTCGGAGCCGGGCAAGGGTTCGGAATTTTCCATTATGCTCCCTACAAGATAGCACATGGCAGAAGAACATTCTTAGTTGTCCGATGTAAATTTTTTCGCAGCAGTGCGCCGGTAAAGCTGCCAGCGGTGGGTTTTCGGCTGAAATGTCCGAGGCTTGTAACATTTCAGCCGTATTTTTTATGCCGCTTCGGACATTTCTGTGACATTT
>OFHM01001860.1_pt1 | contig 12917 bp, 9 predicted proteins | sample 1521311 | NCBI WGS metagenome assembly OFHM01 (sample SAMEA3504083, study PRJEB24116) | mouse gut metagenome | biome: mouse gut; feature: mouse-associated habitat; material: faeces | place: Denmark | collected 2011 | reverse complement strand
GGTCATACGTGACAGACTGAGACCATTCGGCAAATAACACAGAAAGGGTGCAAAAATATGACGCAAAAGGAACCTGCCATTCGAAGTTATGATGATGACATCCGGCATTCCAGCCCCCATGCGCTGCTGCGCGGTCTTGGACTGGCCAAAGAGGATTTGAAAAAGCCTCGTGTTGCCATCATCAACACCTGGAATTCCATCAATCCCGGTCATGTCCACCTGGACACGCTGGCGGAGTTTGTCAAGGAGGGAATCCTGGAAGCCGGCGGCCTTCCCTTTAATTTCAATATTACCAATATTTGTGACGGCATCGGCGCCGGGCCCTACATTCTGGCGTCCCGTGACCTGATGTGCAACGAAATCGAGACGATTATGGACGGCTGCCAGCTGGACGCCATGGTGCTGCTGGCAACCTGCGACAAAAACGTCCCCGGCATTTTGATGGGCGCCGCCCGGATGGACCTGCCCGCGGTCATCGTTACCGGAGGATATATGCAGACCTCCTACGAAATCGACGGCAGCATTGTAGACGGCATCACCATTGGAAACTCCTGCGGCGCGGTGACCGAGGGCTGCATGACCATGGAGCAGCTGGAGCACCAGATGGATATTGCCTGTCCCGCTCCTGGGGCCTGCGGCTTTATGGGTACCGCTAATACCATGTGTACGCTGACGGAGGCCATGGGCATGAGCCTTCCCGGCAACGCCACCCTGCCCGCCATCTCCACCCACCTGAAAATCACCGCCCGGGAGGCGGGACGCCGGGTCATGGAGCTGTGGAGAAAGGGAATTACCGCCCGACAGATTATCACCAAGGAATCCGTGACCAATGCCATCAAGGTCTGCATGGCAATCGGCGGATCCACCAACACCATGATGCACATTCCTGCCGTGGCCGCAGAGGCGGGACTGGATATGGACTGCTGGGACGTCTACGACCAGGCTTCCCACGAGATTCCCCTGCTGATGAACGTCCGGCCCACCGGCGCTTACACCATGTTCGACTTCGACCAGGCCGGAGGCCTCCGGGCGCTGATGCATGAGATTCAGGACCACCTGAATCTGGACTGCGTGGGCGTCAACGGAAAGACGGTGAAGGAAAACATTGCCGGGCACAAGACGCCTTATCCCGAAACTATCCGTCCCATGGATAACCCCTTTACCAAAGACGGCGGCATCTGCATTCTCAAGGGCAACATCGCTCCGGACGGCTGCGCCGCCAAACAGTCCACCTTCCCCCGGAACATGCTGAAATTCCGGGGCCCCGCCAAGGTGTTCTTCAGCAATCAGGAGGCCTGCGAGGCCCTGCGGGCCGGAAAAATTCAGGCTGGTGACGCGGTGGTCATCATGATGATGGGCGCCAAGGCCGGTCCCGGCATGCTCAGCGCCTACGGCTTTACCTCGGAGCTGGCGGGCACCAGCCTGTGGGACAAGGTCTGCCTCATCACCGATGGGCGTTTCTCCGGCGCGGCCAAGGGCGCCATTACCGGCTACTGCTCGCCGGAGGCGGGTCTCAAAGGACCCATCTGCGCCGTTCGGGACGGGGACATCATCACTTACGACGTGGAGGCCCGGACCATCAACGTGGAACTCTCCGACCAGGAGATTGCCCAGCGGGTGAAGGAGTTTGACCGGGAGGTCGTTTATTACGACGGCTTCATCGGCATGTATCAAAAGACCGTAACCTCTTTGAAAACCGGCGCTGTCCTGCGGCCCACCGGTCCCCGGAAATCATAAAGAAAGAAGGGTAAACAATTATGGAAGAGAAAAGGCACCTGAATAGTGTACGGCCCTTCGGCACCAGTGCGGTCAACGGCAAAGCCCTGATGCTGGGCCTTGGATATACCCGTGAAGATTTGCAAAAGCCCAGAATCGGCATCATCAATACCTGGAGCGACTACAATCCCGGCCATCTGCACCTGCGGGACCTGGCTCGCGCCGTCACTGACGGCGTCTGCGAGGCCGGCGGCCTTCCCTGCAACTTCAACGTCATGAACTTCTGCGACGGTCTTCAGCCCAAGGGCCCCTATGCGCTTGTCTCCCGGGACATGATTACCAACTCTGTGGAGGTTATGGCCCGCTCTCAGGACCTGGACGCCATGGTGCTGATTGCCACCTGCGACAAAAATGTCCCTGCCATGGTCATGGCTGCAGCCCGGGTTAACATCCCCGCCATTGTACTTACCGGCGGACATATGAAATCCAATATCTACCAGGGCAAACTGGTGGATTTCATCGACATCAACAAGACCGTTTCCGCCGTGGAGGAGGGCCGCTGCTCCATGGAGTACCTGGACGGTCTGGTGGACTGCGCCTGCCCGGGCGTAGGCGCCTGCAACATGATGGGCACTGCCAATACCATGCAGATTGTCACCGAGACCTTGGGCATGAGCCTGCCGGGCAACGCCACTGTCTCCGCTGCCGGGAAGACGCTGATCCGCTACGCCCGGGAGGCAGGACGTCAGGTGATCCGTCTGTGGGAGAAGAATATCCGCCCCAGGGACATCATCACCGAAAAATCCGTGAACAACGCCGTCCGGATGGTCATGGCCGTGGGCGGCTCTACCAATACCATGTACCACGTGCCCGCTATCGCCAGTGAGGCCGGGCTTAGCTGCTCTGTTTGGGACATCTACGACGCGGCTTCTCACGAGGTACCGCTGCTGATGACCATCCGTCCTGTGGGCCCCTATACCATCGACGACTTTGAGCGGGCCGGCGGCGTCCGGGCCATGTGCACGAATATCAAGAAAACCCTGCACTTGGACTGCCTGACAGTCAACGGCAAAACCCTGGGCGAGAACATTGAAGGCCATGAGGTTCTGGACCGGGAGGTCATCCACCCCATGGATCAGCCCTACAGCGACGACGGCGGCATCTGCATCCTCAAGGGCAATATCGCCCCCGAAGGCTGCGCCGCCAAGCAGTCCACCTTCCCCCGGAACATGCTGAAATTCCGGGGCCCCGCCAAGGTGTTCTTCACTACGGAGGACGCTATCAACGGCCTGTATGACGGGCGCATTGTGGAAGGCGACTTCGTCGTCATCCTCCACCAGGGCGCCAAGGGCGGCCCCGGCATGACCAGCGTTTACGGCTTCACCTCCGCCCTGGCCGGCTCTTCCCTGGCAGGCAAGTGCGCCATGGTCTCCGACGGACGCTTCTCCGGCGCGGCGGCAGGCGCCATCATTGGCTACGCCTCTCCCGAGGCCGCCCTGCGGGGCCCCATCTGCGCGGTGCAGGATGGGGATATGATCAGCTATGATATTGAGACCCGCACCATCCACGCCGAGCTCTCCGACGAGGAAATCGCCAAGCGGATTGAAGCCTTTGACAAGGAAGTGGATTGGCAGACCGGCTGTCTGGGCATGTACCAGAGCTGGGTGGGCTCCCTGGCCAGGGGTGCAGTGCTCTCCGGCAAAAATTAACCCTTCTTTCCCAAAGGGCAAACCGGCTTCCCGCGCCGCCTGATTCCTTCCGGCGGCGCGGGGAAACCGGCACAGTTCCACGGGATTGAACCAACACCTCTCGCCAAGGAGGTGGTTGTTTCCCCCCAAAAGTTAAGCAGCTTAATTATTTAACGGAAAAGGAGCCGTGCATTATGAAAAAGAAGTCTGTAATTGATCTCTACAACATGAAGAAAAACGGAGAACTGGCGTCCTGGATTACGGCCTATGACTTCCCCTTTGCCTCTTTTACCGAGCAGGCGGGGATTGACATGATCCTGGTGGGGGACTCTATGGGCATGGTCGTGGAAGGCTACGACAGCACCATTCCCGTCACAATGGACACCTGCATTGAGCACTGCCAGGCCGTCCGCCGGGGTGCGCCGAATACCTTTGTGGTAGGCGACATGCCCTTTGGCTCTTATCAGGTCTCCGACGAGGACGCCGCCGCCAACGCCATCCGCTTTTTGAAAGAAGGCGGCGTGGACGCCATAAAGCTGGAGGGCGGACGCTCCGTCGTCAGCCGGATCAAGGCGATTCGGAACTGCGGCATTCTGGTGTTCGGTCACATTGGCCTGACGCCCCAGTCCTCCGGCGTGCTGGGCGGGCACAAGGCCCAGGGCCGGACGGTGGAAAGCGCCCGCAGCGTGATTGAAGACGCCCTGGCCGTGGAGGCGGCGGGGGCCAACTTCCTTTTGGTAGAGGCCGTTCCCCCCGAGGTGACCCAGGAGATTCACAAACTGCTGAGCATTCCCGTGTACTCCATCGGCGCGGGTCCCTTCTGCGACGGCCAGCTGACCATCTTCGCCGATACCATCGGCATGTTCCAGGCCTTTACCCCGAAATTTATCAAGAAGTACGCGGAGATTGCCCCTATTGTCATTGAGGCGTATAAGCAGTATAATGAAGAAATCAAGTCCCGCCAGTTCCCCACAGACGATTATGTCTATCATGTCATCGGCGATATCGCTCCCTTCCAGGAGCTCTTTGCCGAATACGACGCCAAGCTTGACAAATGAACCTTTGTTAAGGAGTGCATATGGAACATCGAACGGATATTGAAATCGCCCAGAGCGCCAAGGCACGTCCGATTACTGAGATTGCCGCTTCCTGCGGCATTAAAGCGGATTCCCTTGAGCAATACGGAACCTGCAAAGCGAAGGTGGACTGCCGCCTTCTGCGGGAACTGGAGAACCGTCCCGACGGCAAGCTGATTCTGGTCACCGCCATTACCCCCACTCCCGCAGGAGAAGGAAAGACCACCACCTCCGTGGGACTGGCCGACGCTCTCCGCCGCCTGGGAAAGAACGCCTTGGTGGCCCTGCGGGAGCCCTCCCTGGGACCGGTCTTCGGCGTAAAGGGCGGCGCGGCCGGGGGTGGATACGCCCAGGTCATTCCCATGGAGGACATCAATCTCCACTTCACCGGGGATTTCCACGCCATTGGAGCGGCCAACAATCTCCTGGCCGCTATGCTGGACAATCATATTCAGCAGGGCAACGCCCTGGGAATCGACGGAAAGAAAATTGTCTGGAAACGCTGCGTGGATATGAACGACCGCCAGCTCCGCAACATCGTGGACGGCCTGGGAGGACGGATGCAGGGCGTCCCCCGTGAAGACGGCTTTGAAATCACCGTGGCCTCTGAGGTTATGGCGGTTCTCTGCCTGGCTGACGGTATCTCCGACCTGAAGGAACGCCTTGGCCGAATCATTGTGGCCTACACCTATGACAACCGGCCTGTCACCGCCCATGACCTCAAGGCCGAAGGAGCCATGGCGGCCCTGCTGAAAGACGCCTTGAAGCCCAATCTGGTGCAGACCCTGGAGGGAACTCCCGCCTTCATTCATGGAGGGCCCTTCGCCAACATCGCCCATGGCTGCAACTCGGTCACTGCAACCCGTATGGCGCTGAAACTGGGGGATTACGTCGTGACGGAGGCGGGCTTCGCCGCAGACCTGGGGGCGGAAAAATTCTTTGACATTAAGTGCCGCATGGCGGGACTTACCCCCGCCGCCGCCGTGGTAGTGGCCACGGTGCGGGCCCTGAAATACCACGGCGGCGTGAAGAAGGACGCCCTGAACCAGGAAAATCTGACGGCGCTGGAGCAGGGCCTCCCCAACCTCCTGCAGCACGTTCGGAATATCCGGGAGGTCTTCGGGCTTCCCTGCGTGGTGGCAATCAACGCCTTCCCTACGGACACGGAGCGGGAACTGGCGCTGGTAAAGGAGAAATGCGGCGAATTGGGCGTCCCCACGGCCCTCAGCGAAGTCTGGGCCAAGGGCGGCGCAGGCGGCGAGGCCCTGGCGGAGGAGGTGCTCCGCCAGACCGGGGAGCCCAACGACTTCCGGCAGTCCTATGATCTGTCCCTCTCCATCCGGGAAAAGCTGGAGGCCATCGCCGTCAACATCTATCACGCCGACGGTGTGGACCTGGCGGGCAACGCGGTAAAGCAGCTGGATGAAATTGCCGCCCTGGGCCTTGACAAGCTTCCCATCTGCATGGCAAAAACCCAATACTCCTTCTCCGACGACCCGGCAAAGCTGGGCGCTCCCAGAAATTTCCGCATCACGGTGAGGAACCTCAAGGTCTGCGCCGGAGCGGGCTTCATCGTGGCTCTGACCGGCGATATCATGACCATGCCGGGACTTCCCAAAGTACCCGCCGCCGAAAAAATTGACGTTGACGAAAACGGCCGCATCTCCGGCCTGTTTTAAGGAGCAGGATATGGAGTTTTTAAACAGCAGCATTCTGGAATTCTCCCAACAGCTTGCCTCCTCCGCCCCGGTTCCCGGGGGCGGAGGAGCCAGCGCCCTGGCGGGCGCCCTGGGCGTCGCCTTGGGCAATATGGTGGGGGAACTCACGGTGGGAAAACCCCGTTATGCCTCCGTGGAAGCGGAAATGAAATCGCTGATGGCCAAGGCCCAGGACCTGCGGGGCCGCCTTCTCGCCTGTGTGGAGCGCGACGCGGCAGCATTTGAACCCCTCTCCAGGGCCTATGGAATTCCCAAGGACGACCCCAGCCGGGAAGCGGTGATGGAGCAGTGCCTGCGGGACGCCGCCGCCGTGCCTCTGGAAATCCTGGAGCTCTGCGGTCAGGCCCTGGAACTCCAGCGGGAATTTTCCGCAAAGGGCAGCCGGCTGGTCGCCTCCGATGCAGCCACCGGCGCGGCTTTGTGCTGGGGCGCTATGCAGGGGGCCGCCATCAATGTCCGGGTAAATACCAGGCTGATGCGGGAACGGCCCTACGCGAAGGAAATCGAAGACCGCGTAGACGCGCAGCTGAACACATACGGAGAGCTTGCCCGGCAAATCATTGCGGGCGGCAAGGAGGATGCGGATGGCTAAACTGTTGAAGGGCGCGCCTGTATCCGCCGCTCTGGACCAAAAAACGGCGGAGCGCGCCGCCGCTTTGCGGGCGCGGGGCGTCATCCCCACCCTGGCCATCCTTCGCTTGGGCGAGCGAAGTGACGACCTGTCCTACGAAAGAGGAGCCGCCAAACGCTGTGGTCAAACGGGAATCGAGGTCAAGCACATCGTTCTTCCCTCCGATGTGGACAGCGGCGTTTTTTTTCAGACTCTGGACCAGCTGAACGAGGACCCGGCGATTCACGGCATTCTGATGTTCCGGCCTCTGCCCCCCCATTTGGACGAAGACACGGCCCGGCGGCGTCTGCGCCCGGAAAAGGATGTGGACGGCTGTACGGACGGCTCCCTGGCCGGTGTATTTACCAATACGAAGCGGGGCTTTCCGCCCTGCACGGCCCGGGCCGCTATGGAAATCCTGCGTTACTACGGCATTGACCCTGCCGGGAAACGGGCGGTTGTCATCGGGCGGTCTCTCGTGGTGGGCCGTCCCGCCGCCATGATGCTGATGCACGGCGGGGCCACCGTCACCATCTGCCACACGAAGACGCCGGACGTTCCCCAAATCGCCCGGGAGGCAGAGATTCTGCTGGCGGCCTCCGGACAGATGGAGTGCGTTGGAGCGGCCTATCTCCAAGCGGGGCAGACCGTGATCGACGTGGGCATCGCCTGGAATCCTTCCAAGGAAAAGCTCTGCGGAGATGTGCGCTTTGAGGAAGCGGAGCCAATGGTGGACGCTATAACCCCTGTTCCCGGCGGAGTGGGCAGCGTAACTACCAGCGTGCTGGCCGCCCATGTGGCGGAGGCCGCAGAACGGGCGGCGGAATGACCGGGCCGCAGGAACAGTGGGCGGCCTTTCGCGCGGAGAAAGAGCGGCTGCGAAAAGAAATCCGGGGGCGGCTGCGGGCTATCCCTCCCGCCGAGGCCAAACAATCAAACGCCCTTATCTGCAGGCGTCTGCTTCAGCTGCCGGAATACAACAGGGCCAGGATGATTTTGGGCTTTGCCGGAATCAACTGGGAAATCCGGCTGACGGCTTTTTTTGCCCAGGCTCTGGCGGACGGAAAGCGGATTGCCCTGCCCCGCGTCACCGGACCGGGACAGATGGAGATTCGGACGGTTTCCAGTCTGCGGGACCTGGTCCCCGGCGCTTATGGCATTCCCGCGCCCTCCGGAGACGAAGCCATCTGCGCCCCGGCGGATATCGACCTTGCCGTTGTGCCCTGTGTCTCCTGTGACAAAAGCTGCCGGCGGCTGGGCCAGGGCGGAGGGTTTTACGACCGATTTTTAACGGCCGCCGGGTTCCCTTCCGCTGCGGTGTGCCGGGATGCGGGAATGGCGGAGGAGATCCCCGCCGCGCCCTGGGACCAGCCGGTGGACCTGGTCGTAACGGAGACCCAGGTTTACCGCCGGTCTCTTGAAACCGGAGAAGCCCAAAAGCGCTGACGGGCCCCCTCCGGCGGCACTCCTTGTCCCCCAAGGGAATCCCCGTTTCCGCCATTTGTCAAGCCATGATTTTCACGAATATCCCTCTCTTTTTTCTCCACTCCCGCCATTGCTTTCGCCGGAGGAGTCGGCTACAATATGTAGCGGTTGTTTTTATTTCAGAATGGAGGATACAGCAGATATGGAATTGGGTTACGATCCGCTTTGGGACGAGCAGGGACGGCTGCGGCAAGGCTGCACGGTCCGTGAGGCGCTGGCCTGGATGACGAAATTCGGCGGGCGCACCGCCGGGGAGTCCGTGTGCATCAACGGCGTGGGCTATAAAATCGGCCGCCTGCTCTATGGGCCGGAGAGCCCCGCCGTGGCGGATAAACCCATCTCCCGGGTTTATGACGGCTATTACCGCCAGCTGAATTTCAGCGTATAAGTTCCCCAGAGACATGAGAATTGCCAGGGGCGCACAGTTCAAAATACTGTGCGCCTCGTTTTGCTTATGGAAAAAGTCCCCCTCCGGCCGTTTCGAGGCCTATCTATGGTTGACACCGGCCGCTTTTCCCGTTAAAATAAATCCATGCTATGGGCAAAGCGCGGTTTTGCCTGTGAAGTTCTACGTAGGCCGTGGCGCGAGTGCGCCGCCGGTTTCAATCAATTCTTTTGAAGCGCGGTAACCGATCATATTGGCGGGACATCCCTTCCCCTCAGTCCCGCCAGGAACCCGCATCCATATGGAGGAGAACGCCTATGTATCATTGTCATCTGCGTCTCTACTGCGTCGGGCGCCGGAAGGAGCTTTTCACCCCCTTCCAGGAGGCTGTTCCTCTGGAGTCCTTTACCCATACCTTTCTGGAGAGCGAGGAGCCGGATCCCGCCCTGGCCGCCCAGGCCGACGTAATTTTTGCCGACCTCACAGACCTGGATGCTGCCGGAGCCCTTCGCACCCTGTCCCAGAGCGGGGCGGAGCTTGTGGCGCTGGGAACGCGGGATCAGCTGTCCCAGCTGACGGACCTTCTTCCCGCCCTGACCGACTTGTGGCCCCTGCCCATGAGCCAGGCGGAGCTGTGCTTCCGTTTCCAAAAGTGGCAGCGGACCTGCTGTCAGGAGAAGGAGCTCTGGGAATCCCGCCAGTACCTAGAGGCCGCCATAAACAGCGTTCCCAACCTGGTCTGGTACAAAACCCGGGACGGCGTGCACGAGAAGGTAAACGACAGCTTCTGCCAAACCGTGAACAAGACCAAAGAACAGGTCCAGGGCCAGCGGCACGCCTATATCTGGGACGTGGAGCAGGACGACCCTGCCTGCATTGAGTCCGAGCGGATTGTCATGGAGGTCAAAAAGACCTGCGTGGCGGAGGAGACCATCCAGACCGGCGAGGGGACCCGGCTGCTGACCACCTACAAGTCTCCCCTGTACGATTTGGACGGCAGCGTCATGGGCACCGTGGGCGTGGCCATCGACGTGACGAAGGAGCGGGCCTATGAAGAGGAGCTGCGCCGGGAAAACCAGGCCCTGGAGACTCTTTTTACCACGATGGACTGCGGCGTGCTGTGTCACAGCCTGGATGGGTCCCGTATTCTCAGCGTTAACCGGGCCGCCCTGGAAATTCTGGGCTATCCGTCCCAGGCGGAACTTTTCCAAGACGGCTTTGACACCATCGCCACCTCTGTCGTCGATGAGGACCGGGACAGGCTGCTGTCCTCCATTAAATCTTTGAAAAACGCGGGAGACAGCGTCAGCGTGGAGTACCGGGTCCGGCATACCAACGGGCATGTTCTCCATGTGATGGGCAACGTGAAGCTGATTGAGGAAAGCGGCGAACTGTTTTACCAGCGTTTCCTGTTGGACTGTACCGCACAAAAGCAAAAGGAGCGCGAGGAGCAGCTGCGCACGGAGCGGCGCCACCAAGAGCTGGTTCAGGCTTTGAGCACGGATTATAATCTGGTCTGCTTCTTTGACCTGGAAACTCGCAAGGGCAATACCCTGCGGACCTACGATTGTCCCGCCGGTCTCCTGGAGCAGCTGTTCGCCGGCGATTTATCCCTGGACGTCCATATGGAAAACTACATACAGACCTGCGTATATGTGGACGACCGGGACATGCTCCGCCAGGTCTTCGCCGGGAACACCCTGCTCCGGGAGCTTCGGGACCGGGGCATTTACTACCTCAACTACCGGACCGTCTGCATGGGCGAGATCCGCTATTTCCAGATGAAGGCCGTGCCCATTGGAGATTTGGCTTCCAGCCGGGGCGTGGTTATTGGCTTTCGCAGCGTGGATGAGGAAACCCGGTCGGAGATGGAAAAGAAGAATCTGCTGGAGGATGCCCTGGCCCAGGCCAACCGGGCCAGCAAGGCAAAGAGCGTCTTCCTCTCCAACATGTCCCACGACATCCGCACCCCCATGAACGCCATCATTGGCTTTACCGCCTTAGCCACCACGCATCTGGACAACCGGGAACGGGTGGAGGAGTACCTGAAAAAAATTATGATCTCCGGCAACCATCTCCTCAGCCTCATCAACGACGTACTGGACATGAGCCGCATTGAAAGCGGCAAGATGTACCTGGACGAGAAACCCTGTACCCTGCCGGACATTCTCCACGGCCTGCGGAACATTGTTCAGGCGGATGTCCACGCCAAGCAGCTGGAGCTGTATATGGACGCCGTGGACGTGATCCACGAGGACATCCTCTGCGACCGGCTGCGGCTGAACCAGGTTCTTTTGAACCTTTTAAGCAACTCCATCAAATACACTCCCGCCGGGGGCATCGTCAGCATCCGGGTGATGGAAAAGCCTTCCGCCCCGGCAGGCTGCGCCTCTTACGAATTCAGCGTTCGAGACACCGGCATCGGTATGAGCGAGGAATTTGTCGCCCATATTTTCGAACCCTTCGAACGGGAGCGGAATTCTACCACCAGCGGCATCCAGGGCACCGGTCTGGGCATGGCCATCACCAAGAACATCGTGGAAATGATGAATGGCTCCATCAGTGTCAAGAGTGAATCGGGGGTGGGCTCCGAGTTCCAGGTGTCCCTGACCTTCCGGCTGAACGAGGGGGAGAAGGAGCCCCAGGCCATCCCCGAGCTGACGAACTTGCGCGCGCTGGTGGTGGACGACGACTTCAACACCTGCGACAGCGTCACCTACATGCTCCAGCAGATCGGCATGCGCGCGGAGTGGACCCTGTCCGGTAAGGAAGCGGTGCTCCGCACCCGGCAGGCGGTGATGCGCCAGGACAACTACTGCGTCTACATCGTCGATTGGCTCCTTCCCGACATGAACGGCGTAGAGGTCACCCGACGGATACGCAAGGAGATGGGCGAGGACGTGCCTATCATCGTCCTCACCGCCTACGACTGGTCCGACATCGAGGAGGAGGCAAGGGAGGCGGGCGTCACGGCCTTCTGCAGCAAGCCCCTGTTTCTTTCGGAGCTTCGCCGCTGCCTGCGCTCCGTGATCAGCGCGGAGACGCCTGAACTGGTAAGCGCCGCCAAGGTCGATCCCGAGCGCCATACCGGGCGCATCCTGCTGGCGGAGGACAACGAGCTGAACCAGGAGATCGCCCAGGCCATCCTGGAGGAGGCGGGCTTCACCCTGGATGTGGCGGAGAACGGGGAAATCGCGGTACAGATGATGCGGCACTCCGAACCCGGGTACTACCGTCTTGTGCTGATGGACATCCAGATGCCCGTGATGGACGGGTACGCGGCGGCCAAGGCCATCCGCGCCCTGCCCGACCAGGAGCTGGCCTCGGTCCCCATCCTGGCCATGACAGCCAACGCCTTCGAGGAGGACAAACAAGCGGCGCTGAAATGCGGCATGAACGGCCACATCGCCAAGCCCATCCACATCGGCAAACTGATGGAGACCCTGGACGAGATCTTGCAGTAGTCCGGGCGATGAGCCCCCGGGGCGAAGGATTTACAATTTATTCACGAAAAGTTAGCACTCTCGACATGAGAGTGCTAACTTTTCTCTTTACATTTTGCGGGAACGGGTGTATGATGGGCGTGAAAAAGAAAAGAGGGCTAGGATGCCGGAATGGGCATACTGGTCCAGAGGAGGTATCACCTATGAATTTTGATCAGTACACCCAGAACGCCCAGCAGGCCGTGGCGGACTGTCAGTCCATCGCCGTTGAGAACGGCCAGCAGCAGCTGGAGGGGGAGCATCTGCATCTGGCCCTGCTGCGCCAGCGGGAGGGCCTGGTGCCCCGGCTGCTGACCTACATGGGCCTGGACGTGGAGTCCCTGGCCGGAGAGGTGCAGCGGGAGATCGACCGCCTGCCCAAGGTATCCGGCGGCGGGGCGGACCAGCTCTACGCCACCCGCCGGCTGAATCAGCTGCTGCTGGCGGCGGAGGAAAACGCCCGGCAGTTCAAGGACGAGTACGTGTCCGTGGAGCACCTGTACCTGGCCCTGGTGGACGAGAGCGGCAGTCCCAGCGCGAAGATTTTCCGCCAGTACGGCATCGACCGGGAGAAGATACTCCAGGCCCTCACCAAGGTCCGGGGCAGCCAGCGGGTCACCAGCCAGAATCCCGAGGAGGGCTACGAGGCCCTGGCCAAGTACGGTCGGGACCTGGTGGAGATGGCCCGGCAGGGCAAACTGGACCCGGTCATCGGACGGGACGCGGAGATCCGGCACACCGTCCAGATCCTGAGCCG
>OFHM01001855.1_pt1 | contig 12957 bp, 9 predicted proteins | sample 1521311 | NCBI WGS metagenome assembly OFHM01 (sample SAMEA3504083, study PRJEB24116) | mouse gut metagenome | biome: mouse gut; feature: mouse-associated habitat; material: faeces | place: Denmark | collected 2011 | reverse complement strand
GGGGCGTGGGATATCAGGTGCTCCCTGCCGCTGGTGGCGCGCTGCTGCCCGCGATCTCGTTGGCGATTCCGCTCATGGCCAGGGAGTCCAGGAGCTCTCTCAGGAACAGCTCCTCCTGTATGCTCTGAAAAGGTGTGCGGACGAAACTGTTCACCGCTTTCTTGGCAATCATCACCGCGAAATCGTTCATCACCGTGTATCCGCCCCTGTCCTCATAGGCCCAGTCGTAGAGGGCCGTTATCTTGGAGACCATATCGCCGATGCCGGAATAGAGATATTTCACCGGGGCGCTTTTTATGACATCCGTGTCAGCTACGATGCCATAGGCCATACGGGCCGGTACGGAAGTCCGTCTGCCGTCCACGGTCAGGGACGCGCTGGCGGAGGAAAAGCCGTCGCTGGAAGCCGAAGTGGGCACGCTCAGGAAGGGGAGCTTGCGCAGATAGGCCGCGTACTTGGCCGCGTCGATGACCTTTCCCCCGCCCAGCCCCACGATGACCTGGGCCTTGGCATCGATGGAAAAAGCCAGCTCCACGATGTCCTCAATCCTGACGGAGTCCAGCTCCCGGTACTCCAGCACCTCGATGCCGGATTCTTTCAGCGAATCCATGACCTTGACGCCGAACATCTCCACCAGGCCGTTCCCGAAATAGATTACGGCCTTTTTCATGCCGCCGGCCCTGATGTACTCTCCCAGATTTTCCAATGCCCCTTTCCCTACCTTTAATATAGTAGGAATCGCGATATGACTTCCGTTCATCTTCCTGTCTCCCTTCTTTTTAGGAATTGTCGGAAAATAACTGCTGCAATTGCTTCAGGCAAAAGCCCGGAAATACAATAAAAATTGCCATAAACTTGCAGCAGTTATTTGTAGACAATTCCTTAGCGATGGGCCGTCTCATCGGCATATCGCTCCCGCTGGCCGCTATTCTTCTTATGGCCATCCGACCGTTTTCTAGCATGAATATGGTCACTATTACCATACTTCATGAGCTGTCTTCTGTCAAGAAATTCTAATCCGAAAGGCATATCGCCATATACGGCGGAATACAGATGATATCATCCCTTATCATGAAATTACGTGGATGAATGATATAGCATTCGCCTATTCTGTTTCTATACTTCTCACGAAACCGCAACAGCGACGTCGTACTGTATCTGTCTCCAGATTTTACCTCCACCGGATATATCTTATATTTCAGCTTGCTGTTAATTACCACTGCGACAGCTATGAGAGAACCTGATACAGGCAAAGACTACACGGCTTTTCGGAACATTGCATTTTTCAATAACTGGTCTGGTAAAAAAGTTTTATTCTGGCACTTTTTCCCATGCCACTTTTCCGTTACACTGTCAATCATACAAAAGAGAGCTCTCTGACAGGAACACCCATCAAAACAAAAACCGGGAGCAGCCTTTCCCGCGGGAAACGATGCCCCCCAACATACAGGAGGATCGGAACATGAACAGGAACCAAAAACAGGAAAAAAAGAAAAGCTACGGCCTGTTGATCGTGGGCGCCGTGCTGTTGATCGCAGGCCTCATCTTCACAGTGTACGCGTACCATACCGGCTATCAGGAATCCACCGTTATGGGAGCGCAGCTCTCCGAAGCCAAAGCACAGGCAAGCGCCGTGAAAGAGGGCTCTGCGGAAGGCGACCTGGAGGCCCTGAACGCGGAGATCAGCAGACTGTCCGACGAGAAACTGTCGCTGGAGCGTCCCTATTCCTACGGTCTGACGTTGGTCTTCTTCGCCATTCTGCTGACCGCAAAGGGCATCTACAATGCGTTGGCGGGCACAGACAGCTCCGGGAAAGCCGACGTGAAGCGCCTGGCCCAGGCCGGGCTCCTGGCGGCGCTGTGCTACATCGGCTTCGCTTTCTTCAAAATCGACATCCCTGTAGGGCCTGAGAAGACCGCATTCCACTTCGGCAATGTGTTCTGCGTGCTGGCGGCGCTGCTGCTGGGCGGCTACTGGGGCGGCGTGGCCGGGGCGGTGGGCATGACCATCGCCGACCTGACCACCTCCTATGTGACCAGTGCGCCCAAGACCTTCTTCCTGAAGCTGTGCATCGGGCTGATCGTAGGGCTGGTGGCACACGGAATCTGTCATCTGAACCAGGCCCGGGACGGCAGGAAGGTGGCCATGGCCACGGTTGCCGCCGCCTTCTGCGGCATGGCCTTCAACGTGGTGGCAGACCCCGTGGTAGGCTATTTCTACAAGACCTACCTGTTGGGAGTGCCCCAGGACATCTCCGCGGCGCTGGCCAAAATCGCCACCCTCACCACCGGCGTGAACGCAGTGGTGGCAGTGATTGCCGCATCCGTCTTCTATCTGGCCATGCGGCCCGCTTTGAAAAAATCCGGGCTGTTCGTAGAACTGTAAAACCCCAGAGGGACATCCGGGCTTATGGGAAAGAAGAGCCTGGATGTCCCTGTCTTCCTTCTCCTTTTCGGAATTGTACATCCATGAAAAAACCGTTAAATGCACATTGCAAGCAGCCGACAAATATTTTATAATCAAAATATAAATCGCTGTTCGAGGAGGTACTATGGAACAAGCAACTACTTACACAGAAAGGAACCCTGACAGATGCCATTCGAAAACAGCTCCAAAAAACCGAACCTGATCTACATATTCGCCGACCAGCTCCGCTATTCCAGCCTGGGCTACGCCGGGGACACGAATGCGCTGACCCCGAACATCGATGCCTGGAGCAGAGAGTGCACCGACCTGTGCCAGACCGTGTCCGGCCACCCGGTCTGCGCCCCGTACAGGGCTTCGCTGCTCACCGGCAAATACACCACCAGCACAGGCATGGTGATCAACGAGATCCGCATGAACACCCACCACCACACTTTCGCGGACGTGCTGAACGAAAACGGATACGAGACCGCCTATATCGGCAAATGGCATATGTACGCCGCCGAACTGGGGAATCACTACGACCCGAAGAACTCTTTCATCCCCAAAGGCAGGGACAGGCTGGGCTTCAACGACTATTTCGCCGGATACAATTTCCGGCACGAGTACCAGCCCGGCACCGCCTATTACCATCTGGACACGCCGGAGAAAATCTATTACGACAAATACGAGCCGGACGCCCAGACGGACATGGCCATCTCCCAGCTGCAGCGGCTGTCCAAAGGCCGTAAGCCTTTCGCCCTGTTCCTGTCCATCGGCACGCCCCACGACCCATGGGTGCCGGAAAACGTGCCCGCCGAATGCCTGGAGCGGTTCCGGGACAAGCGCTTCCGGCTCCCGCCCAACTATCTGCCCCACAACGACCCCCACGCCGATGACTGGGCGAAGCTCTCCCCCGCAGACCGGGAGTCTCTCCCCGACTGGATGCGGGTCTACTATGCCATGACGGCGAATCTGGACGACAATATGGGAAGGCTGTTCTCCGCCATCCGCAACATGGGCCTGGAAGAAGACTCTATTGTAGTCTTTACATCCGACCACGGAGAGCTCTTCGGAGCCCACGGAAGACGGGCCAAGAATATCTTCTATGAGGAAGCGGTGAGAGTCCCTTTCCTGATCCGATGGAAAGGCCGGCTGGCGGAAGGGGCTGCGAGGGATTTCGTCTTCAACACGGTGGACATCATGCCCAGCCTTCTGTCCCTGATGGGGCTGCCTGTGCCGAAAGAAGCAGAAGGGGAAAACCTGTCCGCCTGCATCAGGGGCGAAGCGGATACCGACAGAGGTGCCCTGATGATGTGCACCGGCCCCACCGCCGTCTTCGGAGACGGAAACGAATGGCGGGCTTACCGCACGAAACGGTACACCTATGCCATCTTCAAGGCCGACGGCCTGGAGCTCCTCTTCGACAACCAGGAGGATCCCTACCAGACCCACAACCTGGCAGAGGACGCTGCCCACGCACAGGTGGCCGCGAATCTGAAGACAAGAATGCTGGCGGAAATGGAGCGCATCGGGGATACTTTCGAAAACAATACCTATTATCAAGAGAACTGGGTGGAGAACCGCCTGATCAAAAGAACTGCAACGCTGCACTGATTTCTGCCATAAACCCTCATACAAAAAACGGCGGCCCCGCTGGCTGTAACCAGGCCACAAGGCCGCCGATGGCTCAAAATTCTATTTTCCGACAGTCCCTAATCCATGAACAGGATGGATATGTTACCCATGGAGCATTCCACCTCAATGTTTTTGGAGGCGCCGTTGTCTATCTTCTTCTCCTGGCCGAAACCGCTGAAGCTCATGCCCCCTATGTCAATATTGCCCATGGCTCCTTCCAGCTGATAGTTGAAATCATCTTCATTCCCCATCAGGTACAAAGCCACATATCCCATGGAGCATTCGATATCCGCCTTATGGGAGATGTCGCCATCCGCCTGAAAGCTCCCCATTCCGATCTCCGCCTCCAGCTCAACCACATCCATGTAGCCGAACACCACGGAGCCCGCGCCCACGGATACGTCCAGCTTCTCCACATCCGCATAGTTGATATCGATTTCCCCCGCTCCTACATCAAACGACGCCTTCTGCGCATACAGATTCCCGAGTCCCACGTATCCCGCGCCAAGGCTCACCTCCAGCTCATCAAACGCATAGTCCGCTGGCACGTACAGCGTAATGTAGCAGTCCCCTGTTTCCATCCAGTTATCCATAGATTTGCCCTCCGCTTTGACATGGAGCGTGTCCCCTTTCAGATAACTCTGGAATTTATGCGCATTCTCCGCCTCCAGGTACAGATATCTGTTTTCAGAAATGCTAAAATCCACCGTGCAGCCGCCCAAATCCAGCTCCAGCTTACGGATATTTTCCCCGGGGCAGAATCTTTCCACATCGCCCTTGGTAATCTCATATTCGTCAATGAATTCAATATTGCTTTCGTCCCAGTCCCACTGGCCGTAATCGATGGCATAATCTGTGCTGTCGCACAACTCATCTATCACACCCACATCTTCCTCGGCAAGAGGCGCAGAGGAGCTTCTGTCCCCCGCCCAGAAACGCCAGTTCCACCAGGCGCCCGGGTTCAAATGAATCTTCCCTCTGGTGACGTCCTCCACCACCTGCTCCATGGTAGTCCTTCCCGCCACTCTGCTTCCCACGAAAGCCAGCAATGACCCCAGGACAGCGAATATCAGCGCAGTGACCGCGCAGCCTTTCATGAACCTCTTCATCCTGTCTTTTCCCTCCTTCTAAGCCCCTTCCGATGACCGGAAAGCCGCTGAAAACACATGTCGCAATACCGCCTATGCATTGACGGCCCTTCTCCTTCTGCCGGTCACTGCCCGGAAGGCCCAGGCAATCCCCTTGCATATGGCAGGCGTGGCGATTCCGGCCATGGCCACGGTCAGCATCAGGAACAGAAGGCCGATGCATCCGCATATCAGGCCGCCTCCCACCATGGCCATTCCCACCCAGGGGCTGGCAAAGCAGCATATGATGCCCGTCACCACCAGCACTAGAAACATCAAAAGCAGCACCACAGTCGCTGCGCCAAAGCCGAAAATCATCCCGAACCATCCGGCCAGCGCCCCTAAAACCACCCCGAGAACTCCCACGACCACTCCCACCAGGACTGGAGAGGCGAATATCAGCACTGTCACCAGCAGCGCTATGGCCCAAACCGGCATTTTGCCCTTCGGGGATTTTTCGGGCATATCCTGAGTCCAACCGGCCGTATCATGGCTCCATCTGTAGTCATCTTCCCTCGCGGCAGAATCCTGGCCGCTGTTTCCATATGCGCCGAAGGCGCTCCATGTCTGCTGAGCGGAGCCCTTCTCGGAGCCGCTTCCGCTGTCCTGGCCGTAGCTTGCCTGGCCGGTTCCGCTTCCCTGGCCGCTGCCTGTCGCCGTGCTCCCGCCGCTCTGGCCGTAGGCTGCCGCAGCGCCTGCGCCTTCCTGGCTGCTGCCTGACAAGACATTTCCGGCATTCTGTCCGTCGGAACCGGCAACATTGCCGACGCTGTCTTGGCCAGTGCCCCCGTCGCCGTCCTGTTCTTCTTTTCCATATTCCATGAGCGCCCTGTCCGAAGCCTGGGCCTTCCGCACCGGTTTGTCTCCGTAACCGTTTCCCAGCAGATCCCGCTTTATGTTCTCCGCTACTCTGGCCGGGTTGCCCAGCGCTTCGATGACCTCCCGCTCATTTTCCTTTCCGGCGTCATCGAAGTAATCATTATAGTACTGAATTGCCTCCTCCCGCTCTGTGGGAGCAATGCTCTGGAGCAGGCTTTCAAGTTGATTCATAAAATCCGCTCTGTTCATTATCCTACCCTTCCCTCAAACAATCCTGTAATCTTGTCAGCGTATCGCCGCCATTCGCTCTCATATAGCTGCAACTGTGCCCAGCCTCTGCTGGTTACCTTATAATACCGTCTGTTCCTGCCCGCGCATTCCATGTCATAAATCTCCAGACATTCATCCTTCTGCAGCCTACGCAGCACAGGATATAGCGTGGACTCCGACAGCTCGATAACCTGCCGGACCTCCTGGGTGATTTTATACCCGTAGGTCCCCTCCGGCTCCTTGGACACCACAGCCAGCACGATAGCGTCCAAAAGCGCCGCACCCGTGTTGAATACCATCCAATTCGCTCCTTACCTTGTCGTGGAACCCTGGCGGCGTGCTATGTACTTTGTATCACGCAGCCTGTACCATGCACTTATGCTCTGCACATTGTACCCTGCACTCCGCGCCTTGTGCCCTGGCCCTTTCAGCCTGTACCCTGCACTCCGCGCCTTGTGCCCTGGCCCTTTCAGCCTGTTCCCTGCACTCCGCTCCTTGTGCCCTGGCCCTTTCAGCCTGTACCTGCACTCCGCGCCCTGCATCTTATACTCTGCACCTTGCCCATCCGCCTAAGTTCCAGCTACATCTTCCCGGCATGGCCTCTTAAATACGCCGCGCCCTCAGATGACATTATATTTCCGTACAATATTATATGCCGTATAATATTGGCTGATGTCTATACTATACGCCATATAATATCATATGTCAATATCTATTTCAAAAAATATGTAAAGTCAAACGCCCTCCTCAGCTCCCATATACAATTGCCCTCACAAAGGAATTGTCTACGTCAGTTTCATAGCAGTTTAGGAACTGTAGTCCTCGCAGAAAGAACTATCCACATTGCTCCACTGCCGCGATGCCAGGGTGCGGACTTATCCACCGGCAAACGACATTGTGGATAAACAGCATTGTGGATAACTATATGGAAGTAGTCCTGTCCATTGACTCTGCCAGTACCATTTTCTGGCTTTTTGAGGCCTATTTTGTGGATAACTTGATTCGAATGTCATTTTTTCACATTCCAGGTGCCAAAAAATCCACAAAATCCACAGAGTTATCCACATTTACACAAATGTCATTTTGTGGAAACCCTCTTGTCAGTTCCACCGTTTCCAGATGCCAATCCCCTTTTTCCGACCCAAAATCCCCTCCTACAACCACTCATTCCAGAACCGCTCCACCCGCTTCGCCACCGTATTGACTGTCACAGTCTCAAATTGTTCCCACTCCCTGGGGAACAGCCTGCGGTAGGAAGGCTGCAGGAAACGCTCGTCCAGCAGCGCCACGATGCCCACATCCTCCACCGTGCGGATCACCCGCCCCGCCGCCTGCAGGACTTTGTTCATGCCGGGATACCGATAGGCATAGCCGAAGCCGTCCTCCCCGTTCCTGTCGAAATATCCCTTCAGGATTTCCTTCTCCTGGCTCACCTGGGGCAGCCCCGTGCCCACAATCATGGCCCCTATCAGGCTGTCGTTCTTCAGGTCGATGCCCTCGCTGAAGATTCCGCCCAGGACGCAGAAGCCGATCAGGATGCCCTCTTCCCCGTCTGAGGGAGCATGGAAGCGGGCCAGAAATTCCTCCCGCTGCGCCTCCCCCATGGACTCGTCCTGAAGAAGGCACTCCCTGCCCTGGCCTCCATAGTTATCCACATACCTCTCATAGACAGTCCGCAGAAAAGCGTAGGAAGGGCAGAATACCATATAATTGCCGTGGCGGTTCTTCACGATTTCTTCAATATAATATGCAATCCTGCCGTACTCCTCCTCAGAGCGCCTGGTGTACTTGCTGGTCACGTCCCCCGCAATCAGCAGCGCCCTCCTGGAAGGATGGAACACGGACTGGGCATAGACCTCATAGTCCTCCGGATCCCCGCCCAACAGTTCCTTATAATATTGTATCGGCAGCAGCGTGGCGGAAAAAAGAATCGTGCTGCGGCCCTTCTCCATGCACTTCTTCAGATTCTCTTTGGGGTTCACGCACAGAAGCTTCAACAGGAAGCTGCCGTCCTCCGCCAACTGCGTGTACTTCACATAATTCTCGTCCAGCAGATCATACATGTCAAAAAAATGCCCCACCTCAAAATAGAAGTCCAGCAGCAGCTCCCGCACCGGCAGCTGCTCTTCCTCCTGTTCTGAAAAGTATTCCTCCAGAACCGACTGTAGTCCCATCAGCTTCTGCACGAAAGGCTCTATGCTGTCCACAAGGCGGCAGTCCTCGCACTCCCGCTTCAGGGCAAGCAGCTCCTTATTGCATTTCTCCAAATGATATATCAGTCTCTCGACATATCCCTGTTTCACCAGGACGCTCCTACGGGCCTGTGCGCTTTCCGCCCCGTCTTTTTGTGACATATCTGTCATATATCTGATCATTTCCATGTCGACTTGCCCGGAAACATCAGCCTTTTTCCCCTTTTTTCGTTTCTTCCCTTTTTCTGACACCGATGTCTTTTTTAGTTCCCGGAGCAATTCCAGGAACTGTTCCTTCCATAGGGAGGCGCTGTACATCTCTCTGCCCCGCTCCAGCAGATTATGGGCCTCGTCAATCAGAAAAATGTAATTCCCTGCGGACGTCTCCCCGAAAAACCGCTTCAGATAGATATGGGGATCGAAGAGATAGTTGTAATCACAGATAATCACATCCGCGAACAGGCTGGCATCCAGACACATCTCAAAGGGACATACCCCATGCTTCTCCGCGTAGGCCAGAATCCGCCCCCTGTCGAAGCCCTCCTCCGAGACCAGCAAGTCGAAGACAGCATCATTGACACGGTCATAATGCCCTCTGGCATAGGGGCAATGCTCCGGATTGCACTCCGTTTCCTCCATGGGGCAGATTTTCTCCTTGGCGGTGAGGATCACGCTTTTGACCCGCAGCCCTTTCTCCCGCAGAAGACGAATCGTGTCATCGGCTACGGTTCTGGTAATGGTCTTGGCCGTCAGGTAGAATATCTTGTCCCCCATCCCCTTTCCCATGGCCTGGATTGCCGGATAGATGGTGGATATGGTCTTGCCCACCCCCGTGGGCGCTTCCAGGAAAAGCTTCCTCTTGTGGTAGATGGTCCGGTAGACATTGACCACCAGCTCTTTCTGCCCCTCCCTGTACGGAAAGGGGAATTCCAGCCCTTCTATGGATTCCCGGCGGATTCCCCGCCATTTCCAGGAATAGTCCGCCCATTTCCGATAAGCGGCAACCAGTTCCCTGAACCATTTGGCCAGTTCCCCGAATCCGTATTCCTCATGGAAATAGCGGATCTCACCGGAAGGGATGTGGCAGTATGTCAGGCGCACTCCCACCTCGCCAAGCTCCCGCTGCAGCCCATAGATATAGGCATAGCATTTGGCCTGGGCGAGATGGAGCGGCCTGGGCCCCTTCATCCGGTGGATGTCGCGGTATGTGCCTTTGATCTCGTCGATGGTCACGCGGCCCTCCTGGCGGATGACGCCATCGGCCCGGCCTTCCACGGTCAGAGCGTAGCCTTCCGCCGGAAACGTGATTTTCAGCGGAACCTCCGCCTGATATTCGGCCCCCATTCTGCGCTGAATCATCCGGTGGATTCTGCCGCCCTCCTGCATGGCATTTTCAGGGGAAGCGTAATGCCGGTTGTCGATATCCCCGTGGCGCAGAATGAACTCCACCAGTCCCCGCACGCTGATGCGGACTTCCTCCTCCGGTACCTGCGGCTCCTCCCCCTGAATCTGCGGCTTCTCCTCCAATACTTGCGCATCGGGTGTCTGTAGCTGTGTCTTCCCGCCAATCATTTCCGGCCCGGCATCCGTCGCCTGATCCGGGCCCTTCATGTCCGATTCTTTTTGTCGATATTCCTGCTCTGTTCCCATCGATCTGGCCTCTCTGCTTTCTGTCTCCCGCGGATATTCGGTCTTTTGTGCGGGATGCTGTATTGTCAGTATTTTATACCACACACCAATAAAACTTGCCGCGAATCACGACCGCAGACCACCAGCAAGATACCTTTGCCTATTTTCCTACTGTAAATTCCGGCGGTCCGCGGCATAGCACAAAACTCCCTGCCGAGACAGGGAAATCCGTCTTGCACAGGGAGTCATTCTAATTATGGAATACATTTTCTTTCCTTTCCGGCACACAAGTCAGCTTGCGATAGCAAGCCTCCGCAGCAGTTCCTCGAATTCACTGTCGTGTCCCTCATAGGATACCTTCAAAGGCTTTCGAAAATCCAGCCCGTACACCCCCAGAAAGGATTTTGCATCAACAACGTATCTGTTATAGGAAATGTCAATGTCAAAATCACATCTGGAAGCCACGTTTACAAAATGCTGCACATCATTAGGAGTCAAACGAATTTCTCTAACCATTTCCATCCTTCCTTTCCATGTCCGGCTATCCGCCATCCATTTTCTTATATTTTCCTGGCATTTCTGCTACCCCACCATTATATCTTAAAAAGGTTAAATGTAAATAGTTTTTTTATCAAATATTGATAGGCAAAATATCAGCTAAACTCCACCATGTATTCGCGGAAGCGCAGCGGCAGCATGCCCTTCTGGAGCTTTCGGTTCTCCCGGCCTTCTACGGTTATGGTATGGCAGAACTGCCGGAAAAGTTCCTGGTACTGCCATTCCCTGTCCGAGTAGCGAAGTCCCTCCGGCCTGTCCGCCTCCTCCCCCCGAAGCAGATACCAGGGCTTCCCCGCCGGATGTATCCCGAACAGGTTCCTTATCTCGTCATATAGGACGAAGTTCTCAATGGGCAGCCTGTCGGCGAAATGGGGCATAAGGAAGACGATGACGTCGTTCTTCGGTCCTATCCTGGAGAACAGCATGCCGTCCGCCAGCTCCTGGAACCGCAGAAACTGCCGCTGATGGCCAACCTCCGTGGATACGCCCCTGGCCAGGGCGAAGGCTTTGTGGATATCTCTGTCCGCCAGGTTGTCGAATAGGTGGCCCGGTCGGCTCTTCCCCCGCAGCCCCTGTACTACCGTGCGGTAGACGGCCTGCGCCTTCTCCTCATCCTCCGAAGCCAGCGCCATAATCAGGCGCTCACAGTCGTCTCTGCCGAAGCGCCGCTCCAGTGTGCCCATGACCTTGCGGGTCCTGTCCTCATCTGCCGCCACAGGGACATCCTCCGCAAAGAGAATCGGATCCTCCGTCAGGCACAGCAAGGTGTCGTCATGGTTCCGTTTCTCTTCATATGCCCGGTAGATGGCGGTAAAAACGCTTTCCAGCGTATCCTCACATCTATATACAATCATGCGCTTCTCCTTCCTTCGGCCGCCCTGTACAGCAACCCTCAATGGCCTTGTCCGCTCCCCGGATATGGCTGTCCTTCTGTCGCGTCAACCGCCCAGCCCTGGCTTCCCTGTCCGCTCCCCGAATGCAGACAGCCAATGGGCAATCCCCGTCACAGCTGCCCCACCGCCGTCTGCTGCCGCTCTATGACCGTCACAGGGCGGGTGAATTCGACATCATCGAACAGCGACAGCTGCTTATAGCTCATACCGTCGCTGCCGAACCGCACCCTGTCCTTCTCGCTGGTAAGATTCCGCACGATGTAATCCTCCTCTATCTTCACCGGATACATCATCCTGCCGCCGCAAGTGATGAAATACAGCGCCCGCTTCAGCACCACCCCGATCTTCTTCAGATCCGGAAATGTCAGGCTGCCGCTCCTGCGGGCCGCCACAATCCTCTGGGCGCTCTTCACCCCTATGCCGGGCACCCGCAGCAGCTCCTCCAGGGGAGCTCGGTTGATCTCCACCGGAAAGCGCTCCAGATGCCGCACCGCCCAGTCCTCCTTGGGGTCCAGCATCACATTGAAGTAGGGGCGCTTCTCGTCCAGCAGCTCCTCCGCCCGGAAGCCGTAGAAGCGCAACAGCCAGTCCGCCTGGTACAGCCTGTGCTCCCGCAGCAGGGGCGGCCCCCCGGGCAGGGCGGGCAGGCTCTTGTCCCCGGTCACGTTCACGAATGCCGAATAGAAGACCCTTTTCAATTCGAATTTCCGATACAGGCTCTCCGCCACATTGATAATCTGGTAATCGCTCTCCGGTGTGGCACCGATAATCATCTGGGTGGATTGTCCTCCCGCCACAAATTTCGGTGCATTCCTGTATAATACCAGATCATTTCTGTTGTTCCGGATTCCATTCTGCACCTGCCTCATGGGAGTCAGGATACTTTTGCGGTGCTTGTTGGGCGCCAGCGTATGCAGTCCCTCCGCAGTAGGCAGTTCCAGATTCACACTCATTCTGTCTGCCAGAAAGCCTGTCTGCTCTATCATCTCCGGCGCCGCGCCGGGAATGGTCTTCACATGGACATATCCGTTAAAACGGTACTTGTTCCTCAGAAGCCATACTGTACGAAAGATCAGTTCCATGGTAAACGTAGGATTCTGGAGAATCCCGGAACTGAGGAACAATCCCTCTATATAATTCCTGCGGTAAAACTCCATGGTCAGGGTACAGATCTCGTCCGGGGTAAACGTTGCCCTGGGAATATCATTGGAATTACGGTTACGGCAATATTTACAGTCATAGATACATTCATTCGTCAGTAAAATCTTCAAAAGCGAAATACATCTTCCATCACCGGAAAAACTATGGCAGATACCTGCGGCAACACAATTCCCAATCCGCTTACCGTCCCCTTTGCGTTCCACACCGCTGGAAGTACATGCCACATCATACTTTGCCGCATCAGTCAGCACCTGCAGCTTATCCTC
>OFHM01001854.1_pt1 | contig 12969 bp, 8 predicted proteins | sample 1521311 | NCBI WGS metagenome assembly OFHM01 (sample SAMEA3504083, study PRJEB24116) | mouse gut metagenome | biome: mouse gut; feature: mouse-associated habitat; material: faeces | place: Denmark | collected 2011 | reverse complement strand
AACAGTGGGAGCTTTGCGGGCAGGCATGGCTCCGAGCATCATAGCGGGAGCTGACCCGGCAAGATTGTATACCGAGATTATCCTGGTGCGGCTGCCGAGGGCTTTCCTGAGGGCTTCGCCGCGAGGTGAGGAAAGGATTTTTTCGCTGAGTTCCTGGAGGGTCATTGTGTTTGCCGGAATGGCAAATTACGGGTGAATTATAGAGTTGTAGCGAGGTGTGGTTAGCACCGTTACGGCGGTATCGACGGTCTGGTCGTTGCGGAGCGAGTTGATGATCTCGCCTTTCTGATGATAATATCTGCTCACGATTTCTCCTGCAAGATAAGGGGAGATGTTCTTGCGGTTGATGTCAAGGTCATGGTTGAGGTCATGTTTCATCATTCCGGCAAGCACATCGAACTGAGCTTTGGTCGAGTCGTTCATGTATCCTTCTGCTTCGGCTATCTTTCGAAGCTGGTCTACCGCGCTTTCACACACCTTATCGTAGTTGAAGCGTGCAGGGTCGATGAATTTTTTGAACTCCTCGTAGATGGTATCGGTGATCTCGAATTCCTCGGGAGCTGGTATGCTGCTATGGGTGGCGGCATAACGGTTGGCGAAATCGAAAGCCCAATTGTCGCGCACCACATTGTAGGTGAGACGGTTCACTTCGGGCAATTCAATCTTTATGTCGGGTGTGATGCCTCCGCCGTCACGCACCTCTCGTCCGCCGGCTGTGTGGAACACGGTGGTCAGCGAGTCGGGGATTCGCGCCACTGTGCCGTCGGGGTTGCGGTGGGAGTAGTCGATCGCCTGTATGAGCCTGCCCGAGGGTATGTAGTATTTTGCTATGGTGACTTTGAGGAGGCCGTCGTAAGGGAGCTGGCGGGTGGATTGCACGAGTCCTTTCCCGAACGAGCGGTTGCCTATCACAACACCTCGGTCAAGGTCCTGGAAGGCTCCGGTCACGATTTCGGAAGCTGATGCCGATGCGCCGTCAATGAGCACGGCAAGAGGAATCTTAGTATCCACTGGAGCCACAGATGTCTTGTAGACCTTCTCGTTAAGCACACCTTTGCCACGAGTGTTAAGCACGGTGGTCCCTTTCGGAAGGAAGAGTCCGAGTATCTGCACCGCGCTTTCAACGAGTCCGCCACCGTTGCTGCGGAGGTCGAGAACTATGCCTTTGGCTCCGTCCTTGATGAGTTTTTCGAGGGCTTCCCGCACTTCGGGATAGCTTTTCTCGGAGAATGTGTTGAGGCTTATGTAGCCCACATTGTCCTTGAGCATACCGTAGTAAGGCACGGACGGTATCTGAATCTTTGCACGCTTGATGTCAAACGAAAGTATGGAATCCTTTACATAAGGGCGGTTGACCAGTACACGCAGCATGGTGCCGTTCTGTCCCTTAAGATGCTCGCTTACCTTGGAGGATTTCCATCCTGCCACCGAGTCGGAGTCGATCATCACTATTAGGTCGCCCGGACGGAGGCCTGCGCGCTGTGCCGGGCTCCCCTCGTAAGGGTCGGCGATTATCACGCCTCTGGGGGTCTCCTGTATCACCGAGCCTATGCCGCCGTATTCGCCGGTGGTCATGGTGCGGAACTGTTCCTGCTCCTTGGCGGGGATGTATTCAGTGTACGGGTCAATGTCGTTGAGCATCGCAGCTATGGCTGTGTTGATGGACTTCTCGGCATCGATCGAGTCGACGTAGAAAGTCTGCAACTCTTTATACAGAGAGTTGAAGATATCGAGATTTCGCGATATATCGCTTTTTTTGCTACGTGTTGCAGCCGAAGCGAGCATGGACAGCACGATGAGAGCGGCGGCGAAAAGGGTCAGTTTCTTCATAGGGGATATTATGGTCGTTGAAAACGTGGGTATAAAATTACTCAATTTCTATTACTTATATAACACGCCACGAGTCAAAAAGTCAAAAAATCACTTTAAAAATTAAATTTTTTGCGAAAAGGTTGCACATTTCAAATTTTAGATGTAATTTTGCATCGCAAATGCAGAAAGAGAGTTTTCAGCGGATGCAAAAAATGCTTCAGTAGCTCAGTTGGTTAGAGCACCTGACTGTTAATCAGGGGGTCGTTGGTTCAAGCCCATCCTGAAGCGCAAATCCCCTTCCCCCCGAGGCGTCTTGCCCTGCTTATGCAGCCAAGGCGCCTCACCTTTTTATATCCCGTGGGCTAATTCAGAATGCGCCATGGCCGCGTAGAGACGGGATAGCATCCCGTCTCAAAACCAAACAGGGATTGCTATGTAAACACGCCCCCCTTCACAAAACATCCCCTTATACGGGGCACTATACTTCCTGAGACGGGATGCTACCCTCTTTGAAACGGGCATCCTCTTTGAGACGGCTACCATCCTCATTGAGACGGGATGCTATCCCGTCTCTACCGCATATGATACACATACAATAGGGAAAACGCAAACCGCCGGGGTGCATAGCACCTCGGCGGTCGGAGCAAAGTAAGTAAACGTGTTTATTATTTAACGAGTATCTTACTATTCTTTAACGCGGATAACCACGGTTTATTTAGCGGATAACGATTTTTTCAACCTTGCTGCCCTGGCGGCGGATATACAGGCCGTTTTCGGGATTGGAAACGCGCACACCCTGAAGGTTGAAATATTCAACGGGGGCATCGGCATCCTCAACTTCCACAACTGCAACCGAGCTGCCGTTGCCAAGCTTGTAGAGAGTGGGGAGCACATAAGTCCCCGCCTCGGCAGCTTCTTCAGCGGTATAAGCTCCGAAAGAGCCGTATTGCGGATCCTGGTAAACAATCCTGCCGGTAGCGACATTGGTGATAGTCGCCAAGCCGTCAGCAGCGATTTCAACCGACCATACACGGTTGGCAGCGCTGTCGTCAGTGGTGTCAAATGTCTTATAGTCAGCTTTTGCACCGAGGAATTTGCCGTTAAGGGTGGCAATGTTATAGCCGCCGTCAACAGCAAGGAATGTCAACAGCGATTCCTCATTAGCCTCAAACGAAGCCTCAGAGGCATCAGCGGGCATATCGGTCACGCTCATATATCCATAATTCTTATCGAAAAGCTCATTGTATTTGCCACCGGCCACAAACACGAATTCCCCTGCAGAAACGGAAGTCGCCTTCGTAACAGTCACAAGCTTGATTACATTGATGGTGTAAGAAGCCGAACCGCCATAGAATTCGTCGTTTTCAGCTGCCGTAGCGGTGATAGTAGCGCTGCCGAGACCTACGATGTCAACCTTGCCGGTAACCTCGTTAACCATTGCGACATCCTCGTTTGAAGAGGCATATTCCACAGCTGCCGTGGTAGCCTTGGTCAGTTCGGGAGCGGTGAATTCGTCGCCGAAGTTCACGGTAAATTCCGAAGTTTCGAATTTCATTGCAGCAGGTTGCTTGGTGACACCGCCTTCTTCATAAGTTATAGTGATTGACAAAATCTGATAATTCGGATTAGCACCGGCCACTTTTGCCGTCGGCAATGTCATGACAAATTCACCTTCGGCAGCACCAGTAAAAGTAACGGTTTTCGCCGTCGCATCATACGCAGCTTCAAAACCAGGGGCAACAGGCAGGTTTTCGGCACCTTCCGCAATACCCTTAAGCGATTTTGCATTCAAAACAACTTCTTTGGCATTTGCAATCTGGCCTCCGGAAATTGTCATTTTACAGCCGATATACATACGCAACGTATTGTCTTTCTTCCAAAAGGTCGGCATCTGTGTGGGAGCAGGATTCTCCTGTACCGACTCAAACGAGAACTGATAATCCCCGACCTTCATTGATGTCATAGGCTGGATATTGCCATCCTTGGTCTCAGTACCTTCGATTTCCACGGCATCGGCCATAGTCAATGTAACGGTTTCCGCATTTGCAGCAAACCCGGCGCTGCACATCACAGCTAATGAAAGTAAAAATTTCTTCATAAAATATCAGTTTATGGTTAATGATTTATCTAAGGTAATATTACTTATCTGCACACACCGCTCCCCTCCTGCAACCTGCCGCCGGGCGGAGCCTGGGGGCAGGGACACGATGAGCGGCCGCTCATCGGAAGCGTTCGGGCGCTTCACGGTGTAAAGTTACGCAGAATTTCCCGTTACAACCCCATCACTCCACAGACATTTAGCCCCGACACCGCGTTAAAAAACGCTAATACGTCTCACCAATCCAGACATGTGGTCAAAGCATCCTACATGTCACCTATTAAACAAAAGCGCTGTGCCAGCGATTTGGCACAGCGCTTCTGTCATCTAACGGTTATGTATTTGTAACCGAAGGGTTATTTTGCCACGGCTGTGACTTTCGGACGATTGCCGGAGAAGTCGACAGTAATGTGATACATTCCTTCGAGGCCGGCAAAATTGCCGCCGTTGAACACTGCGGCTTCCATGTCGCCGCCATAGTTCATATCCCAGGTGCCGTTCATGCGGATTTTCCATTCGCCTGAAATCTGCACGTCGCCCTCCCAAAGGAGCTGGTCGTCGGAGGGGATGAGATTCCTTTGGTTATCCCAATCACCGCCGCCGATTACGCCGAGGGTTTCAATCGGGGTAATGGTGTAGGTCATGTTGACGGTGCTTACAGTGAACCAGTAAAGGGCTGTGGCATCGGCAGGGGCAAGGATATTGCCGGGAGCGGCAGCATCGATTTTGCCGTCGGCACCGCCATACCAGGCGTCATCCCAGATGAATTTGAAACCACCGTCGTTATTGTTGACACGTGCGGCGCCAATGAACAGGGGATCAGCCTCATTGCCGTTCCAATACAGGCGCGGGCCATCCTGTCCCCATCCGTTGGCATTGCTCGGCACAGCCACGAAGTCAGGGCGCGTAAGCATCTCGATTGAGTAGGTCATCTCCTCCATGTTGATGGTGAAGCGATATTTGCCCGGCGCTGTGAGTTTGCCGGCCTGAGCCTTACCGTCGCCTACCAGCATGCCGTCGAGGTTTTCATCGCCGTCATCCTCGGGACCGTAGACGTTAGTCCATTCGCCGGTTTCCACGGCATCCGACGAAGCTATCCTCCAGTAGCAGCCGCCACCGTTGGCATCGAGAACCTCCTGGGTTACTTCGACAAGATAAGAGAACACAGGATCATCGTAAACATCCTTGTCGCTATGTTCGAACCGGAAGTCGGCAGCCTGGGCCAAATCCCATGTGGTGGCATTGCCGAGCATATAATATGCATCGTAGATTACGAAACCGGCATCCATGCAGGTTTCCTTCACAGAACCGCTGGCAGCATAATAAGTGGTGCTGTTGTAGCGGTAGGAAGTTCCGTCGAGGTTGATGTAGACAGGCACACGCCAGTAGGCAGTCTTCTCTTTGGGGCTTTTGCCGAACAGGGCGATGTGGGCATCGTTCCATTCAACGGCGTTGACAGTAGCCACGCCGTCGGTCATGGTCACCGGGAGGTTTTCGATACGGCCGAAATCCTCGCTGTTCGACAGTTCGAGCTTGCAGGTGGCAACAGCGCCTGCGGGCAGATCCTTGAGTTCGGTGAATTTGAAAATCTCGATTTCAGGCTCAGCCTTGGCGGCTTCGAGGTTGAGCACGCTTTCAGAAGCCAGCGCGCCTGCAACTTCACCCTTCACATCGCCCTCTGCCAGAATCGTTTCCTGGGGATTTGACTGCATGGGGGGTGTTTCGGGAGCCTCGTCGCACGACACCGCACCCATTGCAAGCGCCCCAAGCAGGAATATGCTTAATTTTTTCATTTTGTTGTTGAATTGACTTAGTTAATCATTTGGTTTCCTCTGCAATCAGTTGGCAGGGGTGAGAAGCAGGGTGTAAGCCCCGTTTTTCAACGTCAAGGTAGCCTTGCCCTTGAACGGAGCCTTGACGGTGATGTTGCCGGGATTGTCGCCACCGAAGAGCACATAGGGTGTGCCGGGCACGATTTCCGCCTCACCTGCACCAAGGTTCACCGCACCCCAGTTGGCATCGGCAACCTTGAATTCATATAATGGCTTCCCTTTATCCTCTTCTTTCTCTGCATCCGGGTCATACGGCAAATTAAGTTCGGAGATTTCCCATACGTTCTTTTCGTCAGTGGTAAGGAAGTTATATTCCGGCATGGCATCCCAACCTTCCGACCAACTTCCGCGCATATAATAAACCGACGGCTGACCGGGTACTATAATTGCCAGGTAACTTACTTTGACATGTTTGAATTCCACCACGTTAGAGATGTAGGTAGTGCCGGGGACGATTGCACCGAGGTCGGTGTAGATATCCGCTTTCAGGCGCACATACAGGGGGGCATAGCCCACATTGGCAAGGTCTGCCTCGGTCTTTACGCCGTAAAGCTCGCAAAGCGCCCCTGCAATATCACCATTGACGGGGTCGATGGCAGAACACAGGCGGAACGGCTCGCTGACATTGCGGAAATCGGCAAAATCCTTTGTGAGCGACACCTGCACCTGGTAGCGTGCCGAAGCAGCATAACCATAACCCTCGGGTTGGGAACATGTGAGGTGGAGCGACCCTGCGGCGTCAGCTTCCGTGAAGTCGATGTATTGGTTCTGCATCACCGGCTCGTTGAGGAACTCAGCCTCGATTGCCTCTTCGTGGGTTGCCAACACGGGATTATCATCCTTGGCTTCGTCGCAGCCGGTAAACACGAAAGCGGCGAGGGCGGCAACCAATATAGAAAGTTTTTTCATTGTTTTGTTCATTTAAAAGTTAACTGAAAGAAACCTTATCAGAAGCCGGGGTTCTGTTTGAAATCGGGCTGGGCTGCAAGGATGTTGGTAGGAATCGGCATCAGTGCATAGCGGTCGTTGATGGACGAGCCGCCGGGGGCATTACCCTTCCACGACCATACGGCCTGGGCAGGACCCACATATTTGCCGAAACGGATAAGGTCGGTGCGGCGGGTCATCTCGTAATATAACTCACGCGAACGCTCCTCAAGAAGGTTGTCGGCGGTAAGCTGGCCGAGCTGCCATTCGCTCACACCTGCACGTGCGCGGACCAGATTTACACCTTCAAGAGCCTCGGTGGGGTCACCGACGCCATTAAGCCAGCATTCTGCACGCATCAGATAGATGTCTGACAGGCGTATCCACGCGAGGTCAGTCGAGGCAAAGGTGGTAGAAGTAACGGTTTCTGACCATGCCCCGCCAATAGCCTTCGTAAGGCCGTTCCATTTAAGAGCCTGATAACCGGCGATACCGAAATCAAGGAATGCCTCGTTCTCGATGCCACGACCCTGGGCGTCTGTTTTCCACAGGCTCCAACGAACATCGTTGGGTTCCTCAAGGAAGCGCTCAGAGAGCTGCTTACGTGCAGTCATACAGCTCCATGAAGCCTGCGAGCCAAGGTCGCCCTCGGAAAGGGGTGCGGCGATAAGCCATGTGGTGCCGCCGTAGCTCTGCATCTTGTCTGCATCATAAGGCTGCCCCCAAAGAATTTCGTTCTCCTGCGCATTGCCGCCACCGGGCATATATTCGCTGTTGTTGCGGCAGAACAGATAGAGGAAGTGTTCGGCAAGACCCGAATTGCGGAAGCCGCCACCCTTGTGACGGTTGATGATATTGTTGCAACGACGGAGGCATTCCGCCCACTTGCCGGTACCGGCATAAACCTCATAGTTAAGATAGAGACGTGCCAAAAGTGCCTCGGCGGCATCCTTGCCTACACGGCCATAGGCAGGCACATCCTTCAGGTTGCTGTTCTCGACCAGGTCGATAAGCTCGGTTTCAAGCCATGCCGCGATTTCGGCACGCGGGGTCTGATCCGGCTCGGTCCCGTCGGGAGCGCCGATGGTGAAACCGCCGTTACCGAAGATATCCACAACCCAGTAGTAGCTCATGGCGCGAAGGGTGCGCACCTCGTCGCGCATCACCGCGATTTCAGGATCCGCAGCGTTGTCCTCGGTTTCCGAAAGGAACGAGTTGCATATGGCTATATGCTGGTAAAGACGCGAATAGCAGATTTCAATCTGCTTGTTCGAGGCAGAGTAGTTGTTGGTGTTCATGTCACGCAGACCGTTGTCTTCCCAAATCCAGAAAGCCTCGTCGGTGGGGAACTCCTGCATTTCGAAAATCACACGGTTATAGACCGACGCACCTGCATCGGGTACCGACAGGTTGGCATCGCCGGGACCGGCCGTACCGGCAAATCCCATAATGGCGTAGCACTCGGCGAAAGCATTGCCGACAAACTCCGGATCGGCGGGGTCGGCGAAAATCTTGGTGGGATCAATCGGTTCGAGGTCGAGATCGCCCACACACGACACCGACGACAGCCCCATTGCCAGCCCTACGCCGCCGAGAATCATATATTTCTTTATATTCATTGTGTTGTTCTTTTTTAATGTGAGGGATTAGAATGTTGCAACCACGCCGAGCGAGTAGGTGGTAGCCTTGGGATAAGGAGTGTTCTCAACACCGCTTGCCACTTCGGGGTCGATACCGTTGTATTTGGTGATTACGAACGGGTTTTGGACACCACCGAACAGACGCAGACGCAGGTTGTCGTTGAGCAGGTTGTCCCAGGTATAACCGAGGGTGATATTGTCGCAACGCAGGAACGAGGCATTGTGGAGGTAGTAGTCGCTCATGCTCTGGCTCTGCTCGAAGTAATAATCGGTCTTTACAAGGTTGTGAAGCCCGTAGGTGAACATGCGCGAGTAGCTGCCGTTGCTCGACTCGATGTTGTTGTAAACATAGTTACCCAACGATGCACGGAGGCTGAAACCGAGATCCCAGCTCTTGTAACGGAACTGCGAACCGAAAGTCATCGTTACCTTGGGGTCTTTCGAATGATGGAACACGCGGTCATACTGGTCGATTATGCCGTTGCCGTCCTGGTCTACATAAGCACCTTCGATAGGCATGCCGCTTTCATCGTAAACCTGCTGAAGCAGATAGAAAGAACCTGCGGGATAACCCACGGCGTTATAAACAGCCTTCAGACCTTGCGAACCAATCGAGGGGGTATCCTTGTATTCGTAAACAGCATCCGGGTTGTTAAGCTTGGTAACCTTGTTCTTGTTCCAGCCCACATTATAGCTCAGGGTCCAGGTGAAATCCCTGGTCACCACAGGCTTGGCAGCGATGTTGAATTCCACACCATAGTTTTCGAGGTCGCCGATGTTGCAGTCGAGCATATTGACGGTCGAAGAACCGGCAGCCACATTGATATACGACAGAAGGTCGGTGGTTTTACGGTAATATGCATCGATGCTACCGTTGATGCGGTTGTTGAGGAACCCGAAGTCGAAACCGCCGTTCCATGTCGTGGTGGTTTCCCACTTAAGGTTGGGGTTGACACCATTTGGGAAAAGAGGGTTATACCATCCACCCATGCCATTGGGATAGAGCGATGTGCCCTGGCTCTGCTGGTATGTGGTGGTGTAGTTGTTCGACGAACCCACTTCCTGCTGACCGGTCTTACCCCAGCCAAGACGGAGCTTGAAATCGCTCAACCAGCCCGAAGCGCCCTGCATCCAGGCTTCTTCGTTGATTTTCCATGCAAGTGCCACAGAGGGGAACACACCCCAGCGGTTATTCTTCGAGAAGCGCGAGGTTGCATCGCCACGAACGGTGAATGTCAACAGGTAACGGTTCATGAACGAATAGTTAAGACGTCCGAAGAACGAAAGAAGCTGCAAGTGGTCTTTCTCATAATACAGGCCATCTTCCGACAATGGAGAGGGGAAGAAAGGCACACCGACTTTATCAACGGTTTCGGGCATGACATCCATGATATAACCGTCGGCACCCATATAGGGATAGTAATATCCTGCAGTGGTAGGAACCGAACCGGCATTATGCTTTTCCGAATAGAAACGCTGCCATGAGTAACCTGCCGTTACATCAAGCCCCGAATTGATGGCATCAAAATCCTTCTTATAGTTGAGGTAGAAATCGAGAAGAGTGTTGCTCTTGAACTGGTACAAGCCGTCGCTGTCGTTGTAACCGCCGCCATATTGCTCATTACCGTTTTTCCATGAGATACCGGAGTTTGCCGCAACCTTGTTGGTCTCGTTGGTCTTGCTGACATCGTAACCGAGGTTGAGGTTGGCATGAAGTTCGGGGAGGAAGTGGAACGAATAATCCAACTGCAGGTTACCGTTGCTACGGTAAACGTTAGCATAATTGTCGCGCTCCATAAGGTTCGAAACCGGGTTGATGTCGGCATTGTTCATGAAACCGATACCGTCGCGGCCACCCTTGCTGTTAGGCTGGGTGTGCTGATAGAACCCGTTGAAAAGCATGGAGTGTCCGGCATTGCCGCCTACGATAGGGATATTGCTGTAGACAGGCTGGGTCGGGTTATACGAAATCGCCTCATAAACTGTGCTTTCTGCACCGAAATGGTTGCGTACGTAATAACCTTTCACATTAAGGCTGACACTAAGATGGTTATCGAAGAACTTGGGTGTGAGGTTGAAACCGGCCACCACGCGGTCCATCTTGGAAGTCTTGATAATACCGTTTGAATTGGTGTAGCTCACCGATGCACGGTAAGGAAGCCATCCTGCCGTACCACCTATAGAAAGGTTATAGTCGGAGCTGACTGTGGTGCGCAACACCTCGTCCTGCCAGTTGGTGTTTGCATCGCCAAGGAGGGCACGGTTTTCCGACCCTTCAGGCGAGCGGTCCATAACGGCACGGCGGAACTCGTCGGCCGACATCGTTTCAAATGTCTTGCGGGCTGTGTTGACATACATATTGGCAGAGAAGCTGACCTGGGGCTTGCCGCTCATACCTTTCTTTGTGGTGATGATGATGACACCGTTCGAGGCACGCGAACCGTAGATAGCGGTAGCCGAAGCATCCTTCAGCACCGTCATGCTTTCGATATTTTCAGGCGAAATCATCGACAGGGGGTTGACCATACCCTGTACGCCGCCGTTATCCAAAGGCACTCCGTCGATAACGATAAGGGGGTCGTTGGAAGCCGACAGCGACGAGCCGCCACGGATACGGATCTGGGCACCGCCTTCGGGGCCGCCTGACGTGGTTACAACCACACCAGGGGTCTGACCCACGAGCATGTCCTGGACGGAGGTTGCCAGACCGGCCTCGATTTCGTCGGGCTTGATTACGGCTACCGAACCGGTGGCATCGGATTTCTTCACAACGCCGTAACCGATGGCAACGACTTCGTTAAGCATAACAGAATTTTCCTGCAGGGTGACGTTGATGGTCTGACGCCCTTCAACGGCCACCGTCTGTGTGTCGTAACCCACATAGGAAAACACCAGTTTGCCTGTAGGGGCTACATTGATAGTATAAGCACCGTCGATATTGGTCGACGTGCCTGCATTTGTACCCTCGGCAAGGATACTTGCACCAATCAGCGGCTCACCGGTGGGATCGGTAACCACGCCGTGCACGGAGATTGTCTGCGCCTGCACCGTGAATGCAAAAAGCAGACCTGCCAGGAGAAACATCAGTTTCCCGGCAATTCCTGTTTGTGAATGTTTCATTTAATACTAATTTGAAATTTATGATTTTTCATGATGTTTAAAAGACAGCTATTGCATATCTGTGCTGCCGACTTTCCGACGTTGCGCATTGCTGCCAGGCAATGCGCAACAACCCCATGGGGTTGTTGAAACGCGACAAACGCCACGCCTTCTCTTACGCGTTTATCTCACTCTGTAATCATTAAAGCCAATCCGGCAACAGGGGCGTGCTGCCGCCTGTTTCCCCGGGATTTAAGGTAATTGAGATAGTCGTCTACACATTTTTTAATAGAATCACCCGCAAAATTATTTAAAATCCTTAACACTCCAATAAATTCAATTGCAAAAATAACCGCCATGACAGTTAAATATAGTTAACAGAATAAACATCCACGTTGTTTCATACGTCATTTAAAAGATATTACGGATTATATGAGACGGTAAGCGGCAACTCACCCGGCCGGCGTTCCGATGCACAAAAATCAGCCGGTTTCGACGTTAAAGGATGTTTCAACCCCGACCGGCCTGGCAAAAAAGTGTTTTAAAACATTAAAACCGTGCCACCAATGCAAAAGGATGCAAACATATAATTAACTTCTTCACTAAATTTGCATCCTAATTCAAGTAAAGGCGCACAGGGCTGCCCGCCTGCGCCACACATAAAGGATTCTGCCTGCACATCTCATAGGCAGTAGCATCCGATCACCGATAGGTTCAACTATTTTTAAGTAAAAAAGATGAAGATAACACGGCGCCAGACGCTGCTCGCGGCAACAGCCGCAACCGCCATGGCCGCCCTGGCATATAACGTGACCGGCACGGTCACCGACAACCAGGGTGAACCGCTGACGGATGCCACCGTGCGCATCCTAGCCGCCAAGGACAGCTCGTTTGTAAAGGGATCGATTGCCGACCTCGACGGCAACTTCAAGTTCACAGGACTGAAAAACGGCCGTTACCTGGCTGAAACAACATATATAGGTTATAACAAGACCCTGACCCCCTTCCGCATCAGCGGTGCCAACGCATCGCTCGACACGATACGGGTCGACGAATCGTCGATCGTGCTACAGGAAGCAACCGTAATCGGTGTCAAGACCCCGGTCAAGGTCATGCAGGACACAATCGAGTTCAACGCCGACACCTACAAGACCCCGCCGAACGCCGTGGTCGAAGACCTTTTGAAACGGCTCCCTGGCGTGGAGGTCGATTCCGACGGCAAAATAACATCCAACGGCAAGGAGGTGACGAAAATACTCATCGACGGCAAGGAATTCTTTGCCGACGACCCCAAGGTGGCATCAAAGAACCTGCCGGTCAACATGATTGACAAATTGCAGGTGGTTGACCGCAAAAGCGACCTGGCACGCCTCACCGGCGTTGACGACGGCGAGGACGAAACCGTGATCAACCTAACTGTAAAAAAAGGGATGAAAAACGGATGGTTCGGCACCGTGGAAGGGGGCTACGGCACCGACGAACGTTACCAGGCCACGTTCAACATCAACCGCTTCTGGGGCGACAACCAGATTACCTTCCTCGGCTCGGCAAACAACACAAA
>OFHM01001853.1_pt1 | contig 12977 bp, 9 predicted proteins | sample 1521311 | NCBI WGS metagenome assembly OFHM01 (sample SAMEA3504083, study PRJEB24116) | mouse gut metagenome | biome: mouse gut; feature: mouse-associated habitat; material: faeces | place: Denmark | collected 2011 | reverse complement strand
AGCAATCATTAGTATAGCCACGATAGACAATACAATAAAGAGAAACTTTTTCTTCTTAGATTTTGTTTTTATATTTTTCATATTTATAGTCTATTTAGAATGAAACATCAACACCTACACTGAAAGTACGTTGTTGCGGGTAATAGCCGGTAATTACATTGGCACTTTCGGGATCTAGGTATTTAAATTCTGTAAAGGTTAGTAGGTTCTGACCGCTTGCATATATTCTGAGGCTACCGACACCAAGTTTACTCATCCATTGTTTAGGGAATGTGTATCCTAGCACAACATTTTTCAAACGTAAGTATGCGCCATTTCTTTTCCAGTAGTCTGAAATCTGGGCGTTATTGGTTCCAGGACTTATGGATAGCCGTGGATATTCTGCATTAATATTGTCAGGTCTCCAACTGTTTTCTACTAAATAAAGTGGAGCATTGTCTACTCCTGCGTAGAAAGGCTTGGTTAAAGGAGTTTGGTCTGTAACACCGTTTAGATTATACCAGTTTTGTTGCAACATTTTATCGCAAAGGGCAGCTCCTTGCAACTGGATAGATAAGTCGAATCCTTTATAATTGGCATCCGCCATTAGGGCAAACATCAGTTCAGGACGTGAATTACGTGCAATCTTCACTTGGTCTTGTGAATTAATCTGACCATCCCCATTGATGTCCATATAGCGGATGTCACCTAAGCGTGGTTTTGTTCCAATGGGTTTGGGAGCATTATCAAGTTCTTCTTGAGTTTGATATAGACCCATGGATTTCAAACCCCATACATCTCCTATTGAACTTCCCAAGGTGCTTTGCCAAGGTAATGTACCGTCAGCTTGTCTTTTGCTTAATATACGGTTATGTGCATATGTTAAATTCCCGGTTAAGCTATAGTTAAAATCACCAATTTGATTGCGGTGTTTTAGTATTAATTCGAAACCTTTGTTGTCAAAAGTTCCGTCATTCATTCGGGTGGGTACATGACCTCCTAGAGATGCCGGATAGATGGAAGTAATGTTTTGGAGAATATCATAAGTATATTTATAGAATACATCAAATTCTACCCCTAATAAACCATTCCAGGCATTCATTTCAAATCCAAGATTGATTGTACGGCATTTTTCCCATGTTAGATCGGTCATTGGATAAGCCACTTTATTGGATAATGTACTTTGTGAAGATGGGCTGGTTCCGAAAGCTACATTGTTGCCGTTTAGTTCATATAGTTTACGATACAAGAAAGGATCTACATTATCATTTCCTAATATTCCGACTGAACCTCTAAGCTTAAAGTAATCGATTTTAGGGAGTAAGTCTTTGAAGAAGTCTTCTTCAGAGGCAACCCATCCTAAAGAGACGGAAGGGAAGAATCCCCATCGTTGACCTTCAGCGAAAAGGTAGGAACCATCGTAGCGGAAAGAAGCTTCTACTAGATATTTGTTGTCATAGGCATAATTTAAACGTCCCACGTATCCAGCATATGCAGATTTACCAGATGACCCGTTAATGATAGCTGTTGCGGCATCACCGAAGCTTAATTCAGGGAGGTCGAATATATCAAAATCCTTGCGGCTTCCTGATAGTGAACTTGAGTTTTCTTTCTTTTGTTCGTAAAGAAATAATGCTCCTATATCATGCAAACCAATTTTGTTGTTATAAGAAATAGAAGGACGTAGCATTACCTTTTGTCTCTTGTTATTCCCTACATACATATTTCCTTCTGGTGAAAGATTTGCGCTTTTTACCAGTGAATATCCATTCCCTTTGTTGGCGTTGTTTTTATCTGCCGGAGTGAATGCCATTAAATCATAGGCATAAGTAAATGTTTTGCCATCTCCATCATAGTAGTCCCAACTTGCAAACATACTTGCTTTTAGACCTTTTAAGAAGGGGAATGAGTATTCTATTTTGGCAGATGTTTCCAGTCGGACATTACGTGCTTTTTCAAATCCTGAGTTAGCTGATCCATATACAGCATTGGCTGCACTACCGGATTGACGGTAACCGGAGGTGGGATACCCATTATATTCTTGAGGAACATAAGGTAGTGAATATAACATTAAATGGAAGAGATTGTAACCTTTTTGGTTTTCATAAGTATATCCTCCTGGCCGATAGTAATCTTGTATATTGCCAGCAATATTTAACTGAACATTGAGGTTTCTATTGATTTCTGTTGTGATATTGGACCGGAAGTTACCACGTTGATTTTTATGGTCTTTGATGATACCATTGTGGCGTAGGAATCCACCACTGATAAAGTATTTAGTTTTATCTGTACCTCCACTGACAGAAAGGTTATGTTGATGCATCATAGTAGTTTTGTATATGGGCGATGTCCAGTCTGTATTTTCATACCCGTCTGTCGGGTCCCCATTGTAGGTTGCTGCAATCTCTTCATCAGTGAAAAATCCCTCGCCAGGTTCCAAACCATTTGCTATATTGTCTAGTTGCCGTGCTAAGTTGTAGTATTGCATGTATTGTGTACCATTCATCATTTTCGGGAGGTTAGTCGCATGGTTGAAAGTAACACTGCCTCGATAAGTGATTACAGGCTTACCTTCTGTTCCCTGTTTGGTTGTAATTAATATAACTCCATTGGCTCCTTTCATACCGTACACAGCACAAGACGAAGCATCTTTTAAAATAGTAACAGATTCTATATCTGACGCATCTATGCGTGCCATTTCGCGTTCTACTCCATCAACTAATACTAATGGGGTACTAGCACCGTTGTAAGATGAATAACCTCGTACTAAGAAAGATACATCATCAGCTCCAGGCTGCCCGGTAGATTGTTGGCTTACTAAACCTGGTAATTTCCCGACCAAGGCTTGTGAAATATTACTTGCTGTGGTTTTTAATATTTCTTTTGAGGAAGCAGAAGCGACAGAACCTGTCAAGTGGACTTTCTTTTGAGTTCCATAGCCTACTACAACAACTTCATTCAAACTTGATACATCTTCTGACAAGCTGACATTGATGGTTGTTTGTCCTTGTGTTTTAACTTCATGTTTGGCCATACCAATGTATGAGAAGATTAATGTACCTGTGGAAGGTACATTAATAGAGTATCTACCGTTAATATCAGTAGTGGTACCTGTGGTCGTACCTTTGACAACGACGCTGACTCCTGGCAACGGATCATCGGTCACGTCTGTGACGACTCCCCTAACCATGTTCTGGGCATAGCCATTTGTGGCATACGCAAAAAGCATCGACAATGAGAATAGTATGATTCTGATTGTTCGGAAACTACTTTTTTGCTTAAAGCATTGTTCCATCATAAGATAAAATTTAATTGGTTAATAAAAAAGTTTTTGGGTATTAGATTTATTGTAATTCTTCTAGTACTTTCCAGCATTGATATAAGCCCCTGGGGACATGGAAACAGCCTTTCCATTTGCCTCCCTTAAGTGGCAGAAGTACTTCTCCCTGGCGGTTTAAGTAACCGAACCATTCAGGATATTGAGCGTCTTTGAAGTGCGTCCATACATACTCATGTATTTTCTCGAACCACTCCATACATTGTTTGTCACCTGTCAATTGGTAACCTTTTAGTAGGGAAATAAGTGTTTCAATGTGTACCCACCAAAGTTTTTGGTCCCATTCCAGTTGTTGGGGAGGGCAACCTTTGCGGTCCATGAAATAGTAGATGCCACCATATTCTTTGTCCCATCCGTAGTTAATCATCGTCAAGGTTACATTTTTTGCCTTCTCGATTAGATCAGGGCGATTCAGGCGTTTTCCTAAATCCATAATAAACCACATCGCTTCAATGTCGTGTCCGGGAGTCACTTGCCGTCCTTCAAAACAGTCTACGAGATTGCCGTCCACTCCTATATTTTCAACAATAATTCCTCCGAGCTCCGGGCGATAGAATACTTCCATCACTTCGTGAATACAAGTCTCTATTGTTTTTTCCATATACTCTTTGTCCAACAAGTGTTCTATTTCAAGTGCCAGATTACAAAGGATCATCGGAAGGGCGAAATTTTTCAGATTACGTGTGCCCGGATGGATTTTGTTCCATTTTCCTTTCGGGTTGTCTGCCTTTGAAAGAATAATATCAAACGTTTTCTTTGCAATGTCAGCATATTCCTGATTGCCTGTAGCCAGGCTGAGTTGTCCGAAAGCCATTGTAGCAAATGTATAGGAAAAGATGTTGTATGGCTCTACCAGAGGATTACCTGCCCGATCCAAAGAAAAATACCAATGATAGTTTCCATCATGTCCGTATTTCTTTAGAAACTCACCACCTTGAATAGCGCAATCCAGCCATTCCTGTTTTTTCTCAACTTTATTGTAAAGCATTGAGAATAACCAAACTTCGCGTCCTTGCAGCCAAATAAATTTATCTGTATCGAATACGTTGCCTTCACGATCCAGACAAGTGAAATAACCACCGAATTCATGATCCTGAGAATGCTCTAACCAGAATGGAAGAACGTTATTCAGTAGTTCGTCTTTGTATTGGTTTGCTAATTTTTTAAAATCCATAATTGTTAGTTTTTTTATTTAATAAGGTCTATTTTACTGTTCCGAACGGGTCCAGTATCTTTCAATCTCTTCCAGAGACTTCCCGGTAGTTTCCGGTACGAGTTTCCAGACAATGAGCATATACGGTACACACATGATGGCGAACAGGAAGAATGTTCCGGCTGGAGTAAGGTTCTGGAGCATCCAGGGGGTTAGCTGTCCGATCAGATAGGTGCCGATCCAAAGAGCGAATCCGGCAATGGACATTGCTAATCCGCGTACTTTGGTAGGGTACATCTCAGAGAGAAGTACGAATATCACAGCGCAAATGGAAATGGCGCAACAAAAAACATAACACAGAAAGAAGGCTAACAGAAACAGGCTGGAAATATTCCAGGCATTTCCGAAGAGGAAATAACTGCCAATGAGTATCAATGAAACGACCATTCCGGATACCCCATAATATACCAGTTTCTTGCGTCCTACTTTGTCAATGATGAGAAGTGCCAGGATAGTGGTCAGTGTATTCACAAGTCCTACAAGAACCTGATAGAACAGGGAATCACCTCCTGAAAGACCGGCATTCTCAAAAATAGAAGGACCGTAGTAGAGAACTGCATTAACCCCCATAAACTGTCCCAGAATAGCAATACATACACCGATAATAACTGCTTTCAGAATACCTGGTTTCAGAAGGATAGACCATTCTGAACGGGTTTCGGAAACAAGGACGGATTTTGTCTCGTTTAGCTGGAAATCAGCTTCTTTGAATGAATTGTAAATCTTTTCCAGAATATAAGTGGCCTTCCTTTCTTGTCCTTTTACTATCAGCCATCTGGGGCTTTCGGGTATGAAAAAGATAATAATAAAGAATAGTATGGCTGGTAGTGTCTCCATGCCTAACATACCTCTCCACACTTCTGCAACTACTATTTTTTCTAACCAGGCTATAGGCAAGTGGTTTCCACTCTCTGAATATGCCAATAACTGGTAGTTGACAAGATAAGCTCCTAGAAAACCTACAGTTACGGCCAGTTGATACAGGGAGACCATTCTGCCTCTGAATTGTGCGACGGAAACTTCGGAAATGTAAAGAGGAGATACAATAGAAACGACACCAATCCCGATGCCACCTATGATTCTATAAACAACTAACTGGTTAAAGTCAATGCAAAAAGCACAGCCGATTGCTGATGTAGAAAACAGAATGGCAGAAAGTATCATGGTTCTTTTACGTCCGATGCTGTCGCTCAATATTCCGGAAAAGAGAACACCGACAATCGATCCGATCAATGCGCATCCTACATACCATCCTTGTTGCAAGGTGTCCAACTGAAACAGATGTGTCACCTGAGCTATTGTTCCGGATATGACAGCAGTGTCATAGCCGAACAGAAAGCCTCCTAAAGCAGCAACGACTGAAAGGAATATGATATAACCCAGATTAATTGTTGTTTTCATATAGTTTATTTGATTTCAAAGTATTCTCTGTATCTGTCATATAAATGTCCTGCCTGCAGATAAGCTGATTGCGGACTTAAAAAGTGAGAAAACTCAAAAGTGATTGCTTTATCATATCCGGCACGTTTTGCCGCTTCCAGTTTCATGCGGAGTTTGTCGAATTTGATCGGCAGGAACCGGATGGGCATATCGCGGTCGAATGTTTCCGCGTTTGTCCAACATTGCATTCCGTATTTGTCTGCCAGTTTCTTGTTTACAGTGAAAAAAGCATCCAGTTCATCGTAGTCGATGTGTCCGTCTTGAAAAGCACAAGCGTCTACTACATCGTGTATGCCATCAAAAATTTCATTCCATTCTCTCTCATGTTGTTCTACGGATACAGCATCCTCCCTTGTCATTTTTCCGGTTCCCATGACTGCCTTTTTACCATCAATCCAAGGGGATATAAAAGTAGGGAGCCCATTCGATACATCTTTGCATTGTTTACCCATGGTATGAAATGCACCGATAGCTCCTTTGGTATTGCGGCTGATTTCCGTGCTGATATACCAGCCTCCGAAGCTCTTATACTTTTCGCCGTAAGTATTCCATACTTCGTCAATCACATATTTATTATATTCCACTTCCCACGACATATCACGTGTATCCCAATAATGACCGGTGTCATACAGTCCAAAATAAAACTTCATGTTATATTTTTCAGCCAGTCGTAAGTACATATCTACTAAATCCACGGAAGGCATATAGCATCCTTTTCCTAATAGATATTTGGACGGATAAGTGATGAACTTGCGATATCCGGAACGGATCATAATAACGGTATCGATACCAATCCTTTTCATGTGCTGAAAGTCGAGATCCCATTCTTTTTCTCCCCAGTTCTGGTGTGGAATATCGTGAGATATTTCATCCAGAAAAGTGCCTGTGATTTTCAGACCATTATTTTTCGGTACAATTAATTGGCTGTCCGTCCTTTTGCTCGGAGAGAGAACGAATTCACTTTCATCTTTGCCTTCAGCGGCCAGTAGTGTGGGAGTCATTAGGGCGGAGGCTCCCGCTAATGCGGCTTTCTTTAAGAAATCTCTGCGATTATTCGCTTCCATAGTTTACTTTTTTTAGTTTCTACTCTTTTTAGTATATATTTAACCTATTGAATTTTTAATAGTTTAATATTTATTACTAACTCGGAATTATTTGCTAGCTTTATTAATTCCTTTGAGTTAGCACTTTTAATTTATTAATTGTGAATTTATTATTGCGTTATTTATTAATTAGGTGATAATTTATGATTAGTTTTATTAATATGGTATTAATATTGCCCCATTCGCAGATGGGGCATTTTATGTTTTCTAGTGTATATTTTTCATAGGCTAATCATTTTAATCAAGTAATTTAGATTACTTGGATGAATTGATAGAACAAAGTTAGGCATCCAGAGTCGATTTTTTGCGCAAAAAAACGAAAAAGTGTATTCAAAAAACGCATCTTTCTACTCTTTGGGAGATTTATTTGCTGAATACAAGTACCATTCAAAAAAATCATATATAATTTCGTTTGATTCAAGGGTTGGGTCATGATTAACTCCGTTGCTCATTGCGACTTTATTGCGGTATCCTAAGAGTCGGTTGCCCCCTATTATATGGTTCAGCGTTATCCACCGGTCTGTTCCGTCAGAGTATCCTCCGGAAACAAGAAATGGGCGAGGTGCCATCAGTGCATGCAATTCATGCAAATCATATCCTTCTTTGCGGAGCTTCGGGTAAATGCCTTTAGTATAATTATGCCCATTTTTACTCCATGTATTTTCCCATGGTGGCGGATAATATCCCAAATACCAGGGTTCCCAGTAATTGATATAGCCTTCTTTTGTTTCGTCGAATACAATTCCGGGGTCTCCCCATGCCGCACAAGCGAACTTTTCCTCTTTTCGTCAATTGATATGCAAAGTCTCTATAAGGTTTTCCACTCAATCCGATAGCCGTTTCGGGTTCATAAAAGGTAGTGATAACGGCAGGCTTTTTGCCTTCTTTGTCCGGAACCAGCAAATAACCTTCAGTTTGTTCGTTGGGAGTCCAGTAGAAGCGGACACGGTATTGCATGAAGTTTCCGCGGTGAAGAGTATCCAGAATTTCCAGTGTTTGTCCGGTAATGACAGGCGGGCATTGTCCTAACAGGCTCATCCATCTGTCCTTGATTTCAGTTCGTCGTCTTTGCCAGTCTTCCACGGTTCTGACTGTATCCCCATTATAATATAATAAAGGAGAGCGAAAATTCCCATATACATTTTCGTATTCTGCGGGCGGGCAGAAGTAGCTTAGTAATGTCTCCGGTACTAAAAACGAAAAGCTATATTCGAAAAACGAATAATTTATTTTTTATCTGTTCGTGATTTTTTTCTCCCGATATTCCAAAGGGGAACATCCTTTGAACTTTTTGAAAATCCGGGAGATATTATTATAGTCTTTGAATCCGGCTTCCGTTGCAATGTCTGCCAATGAACGATCTGTAGTAAGAAGTAAATCGGCCAGATGGTTGACCCGGCAGTTTAAGATATACTGATAGATGGAAGTATGCATCGCATTTTTGAATTTCACTTCAAAATTTCTGCGTGAGAGCGGAATCTGTGTCAACAAAGACTCTATGGTCAGGTCGGAATTGTAATGACTCTCTATGTATTTTACAACTTCGAGAATGTAAGGGTCCTTTATATTATGCTTTTCTGTGGATTGCCGCAATTCTATGCGGATAGGGTTGATGACGATATTGAAGGTCCCTTCATGTTCCTTTTTGATTTGTTGATGAATAAGCCTGCCGATAGAATATCCGCCTCTTTCTACTTCGAGCTCTATGGATGAAATGGGAGGGTCGGAAATATTACACATCAGTTCGTCATTGTCCACACCTAATAAAGCAATTTCTTCCGGGATCTGAATATTGTTCATCCGGCAAGTTTCAGAAATGAACAAGGCGTGCGCATCATCACAACAAAATAGAGCGACTGGCTTAGGGAGTTGCTGCAACCACTGGCTTACTTCCATTCTTATCTCGTCTTCCTGCTTATCCGATTCGAAACTGAAAAATTCACCTCCGATACGTTTTATCTCCTGCCGATAACCTTCGCAGCGTTCGTCAGACCAGACAACTCCTTTAACACCGAAATAAGCAAAATTGCGAAACATTCTTTTGGCAAAAAACTGAGCTGCCATTCTTCCCGTACCTTTATAATCACCTGTCAGATTAGAGTAAGTGACGCTCCGGTGATGATAGTTTTGTAGCACTACCGGAATATTCAGCTCCTTCTGCAAATCGATTGTGTCGTTATTCCATTGTCCGATAATGGCGTCGGCTTTCCATTCTTTCGCCCATTTCAGAATACCTTGTTCGCCATGCATTGTGCTATAATAAGAAGGTAGTCGGTAAAAGAGCCAGGGACCGTTTTCTTTGGAGTATTGGACAAGTCCCTGTAGCAGTTTCCTGTCAAAATCGCTTGAATAGTCTATCAATAGAAGAATCTTAATCATCGTTTTATGTTTTTCTTTAGATATGTAGGGATGCACAAATATAAAAGAATTCTTTTGTTCTCTTGCAATGAAGACTTATTTTTGTTGCAGCCAACTTATCTGACACTCGGGTGTGTATTGACGGAAATGCTTTGATGCTATTCCTTTTAATCTGTATATGCCCGAAGAGATGCTGACCAAAGAAATGAAGAAAGCGGACCGGGAGCAGGAGCGGGAAGAATATGACCGTATGGTGGCACCGGAAATCGACGAAGAAGTTCAGGAATAAGATAAATTAATACCCTCCCTGTCTTATTTATGAGATAAATCCCTATCTTTGTGGCACTTTTTACGAAAAAAGCAAATTCAAATTAATAGATATAGAAAAGAAAATGGCACAAGAAGACGTTTTTAAGAAGCTTGTATCGCATTGCAAAGAGTATGGTTTCGTATTCCCTTCGAGCGATATCTACGACGGACTAGGCGCTGTGTATGACTACGGTCAGATGGGCGTTGAATTGAAAAACAACATTAAGAAATATTGGTGGGACAGCATGGTGCTGTTGCACGAGAACATTGTCGGTATCGACTCTGCCATCTTTATGCATCCTACTATCTGGAAAGCTTCCGGACACGTAGACGCATTTAATGACCCTTTGATTGACAATAAAGACTCTAAGAAACGTTATCGTGCTGACGTGTTGATCGAAGAACAGTTGGCAAAGTATGACGATAAAATCAATAAAGAAGTAGCGAAAGCTGCCAAGAGATTCGGCGAATCTTTTGATGAGGCTCAATTCCGTTCTACCAATGGTCGTGTATTGGAGTATCAGGCAAAACGTGACGCTCTTCACACTCGCTTTGCTACAGCTCTGAACGACGGTAATCTGGAAGAGTTACGCCAGATCATTATTGATGAAGAAATCGTATGTCCGATCTCCGGTACAAAGAACTGGACAGAAGTGCGTCAGTTCAATCTGATGTTCTCTACTGAAATGGGTTCTACTTCCGAAGGAGCAATGAAGGTTTATCTTCGTCCGGAAACTGCACAGGGTATTTTTGTAAACTACCTCAATGTACAGAAGACAGGTCGTATGAAAGTTCCTTTTGGTATCGCACAGATTGGTAAGGCTTTCCGTAACGAGATCGTTGCCCGTCAGTTCATCTTCCGTATGCGTGAGTTCGAACAGATGGAAATGCAGTTCTTTGTGAAACCGGGAACAGAACTTGACTGGTTCAAGAAATGGAAAGAAATCCGTCTGAAATGGCATAAAGCTCTAGGCTTCGGTGATGCAAGCTATCGTTATCACGATCACGATAAATTGGCTCACTACGCAAATGCCGCTACCGATATCGAATTCCTGATGCCGTTCGGATTCAAAGAAGTGGAAGGTATCCACTCGCGTACTAACTTCGACTTGTCTCAACATGAGAAGTTCTCTGGTAAGAGCATCAAATACTTCGATCCGGAACTGAACGAATCTTATACTCCGTACGTAATCGAAACTTCTATCGGTGTCGACCGTATGTTCCTTAGCATCATGAGCGCATCTTATTGCGAAGAGCAATTGGAGAATGGCGAAAGCCGTGTGGTTCTGAAATTGCCTGCTGCTTTGGCTCCGGTGAAACTGGCGGTTATGCCGTTGGTAAAGAAAGACGGTCTGCCTGAAAAGGCCCGTGAGATTATTGATAGTCTGAAGTTCCACTTCCATTGCCAATATGACGAAAAGGATAGTATCGGTAAGCGTTATCGCCGTCAGGATGCTATCGGTACTCCGTACTGTGTGACAATCGATCATCAAACATTAGAAGATAACTGCGTGACATTGCGTAACCGCGATACCATGCAACAAGAGCGTGTGGCTATCTCTGAACTGAATAACATCATTGCAGACAGAGTAAGCATCACTTCTCTATTGAAAACTTTACAATAAACCTTTGACGAATGAGTAAAAAGATCTATTTATTCTCTTTAGTACTGCTGGCTCTTGCGTTCACTGCTTGCAGTGAGACGGAAACGGTAGACAAGTATGATAATTGGCGTTCACGTAATGAAGCTTTTATTGATTCTTTAGCGAACGTATTTGAAGCGGGAACTGATCCTGACTTGAAGCGGATTAAAGTGATGCAAGGTCATGACTATATTTATTATAAGGAGAAAACTCCAATCAAAGTTAATAGTGTTACGACTGAAGTCGAAGGGGAAAAACCTACGTATACAGCAAATGTGACAGTCTTTTACAAAGGGACGAATATATTAGGAGAGCGCTTTGATGGTTTTGAGGGAGCTGATCCTGTAGACGGTGATTCAAATGCTTCACAACCAGATACTCCTCCGGCTTCGCTGTCATTATCAAATGTGGTCGAAGGTTGGAAGGAAGCGATTCCTTGTATGAAGGTTGGCGAACGTTGGGTGATATATATACCTTGGAAATATGGTTATGGTAGTGGTGGAAATAGTAATACAACTCTCATTCCAGGTTATTCAGCTTTGATTTTCGATATTCAGTTGCTTGATGCGGATAGTGTTCAGGAAAACCCGCAAAGAGATTGAAAAATAGATTATGATTTAAGGAGAAGTTGTTTGATTGTTTATAGAACGTCGGACAACTTCTTTTTTTTAGCATAATTCATCTCTTATTTTTATTATCCTTATTGTTTTTATACTACTCTCACTAATCTGTCAATAGCTCCTACATATCTTCCATAGGGAGTTTATCTACAGACAAGGTATATTTTTTCAACTCCTTTTCTACTTCCAGCAAGTTTTCAACTTTCTTTTCTAGTAATGTCCGGGCAACGGTAATTGCTGTCGATTTGGATGACGAAAAACTGGAACTGGCGAAGAAAGTCGGTGCATCTTATGTGGTTAACTCTAAGACAGAAAATGTACACGAGCGGATACAGGAAATAACGGAAGGCTTCGGTGCCGATGTGCTGCTGATATCTATTGTTTCGGGTATGTAATAGGTGTGAAATAGGGTGATGTAACATGAGTAAATATAGATGTAACATTCTTCATTCGGTATGTAGCATCACAAAGAAATCATGTAGCATACTTTAGTCAATCTGTCTGTTTGCATTTTCTATTTTTGTGATGTGGAAGATAACAAGGAACATTTTAAATAATTCGCTTTCAAATAATAGATAATATAGCCAGTTAACAAAAAACGATGATTATGCTGAAAACAAAAATCAACACTATTCTGCTGTGTACTCTTTTTACATGGTTCTTCCCGCTATCAGCCGGAGCACAATACCGTAATCCTATTCTTTATGCTGACGTGCCCGATATGTCAGTGTGTCGCGCAGGCGATTACTTTTATATGGTTTCCACCACTATGCACCTGATGCCGGGCGCGCCAATCATGCGTTCGCCGGACATGAAACATTGGGAAACTATCAGCTACGTATTTCCCCGCATTGACGATGGACCTCGTTATGATCTGCTCGAAGGCACTGCTTACGGGCAAGGACAATGGGCATCATCTATCCGCTATCATGACGGTAAATTCTATGTATGGTTTACAGCCAATGGCGCGCCCGG
>OFHM01001852.1_pt1 | contig 12979 bp, 13 predicted proteins | sample 1521311 | NCBI WGS metagenome assembly OFHM01 (sample SAMEA3504083, study PRJEB24116) | mouse gut metagenome | biome: mouse gut; feature: mouse-associated habitat; material: faeces | place: Denmark | collected 2011 | reverse complement strand
AATCCCATCTCAGGGGTTACCACCACCATGGTCATCCCCGTCTCGGCCAGCTCCTTCATAACATCCAATACTTCCCCGACCATTTCCGGGTCAAGCGCCGATGTGGGCTCGTCGAAAAGCATCACTCTGGGATTCATGGCGAGAGAACGCACAATCGCAATCCTCTGCTTCTGACCGCCGGAAAGCTGGCTTGGATAGGAGTCCGCCTTTTCCGTAAGCCCGACTCTCGCAAGGAGCTTAAGGGCATTTTCACAGGCTTCCTCTTTACTCATCAGCTTCAGCTTTACAGGAGCTAAGGTAATATTGTCCATGATGGAAAGATTGTTAAACAGGTTAAAATTCTGGAACACCATTCCCATGTGCTCTCTTATCTTGTCAATGTTTACCTTAGAATCCGTAATAAGCTGGCCGTCAAACCAGATTTCCCCGCTTGTGGGAGTCTCAAGTAAATTCAGGCAGCGGAGGAACGTACTTTTTCCCGAACCGGAAGGTCCTACAATTACAATCTTTTCCCCCTGATGTATGTGATAGTTCACCCCGCGCAGTACATGGTTGTTTTCAAATTCTTTGTGCAAATCCTTAACGATTATCACCTTTACGCAGCCTCCTCTCCAGCTTATCCAACAGAATCGTCAGTATTTTAATAATGACAAAGTATATCACCGCCGCCCCGATTAAGGGCATGAAAGGCTCGTAAATCCTTGAGGATATCTGATTTGCCGTTCTGGTTAAATCCGTCAGGCTCACATAACCCACAATAGCGGTTTCCTTTAAAAGAACGATAAATTCATTTCCGATAGGCGGAAGCACATTCTTGATTGCCTGCGGAATGACAATATAAATCATGGTCTGCGTCTTGGAAAGCCCCAGAGAACGACCGGCCTCCGTCTGCCCCTTGTCCACCGCAAGGATTCCCGCACGCACGATTTCCGCCACGTACGCGCCGCTGTTAATTCCAAAAGACAGTACCGCCACCAGAACACCGTTTTTGCAGCTCTTCATAACGATAAACCACATGATTAAAAGCTGAAGTACCGATGGCGTTCCCCTGATAATGTCTATGTACGCGTTTGCTATTCTCGCCCGAATCGTCTTTTTTCCGCTTCTTGTGGTGGACATTTTCATCAACGCCACAATGGTTCCGAATATAAGGCCCAGAATCGCCGCAAAAAATGCAATTTCCACCGTAACTGCCAGACCTTCAAAGTATAGTTTCCACCTGTCGCCGGAAATAAACGCCCTTTCAAACAGACTGCCTGTTTTTTCCAACCATTCCTGCATATCCCAAATCCCTTTCTCTCTCCAAAAGAGGATAGCATGTGAGTATGATACCGCCCATTATGCTATCCCCTGATTTCATTTGTCCCAGGTCTCCTCCCGCAGAAAATAAGTTATCAAACCATCTTTCCTGCCCGTAACCCGAAGATTAATTCTCAATATACTGCTTTACAAGTTCGTCAAAAGTACCGTCAGCCTTGATTTCCTCTAATGCCTTATTCACCTGTGACAGAAGTGCTCCGTCTCCCTTGGGAATTGCAATCGCATATTCCTCGGTTCCGAACTCAAACTGTTCTCCGGGAAGAGCCTTTACCTGTCCCTCAAAGGTGCTCTCAAATACAAGCGCGGGATTCTTGTCGATGATTACGCAGTCAACTCTTCCGTTAATCAAATCGTTGACAGCGTCCACGCCCTTATTATATCTGGACACCTCGGCGCCTTCCACATCGTCGGACGCGATGAAATCGCCTGTGGTTCCCATCTGAACGCCGATAGCCTTGCCTGACAAATCTGCCGCGGAGGCAATGTCAGAACCTTCCGGAACAATCACATACTGAACCGCATCGTAGTAAGCGTCTGAAAAATCAACAGAAGCTTTTCTTTCGTCGGTAACGGTCATACCGGCAATCGCAACGTCAATCTTGCTTCCGATAGCGGCTACCAGAGAGTCGAACTCCATGTTTTCAACTACCACTTCCACGCCAAGCTTCTCGCCGATTGCCTTAATCAGGGCGATATCGAATCCATCCGGCTCCCCATTGTCATCCACATATTCAAAGGGAGGGAATTCCGCATTAGTTCCCACATTCAAAACGCCATCCGCCAATGCTTCCGATACCGCGGCTTCTGCTTCCGGCTGTGCTGCTTCTTCTTCCGGCTGTGCCGCTTCTTCTGCTGCTTCCTTTTTCTCGCTCTCCACATAAGCGCGCATTACCTGTTCTTCATCAAACAATGTCATCATCATGTCAACAACCTCCTTTTCCCTGCTCGATAAATATTCTTTCAGAACATCCCTGTCTTTACAGATGTTGATGGTATTGGTAACTGCTTCCCTTGTCCGTCCATACAATTTCACCTGTTCGTCATATACTTTTGTAAAGGTGACATACTGGCTGATAATATCATTGTCCTTGCCATCGTATATCATTTTTACCTTTACATCAATAGCAAATTCCTCCCCATTGAAAAATTCGTTTGAAAGAGATTACTTTCTTCCTTTCATCCCCGCTATTTTAGCGGGGAAATAATCAGGTTATCTTGGTTCCATTATACAAAAAAAACCATCCTATATTCAAGGATGATTCCTCCCTGGTTTACGGTATACAATTCACAAGCATTTATCATAATTCGCCATTTTTTCTTAAACAGGTAATAACACCTGCCTGTATATATTCCGCATTGATGAACAGGCTTTTTCCTCTGGCTTCCTGATGTTCATTCTTCTCCTTATAGTCATAAGTAAAAATAGGAAGCACTGTCGGTAAGATGCTCGGACTAGATGCCCTGTATTCATGGCTTGGAGCATGTCCAGGCATTCCGCCCCGCGGATTTCCCCCACAATAATCCGGTCGGGGCGCATACGCAATGCCGTGCGGATTAAATCCCGGATAGAAATAGCAAGATTGCCTTCCGCACCTTCATTCCTCGTTTCCAGACGGACTAAGTTTGCAATCCCCTGAAGCTGTAATTCTGCCGAATCTTCAATTGTTATGATACGTTCTGTTTTCGGGATAAATTCAGAAAGGGCATTCAGAAATGTTGTTTTCCCTGACCCGGTCCCCCCAGAAATAAAGATATTGTAGCCAGCCTTTACCAGCATGTCTAAAAAATCAGCGCATTCCCTGCTGATGGATTCCTGTGCAACCATCTGCTCCATTAAGATTGGATGCTTAGGGAATTTTCGGATAGATACCACAGGCCCGTCCAAAGCCACTGGCGGCAGCACCACATTGACACGGGAACCATCTTCCAGCCTGGCATCTGCAATGGGCTTTGCTTCGTTCACCATACGGTTGTGGTTCCCCACCATCTGCTGGATAATATCCTCCAGCTTTTCCCTGGAAGAAAAGCTTTTTTCCCATTCCACTACTTCCCCCGCCCTCTCATAAAAGATATGCTCCTCGCCGTTTACCATGATTTCTGTAATGTCGTCCTCATTTAACAATTCCTGCAGCACATCCAGTTTCCGCAGGGAATGGAACACCTGCATCCTTAATTCCTTCCTCCAGTTCAGGGGAATTGTCCGCTCCCTCGCCTCTTTGCAGATTTCCTCGTCAATTACCGCAAGGATTTCCTCATCCTCATGTTCCCTGCCCATATCAAGCTGCCCTAATACACGTTTCCTAATCTGTTCCAATTTGTACCCCCAATAATTCTCTTACGTAATCCCCCAGTTCTCCCCATACCCACTGCTGCATCTGTTCCCCCTGGCATTCCACTGCCATTCTGGGTAAGGTGAGGTAACATAGTTTCCCTTCCAGCTTCTGGTCCTTTTGCCTGCCCATCATCTGCTTAAAGTGCGCCAAAGCATGTCCGCCCAGCCCTGCATGTCCGCCCAGCACGTACATCTTGCTGCACATGCCCAGCAATTCCAGAAATCCCGGAACCATCATGCCAAAATCCAGGACAATAACGCCATACCCGCCTTTTTCCGCCAAAAGCCGGACAAAACGCGTATAATCCTGCCCCGATACCTGCCCTAAGCAAAGGCTGTCCTCCGATGGCGGGATATAGTCCACCCCCTCCAATACATAGGCCGCGCTCCTGATGCAGTCCTCTACGTTCTTCCCTTCCCCAGTAAGGCACAGGTACATCACATCCAGCAAATCCCGCTGGTAGCTTTCCTGCAGCCAACTGGAAAACCCGGCGCATTCCTTGAAGCTTACGTAAAGCACCCGTTCCTTCCTGCCCAGTGTCTGGGCAAGCGTCAGGGCAAAGGGCGTCTGCCAAATATCCTGCCCCGGGGCGTAAATGCCAATCACTTCCCGTCCTGCCCTGGCCGGTTCCTGCTCCCCGTCCCTGTACTCCTGGCAGTAAGAGAAAAGTTCCCGTAAAATCCCAGAAGCTGGCTGGTATTTCTGGATCACTGGGAGTATTTGCACGGATTCTGGTATTTTTTCTTTCCCATCGCCTCCATAAAGGCAAAGCCACAATGTTTCCCCGGAACTTCCCCTGGCATCCCCCGGGACTTCCGTTAACTGTGTTATGTTCCCTGCCATTGCCTGGGCTTCCTGTCGTTCTGTTATATGGGCGGCATATCCCGCCATCGCCTGGGCTGCCTGCCCTGTAATCCTGGCATCCTCCCAAAAACCAGCCCCCAGAAGCACCACGTCCGGCGTTTCTGTCTTTTGGAATTCCAGAAACTGCCCTGGTGCGGAAAAGCTGTACCCGCGAAGCTGCCCTCCTTTCCCTAAGGTAATCCATTCTCCCAGCCTTTTGCCATACGCTGTGTCTGCATCGCAGACGGCAATTAAAATTTTACTCAATAAGCCACCTCCAAAGCTACCAAAAAACCAATGAATATTGCAATTGAAAAATGAATGATATGTTGTTTCCCCTGATCTCCTTTCGGATATTCAGGCAGTTGAAACGTTACGATTACCTGATATAGATATTTCCCTAATATGCATAGACGTGAAATCAGATTGTGGTGGTACAGCATTTTCCATAAGGACATCCCTGCCGCCACCAGAAACGATATTATGATTGTCAGCTTAAGTATATGCAAATCCCAAATACCACCAATTACGGAAAATAATTTGATGTCGCCTGCCCCAAGGGCATGCATAAGAAATAACAGATAACATAAGATTACCGGTATGGATACATTCCTAAGAAAAACACCCGCCCCTTTCCAGCCTGCTTCTGCAACCTGAAAAAAGAACCCCGCTGCTAACCCAGTGAAAATCAGCCGGTTCCTGATTTTACCGCTTTGTATGTCCATTGCCGCCGCCAAGCTTAACAGCAACAGGCTGAACACAGCCTTTATCTCCCCAATTCATCACCCCCTCTGTCCATCCACCTGCATCTGCAAGTAATTGCTTAAGATTATAATGCAAGTCCTGCATCCTGTAAAGTAGGTAATGGCAAATTTTTCATTTTTGTGACAATGTTACAATAAACGGTAAAACAGAATTGCATAAATCAGCGCAAACCCGCTGATACCAAGGGTTCCGACTGTCAAAACAGTGACTGGGTTGACGCCTGGGACTACTTCCAGCCCCTGGCTTTTTAACATTCCATTTACTGCATAGATGCCCACAGCCCCGGCAAAAGCCCGGAGCACGAAGGTTGTCAGAATTTCTGCTTTTTGCTTCATAGCCCCTATAAACAGTATCAGCACACATATCACCGCAATCATTGCCACCCCATAATATTTTTCCATAAAAGCTACCCATCCCTTTCTTATTGCCCTCCCAGAACCAGCCGCAACATCTCTGTCCCGCACGTTATCGCCGCCGGGAAGCTGTGCCAGTCCCCCTCTTTTTATAAATATATACTTTTTTGGAAAAATTTATGACTTTATTGTATAGAACTGGAATTTTTTGCTTATACTTTAAGTAAGAGAGCGGCAGCATCTGCCCCATGCTCAGAACTGTACAAAACTGCCATGCCTGTAGCCCTGCACAGCTTGCATGGGCCTCCTGCACAGTCCCAGAGCAGGCAGAGTACCGTTGGAAAAGAAAGGGATGCATATGTTTCAGATTACAAAAAAACGACTTGCAAACAGGACTGCTTACGCCTTACTTTTAGATGACCTTGAACAAGCGAAATATGATTTGGCCCTTGCTTACAGCAACTTTGAAAATGCCATGGAACCAGATTTGATTGACTGCTGCATCTATCAGGTAAACGCACTGCAAATGCGCTACAAGTTCCTGCTGACAAAGGCCAAACAGTATGATGGGGATCCTTACGCGAAGAATCCCCTTGAACTTTCAGAACCCTGAAGGGTTTCTGTCAGGCTGCCCTTCTGGTATGTCATGCCAGCGACTACCTGCTGGGTATGCTGCATCAGGGGACCGGAAGAATCCTGTTTGGCTGCTTCTGTAAAGCCATCATACAGGTTCTTCAGGACCCGCTTTGCATCCTTAAGGCTGTCAGCCGTATTTTTACATACTGCAAGGGCCAGCAGCTTACTTACAAACTGGTAGGCAGGGTACAGCTCGCTGGCAATTGGATACGTAAAATCCAAATCATCCATCAGCCGGTGCACTACCTGCCCTGCCTTCCCTGCAGACTCCCGGAACTCCTCATATGTCCCTTGTTCCTTCGCAGCTATGGCATCGTCCAGATAGGTAAATAAGATATCATATAAAATCACAATCATTTCCCCCCGGTTGCAGCAGCTCAGCCGACGGGTAAATTCCTGTTTTTTTTCCTGGGTCATGGCTTAGCCCCCTACTGCAGTAACTGCAATACCTGCTGGGGAAGGTCATTGGCCTGTGCAAGTACAGAAGTTGCTGCCTGTGTCAGTACATTATATTTGGTGTACTCTGTCATTTCTTCCGCCATGTCAACGTCCTCAATCCGGGACAATGCCTGCGTCATGTTCAGTTCCGTCCCATCCAGGCTGCTGACTGCATAATCTAAACGGTTCTGGTATGCGCCAATGCTGGAACGGACTTCACTTACCTTTGCAATTGCGCCGTCAAAGCTGGTAATTGCGCGGTCAGCCCCTGTTACAGTGCAGACATCCACTTTATCAATATAGAGGGTGCGGGAGGAAACCTCTGGAATCCGCACATCTACCGTCTGGTTCTCATTTGCGCCAATCTGCAGGGTCATAGTGCCAATATTGGTAACATCCAAATGGATTGGCTGTGGTTCCGCAGCCGTACCCGGCGTTACCTCAAACTTCATTTCAAACCCATTCCTGTCAGAAATCGTCACATAATTGCCGTCTGTCAAAATAGTTGCCTGTGATCCAAAGCCTATGTCCGTGGTATCAAACGCTATCTCTACATCCTTCCCATTCTCTGTGATATCCGTGGGTATCCCAAGGAATGCCGCAAGGTCTGCATCGTCGCATTTAATAGTCATTTCAGAGGAAACTCCATATTCATCGGATACAAATACCAGGTTCCCGCCATTCCTCACGTCTGTGGGCACATAGCCGCCATCCTCCGGAAGCCCGGTCTTATCACCCGTATTGGCTACAACCATCAGGTTCACTTCCCCACGCTCTGCCCCTGCCCGCAGGTTCTCATACACTTCCTCAAAGGTCTGGCCTTCTGTTACTTCCACTTCTATGCCATTGATGACAACTGTCCCGTTGGTTCCGGCAGGCACTACCGCGTTCCCGGCAATTGCCGTCCCCCCTACCACCTCTGCAAGGGCTGCATCTGCATTTACCTTTATGGTGTATTCATTGGCCGTAACTGCATCGGAAATCGAAATCCTTGTAATCCCCCGGTTATCCGGATATACCCTCTGGTCTAAGGTACCATCCAGCAAATGCTTGGTATTAAACTCAGTATCCTTGGAAATCCGGTCAATCTCATCCCGCAGGGAGGAAATTTCTGCCTGGATTGCTTCTAAATCATCCGGCATATTGGTTTCATTTGCCGCCTGTACCGAAAGCTCCCGCATCCTCTGGAGCATTGCATGGACTTCTGTCAATGCACCGTCCGCCGTATCCAATACGGAAACCCCGTCCGAAGCGTTCCTGGAAGCCTGTGACAGGCCTTTGATCTGCGCTTTCATTTTTGTAGAAATCGCCATCCCGGCCGCATCGTCGGACGCCCGGTTAATGCGGAGCCCGGTAGACAGCCGTTCAATGGAATTTGATAGGCTCTTATCTGATGCTAATAATCTCTTGTTGGCAACAAGCGCTGACATATTGTGGTTAATTTTCATGTTTTACACCTCTCCTGCTCTTTCCTATCTCTTGCTAGTTGTTAAGGGGCAATCATCTGTTTTCATCAAGCTTCAAGCCTGCCCTGCCCGTTTGATTTCTTCTAAAAATGCTTTTGCAGCCCCATACAATGCCCTGGTCTGGACTGGGCTGGGCTCTTTTTGCTGTTCCGGCTGCCCTGCTTCTTTTTCCCCAAAGGTAAACCGGGAAAGTTCCAGGTTATCGCTGCAGATCATATCCACCTTCCATGCATCCCCGGCATCCGGGCTGATACGCTCCTGCAGTTCCGCTTCACGGTTTTTCAATTCCTCAATGGTCCTGGGGGAATCGGAAATAATGTACCCTTTTACCGATTCCGGCTGTATCTGGAAGCTGGCTGCTACCTTTCCAAGCGCAGGGGAATCAAACATGATATCCACCCTGCCCCGTTCTTCCTTCCCGCGGACAATCTTAAGCTGGACATTTGTCAGCTCATCCGCCACCAGCACAGGGATTGCATAATGTTCCTCTTTTGCCATCTGTGTGCCCAGCGCAATCTGCTGCTTTACTATTTTCATGTCCCGGATGTCAAGGCTCCTCACATCCTTGGACTGGATCATGGTTTTCATAACATTTTCCGCCACTTCCGCCAGCTTTTTCTGGGCTTTTGCCATATCCTCCGGCGTCTTGGCTGCTTCCCCAAACTCCTCAAGGATTCCGGCTTTTACTTCCTCAAAATCAACTTCTTTCCCTAAATTTTTAGGGTCAAACAGGTTCTTGAACACATTCCTCTGCTCCATCATCTGTTTTGCCGCTAAAATATTGTAGGCTGTCACGGGCATATCATGGCTCGTCAGCATTTGCAGCACCTGGGCTTCTGCTTCCTTCGCCCCTGCAAACTCCTGCATCTGTTCCCGGTAATATGCTTCTTCCGTTTCTGCATCTTTCGGCGCCTGTTTTAACTGCCACAATAATTCCTCCGGCGTCAGCTCTGCCCAGGGCTTCCCTGCGCTGTTTGCCATATTTTGCTGGCTCCCTGCTGCCTGCCTGTTTGTTTTCCCTGTACCATTTGCCATGGCTTGCTGCAGGCCTTCCGGCGTTACCATCCCAAAAGCTTCTTTTGCGCAGTCTGTCTGGTATGCGGATTCTATCTGCTGGGAAATGCTCAATTCTTCTGTAGGGGCAGACTCCGTGCCGCCAAAAGTTTCATCCACAGATACATCGATGCCTGAATTCCGGTTGGTGCGCACTGCAGTCAGCAGGTTTTTCATGGTAAGTTCTGCGCCCTGGTTTACCAAAGCCCCAACCACTGCTCCATCGGTTTTGTCAATCTGGTTCAGCAGGCGGTAAATGCCAATGTAGCTGTCCCGCTCCTCCAGGGTGATTTCCTGATGCTGCTCTAACTTCCACAGGAACTTGCTGAACTTGTCTTCCTCCGCGCCCTCCATGCTGTTTTTGATTTCTGCAGCCTTGCTGTTAAGCTGCTCCACCGTCATTTCTAAAGGGTTTACCCCTTCCCGTATCATTTCCAGCACTACGGACGGGGACAGGTTCTGGAACATATTCTGGACTTTCTGGTCGGCAGCTTTTATCCCTGAAATGGATTCCGGGTTAATTTCCATCCGGTTATACGCTAAAATACGCACTGCCCGCCGATTCGGCTCTGTTACCTCAAGATCCAAATCTTCCAATATATCGTCTACATTCCGGAATGCTTTCTTCATGGAATCGCCCAAATCTGCCCGGGGGGCTGTGCGGAGGGCTTCATACGCTTCCCCTGCCCGTTCCAGCTCTGCTTTTTGGGACATCCCTGCCTGGTGCATGCCATTGATGGTATCTATGTCTGTCCTTGTATTCCCTAACAGGTAAGCCGGCGTGCCAGCTAACTCATGGGTTTTCCCCATAGTTTCCGCAAAAACAGCGGCCTGCCCTGCTGTTGGCTCCACCCCGTTTTGGGACAGTAAGCTCTTATAATATTCTTCTTCCAAAGCCTTAAGCTGCTCTACCACTTCCTCCAAAGGCTTTGTTTCAATGGCAAACCCCTGTTTCAGCAACGTGTAATTGGCCTGTGCCGTCATCATCAGCCGGGTTTCCTCCAACTGCCGTTTTGCAGTGACAAAATCCATGTCCTCCGGGGAAAAGCTGTGGGATGCCTGCCTGCCGGGATCTGCGCCCTGTTGCCCCTGGGAGCCCTGCTGGTTCTCCTTTTGGGCCGCCTGTAAATTCTCTATGGTAAAGGGAAGGCCTTTTTCCACCACATGCCAGATATCTGCATCTGTTGCCTGTGCAACGGTTTCTGCTGCCTGTTTTGCCCTGTCGGCATAACTGTAGCCTTCCAAAAGAATGGCATCCGTGGGGCGGTTTCCCTCTGCAATTGCCCCTAGCATGGCGCCCATAAGCTGCCCTGCATCCGGCGGAAGCTCCATTCCCTTTAAGTCCATGGCATACCTTAGGTTTTCTTCCGTTAAGGGGATCTGCTCCCCCATCATCCACTGAGCCATAGCCATGGAATCTTCATTTACCGGAAGTCCCGCACGGGAGATTACCTGTTCCACCTGTGCCTTTAATTGGCCGTCCATGGCAGTCCCTGCGGCGTTTTGCCCAGCTTGCTGCGGCATATGGCTGCCATAATAGCCGCCCGCTGGCTGTGCCGCTGCATATGGCACGGAACTGCTGCCAGTTGCTGCCTGGGGGGATGGCGCCGAACTGCTATGCTGCGCTTTATAAAGGTTTTCCACTGTTGGGGGAAGTTCCTGCCCCAGCAAATATTTGATGGCTTCTTCCGAACAGCCTGTAAGGCTTGCTGCCTGCCGTATGGCTTCTTCACAGCCCGATATATTTTCTTCCGTCAAGGGAAGGTCTGCTTCCCTGATTGCTGACTCTAACTGCTTAGCATAACCTGTGCTCCCAACCAGCTTTTCTAACTGCTCCCCACTCAATTCATCCCCAAACACGCTAATATCTACCCCGGCTTTTGCCAATTCAGCCTTTATCTTATCTACCACCGTGACAATAGTTTCCACATCTGTGCCGTTCACGGAAAACCCTTCCCCGTCCATCTGCTGGCAGTCTTTTCCAGACATGGTGTTAGAAACCATTTCTATTTGCCGCTGGGTATGCTGTGCCTTGGCATTTTCCGCATCCTGCTGTATTTTTCCAATCTGGGAGTCCCCTGCCCGGTGGGGGGCGTCCACCATGGTCTGCTGCACGCCCTGCGTCCTTGCTGCGGCTTTTTCTGCCTGCGCCGCCTGTTCCTCCTGGGCTTTTGCTGAGGCAGTACCCTTGGTTTCCACTTTATTTGCCTTGGTAATTTCAGGCAAATTGCTGTTTTCTACTCTAATATTCATTTCCTTCGCCCCTTTAAAAGCTACCGGGAAAGAAGATTATGGCATACGCCAAACCCGCTAAATACAAGGCTTTTTCCCCGACAGCCCCCTGAATTCCTGCCTTCCTAAATTTTAACAATAGTTATTTCGGTTAAAAAACAGAGAAACTTTAGCAATTTTCACTTGTAATCATTGTCCATTTGTATTAAAATAGGGTTCAAAGCTACCATTAGGGAGCTGAGATGAATATTCATTTTATAAGGAGGAAGACGAAAATGGCATATGTAATTAATGATTCTTGTGTAAGCTGCGGAACATGTGAAGGGGAATGTCCAGTAGGCGCTATCGCTGCTGGTGATGGCAAATATGAAATCAACGCAGATACCTGCATCGATTGCGGGACTTGCGCAGGCTCCTGCCCGACAGGCGCTATTGAACAGGGCTAATCCTTACATAAAGCCCAGAATAAAGTGCCCAAGACCTTACCTATTCATGTGGGGGCTTGGGCATTTTGTGCGCCGAGCACGTCGCTCTAGCGACATAATTCCTTTCGTGCGAGCGATCCTTGCGGAGCATTTTGCTTTATAGGACGCAATTTCCTATAAAGTAAAAAAGAATCCTGCATTCAGCAGGATTCTTTTTTATACCGTTAAGTTGGGGTTTAAATTCTTCTCCTTCCCTGCCAGCTTCGCCGGCTCTTTTTCTTTTTTTGCCTTTTTTTCCTTGCGGAACCTCTTAGCCTTGCGGGTGCTGCGGATTGCTTCATCCAGCTTGCGGAACCGTTCTTCTTCCGCTTCATCCTGTTCCCGCATCAGGTAATTCATTTCCTTTAATACCTTGTCCCCAACCTGTGCGCCAACTTCCTTGCCCAAGGCCTGGTTGTTTTCCTCTACCGCCTGTTTTACAATCGTGAGCATCATGGACTGGAACTGCTCCAGCTTTACCGTGTTGGAAACCGGGCTATGGCGGTCTGCCATCTGCCTGCCTTCCGCCCCTTTTGACGCCATTTCCATATATTCCCTGTTCATCTGAATCACATTATTCCCTCCCGGCTGATTATTCGCAAAGCCTCCTGTTTCCATTGCTGGATGGGCTATATATTGTGCCTGCCCGCTTGGATAATTTCCGGCTTCTGCCTTGGGGCGGCCCGCATATTTTGCTTGTCCATTTTCCGGCTGGCTCCCTGTATAGCTTCCAGCTTCTGCTGCCGGATGGACATAGCCGCCTTCTGGCTGGCTGCTTACATAACTGGCATTTTCCTGGGGTTTCCGGCTCTGGGGCATGGATTCTGCCGCTGGGTGGAGATAACCTCCCTCTGCCTGGCCGCCTGCATAACTGGCGTTTTCCTGGGATTGCCGGCTCTGGGGCATGGATTCTGCTGCCGGGAGATAGCCTCCCTCTGCCTGGCTCCCCCCATAGGCTTCTGCGCCTGCATAGCCATGGGCTCCCGGCTCTGGCTGGTTCTGGGTACTATGTATCATCATGCGAATGGCTTTTAACTGGTATCCCTGTTCTTTCCATTCCTTTATCTTTTGGAACT
>OFHM01001848.1_pt1 | contig 12996 bp, 10 predicted proteins | sample 1521311 | NCBI WGS metagenome assembly OFHM01 (sample SAMEA3504083, study PRJEB24116) | mouse gut metagenome | biome: mouse gut; feature: mouse-associated habitat; material: faeces | place: Denmark | collected 2011 | reverse complement strand
ACGGAGCACGGCTACAGGATACCCGAGGACATCTCCCTGGTCAGCTACGACAATACCTACATCGCCGAGATGCTGATTCCCAGGCTCACCAGCATCGACTACGACTACGGGAACCTGGGACGGAAGCTGGTGGAGACCGCCATAGGGGCCCTGGAGGGGAAGGAGATTCCGAAGCTGCAGATGCTGGAGCCTACCTTGGTGGTGCGGGAGAGCAGCGGCCCGGCCAGGGCGCTGTAATCCGCTTGCCATTGCAGGCATCCCCCCGATGCCGAAGCGCTACCGTGGGGACAGTGGATTACAGGCGGCTCATACATCTAGCGGAAACAGGCGCCGTCCCGCGTGCGGGGGATAGCGGTGCGGAGCGACGCAGCAGAATACGGTGAATCATGAATGGGCCTGGCAGGATGACAGCGACTGCCAGGCCCGCTGCATGCCCTGAGGAAGCGGATGGCGGGGAGGGGCTGGCGGATGAAAATCAAATGAATTCATGATACCGATTGCAGGGATAAAATCGGAAAGCCGAGAAAGAGAGGTTGGAATATCCTCTCTTTTTTAATGCCTGGAAAAGTGATTGTGGATAATATACAAAAAAGAGATTGAAAAACTGTATATAACTCCCAAAATTGATATGAATCCGAAAATATATATTGACATTTTTCAATTACAATGATACCCTGAAAACATGAAACCGATTGCAGAACAAGCAATCTGTTTACATGAAAAAAGGAATGGGAGAGTGAGAGCACATGTCCAAAAACAAGCAGGAATCAAAACCCGCGGTTCAAGTGAAGCAGCTTACACTGTGGGAAAAGATTGTCAGGCATCGCATACTGATTCTTATGTGCCTGCCGGCAATCATCTACTTTATCGCCTTTAGTTATGCGCCCTTGCCGGGCATCTGGGTAGCTTTCGTCAAGTACAACTACCGGGACGGTATATTCGGAAGCAAATTCATCGGACTGGATAATTTCGAGTTTCTGGCCACTTCGGGGAAACTGCTGGAGCTGACCAAGAACACGGTTCTGTACAATCTGGCGTTCATCCTGCTGGGCAATTTTCTGGCGGTGTTCGTGGCAATCCTGCTGAACGAGATACAGAGCAAGTGGTTCAAGAAAGCCTCCCAGACAGTGATGTTCCTTCCCTACTTTATCTCTCAGGTACTGGTGGGCATCCTGGTCTTCTATCTGCTGAACTATGATACCGGCCTTGTGAACGGAATCCTGAGGAATCTGGGGGTGGCTGAAGAGTCGCTGTGGCAGCCCTATTCCACGCCGGGGGTGTGGCCGGTGCTGCTGGTCATCATCTATCTGTGGCAGCAGACGGGATACAACTCCGTGGTCTATTTCGCGGCCATCTGCGGCATCGACGCCGAGATGATGGAGGCGGCGAAGGTGGACGGAGCCAACGGCTTCCAGAGGATACGCTACATACTTCTTCCCAGCTTAAAGCCTACGATAGTGGTACTGCTGCTCTTCGCACTGGGCGGCATCGTGAAAGGCAACTTCGGTCTGTTCTATAACGTGGTGGGCACCAACCCGCTGCTGTACAGCACCACGGACATCATCGAGACCTATGTGTACCGCGCTACCGTGGCAGAGTTCAACTTCTCCAGAGCATCTGCCGTAGGCCTGTACCAGTCCGTGATCGGCTTTGTAATCGTCATGGCGGTGAACACCATCGTGAAGAAGATTGATCCCGACTATTCGCTGTTCTAAAGGAAGGAGGAGAAAAATGGCAAACCAAGACAAAGACTTAATGGAATCCGGTGCCAAGGTGAAGCTTGGCACATCAGATAAGATAATCAGAGGCTTCGGATATGCATTCGTCACGTTTTACGCGATCTGCTGTATCGTGCCTTTCCTGGTCATCATAGGCACGTCCTTCGCCAGCGAGTCCGTGGTCCGGGCGGAAGGGGTACAGATTATCCCCAGCGAGTTCAGCCTGGAGGCCTATAAAATGGTCACCAAGAGCGGCGGCATCTGGAAGTCCTACCTGCTGACCATATTGATGACGGCGCTGGGGACTACCGTGGGCCTGTCCATCATCTCCATGACGGGCTACGCGCTGCAGAGGAAGGACTTCTCCTTCCGGAACGGGATTTCGTTCTTCATCTACTTTACCAGCCTGTTCCAGGCAGGTCTTGCGCCTTACTACCTGCTGATGACCCAGACCTACCACCTGACGGACAACTATCTGGCGGTGGCGCTGCCCCTGCTGATGTCGCCCTGGCTGATTATATTGATGAAGAACTTCGTGAAGGCCATCCCCCACGAGATTACGGAGTCGGGCAAGATAGACGGGGCTGGGGACTTCAAGATATTCACCTCATTGATTCTGCCTATGCTCAAGCCTGCCCTGGCCACCATCGGCCTGTTCCTGGCTCTGAGCTACTGGAACGAGTGGTACCAGTCCTCGCTGTTCTTAAGCTCCAAGGTGGCTGTGAAGCCCCTGCAGTATACGCTGTACGAGATTGTGAACAAGAACGAGGCGCTGAAGAACTCTGTGGCAGGGCAGTACATCAACCTGGCGGACATCCCTCAGGAGACCGTGAAGATGGCCAACGCGGTGCTGGCCACCGGCCCTATCGTGCTGCTGTATCCCTTCGTGCAGAAGTACTTCATCAGCGGCATTACCGTAGGCGCGGTGAAGGGCTGACGCCGAGACGTGTCCGGATAGCGCAAATTTGAGAGAAATCGGAGAGGATAATGATAAATAGCTCCTGCGGGAGCCCCATAAGGCCCCCGGGGGTTATCTATAAAACCATAATGAAATGGAGGAAAAAAGATGAAAAAGAAAGTAATTGCAGCATTGCTTGCCGCAACGATGGTTCTGGGCATGACGGCCTGCGGCGGTGGCGACACGCAGAGCTCCGCGCCCGCTGAATCCAGTGAGGAGAGCAGCGCGGAAGAGTCTTCCGAGTCTTCTGACGCTTCTGACGCGGGAGAGGAGGAGTCCTCTGCCGAGGAAGAGTCAGCAGGCGGCGAAGAGGCGGCCGGCGGGGATATCGACACCTCCGAGCATGTCGTCATCAACTACATGACCACAGGCGACGCGCCCTCTGGAGAAGCCAAGGAGCGTCTGGACGAGATGATGGCAGAGCTGAACGCGATCCTCACCGAGAAGGTGAACGCGGAGCTGGAAATCTACTACATTTCCTGGACGGATTATCTTTCCAACTACAACCTGACACTGGCCCGTATGGACGGCACCGTAGACCTGGTAGGCACCGCTTCCGACTGGCTGGATGCATGGCCGAACTCCAAGAACGGCGCTTTCATAGAGCTGTCCGAGGAGATGCTGCAGACCTATGCGCCCAAGACCTGGGCCAGCATTCCCGCTGAGAACTGGGAGATGTGCAAATACAACGGCGAGATTTACCTGATTCCTGAGGATAATTACGCGCAGTGGACCAACCACGGCTTCACCTATCGTCTGGACTGGGCGAAGGAAGCAGGATTGGCTGACGGCGTGCATAGCTGGGAGGACATGACCACCTACTTTAAGTGGGTGAAAGAGAACAAGGCCGACATCACCCCCTGGGATTCCGACGGAACACAGTATGCCACCATGGTGGGCGGCTGGATTTCTTCCCATTCCAACTATATCGCCATCGAGGGCATCAACTCCGGCGCTATGTGGGGCGGCACCAAGGACGATCCCTACACCATCTATTCTCCTTACATGACCGACACGGATTCCCTGGTGGAGTTCGCGAAGATGATGAAGGAGTGGGACGAAATCGGCGTATGGAAGACCGACGTGCTGAACAACACCACATCCACCAACCGTGACGACTACCGCATCGGCAAGGTCGCCGCAGAGCAGCACCATACCCAGACCTGGACCGACCTGGTAAGCCATACCGAGGCCAACAAGATCTATCAGGAGGACGAGAATGCTGAAAGCGGTTTCTTCTACTTCGGCGAGGAGACCCAGAATGTAGTGGCCCTTTCCATCACCCACGGCGCAATGGCCGTGTCCGCAGGCAGCGCCAACCCTGAGAGGGCTCTGATGGTATATGACCTGCTGAGGAACGATCCCGACTGCTATACCCTGTTCAACTATGGTATCAAGGGCGTGTCATGGGATACCAATGACGAGGGCCTGAGGGTCATCCCTGAAGGCTACAACAGCGACACCGACAACATCAACGGCATGACCAACTTCTGGTGGGGACGTAACGACGACCTGGAGGTAAGGGACGCTACCAGGGATTGGGACAAGATTGACGCTATGTACGCAGAGTACGACAAGATTAAGATTCCTTATCAGTACGGCCTGTTCGTGCCTGAGGTGGATTCCATCGAGGGACAGATTTCCAACATCAACGAGGTACACACCAACTACATGAAGCAGATCGCGTTCGGTAAGTACTCCGGAACCGCTGAGGAGATTGTAGCTGAGTACCAGGCTGCTCTGGAAGCCGCTGGTATCAATGAGGTCACAGAGGAGCTGCAGAGACAGATCAGCGAAGTGTATCAATAAGCCGGATATGCTGAAAGCAGAGGGGATTCCTCTGCCAAAGCCGGAACGGAATGCAAAATGTACATGGGAGGGAGCGCCGAAGCCGAGAGGGGGAGGTGCTCCCTTTTTGGCGAACATGTAGCAAAGTCCCTGTTCTTGTCATTTCTGCCATGATATGGTATACTTCATTTGAAACCGGTATCAGCAAGTATCTGTTTTAAAAGAGGTACTATGAAGTTATAAGATTGCGATGGAATGAGAGGTTATTATGAGCACATTTGAAATCAGGGACAATTTCTATCTGGACGGAGAGCCCGTCCGAATCATCTCCGGCGCGGTGCACTATTTCCGGATCGTGCCGCAGTACTGGCGGGACAGGCTGGAGAAGCTTAAGAGTATGGGCTGCAACACGGTGGAGACCTACATCCCCTGGAACATGCACGAGCAGGAGAAGGGGCAGTTTCGCTTCCAGGGGATGCTGGACATCGAGGGATTCATCCGGCTGGCCCGGGAGCTGGGCCTGTATGTGATCGTCAGGCCCTCCCCCTACATCTGCGCGGAGTGGGAGTTCGGCGGCCTGCCCGCGTGGCTTCTGCGGGAGGAGGGCATGAAGCTGCGGGTAAGCTACGCCCCTTTCCTGCGCCATGTGGAGGAATATTACAGGGTGCTGCTGCCTAAGCTGGCGCCCTGGCAGTGCACCAAAGGAGGCCCTGTCATCCTGATGCAGGTGGAGAACGAGTACGGCTATTACGCCAATGACCGCGGCTACCTGGAGGAAATCAGGAAGCTGATGCGCCGGGGCGGCGTGGAGGTGCCTTTGGTGACATCGGACGGCCCTTTCCCGGAGAGCCTGAACGGAGGGAAGCTTCCGGGCGCCTTGCCCACAGGGAACTTCGGCTCCAGGACCGAGGAGCGCTTCGGGATGCTGCGCCAGTACACGGAGGGCGGGCCTCTGATGTGTACGGAGTTCTGGGTGGGCTGGTTCGACCACTGGGGCAACGGGGGCCACATGCGGGGCAACCTGGAGGAGAGCGTAAAGGATCTGGACAAGATGCTGGAGCTGGGCCATGTGAACATCTACATGTTCGAGGGCGGCACCAATTTCGGCTTCATGAACGGCTCCAACTATTATGACGAGCTGACCCCGGACGTGACCTCCTACGACTATGACGCGGTGCTCACGGAGGACGGACAGATTACGGAAAAATACCGCCGCTACCGGGAAGTCATCGGGAAATACGCTGTGCTGCCGGAGATGGAGTTCTCCACGGAAATCCGCAGGAAATCATACGGTACGCTGGAGGCCTGCGAAAAGGTGAGCCTGGTGTCCACTTTGGACAGCATCAGCAAAGGGACGGAGAGCGTCTGGCCCCAGTCCATGGAGCGTCTGGGCCAGAACTACGGCTATATCCTTTACCGCACCACGCTGCACACGGAGGAGAACCTGGAAAAAATCAGGCTCTGGGGTGCAAACGACAGGGCGGACATCCTGCTGGGGGCGGGAAGGCTGTTAGAGGGGTTCTGCACAAAAGCAGAAAAGCGCCCCTACTACCAGGCAGGGCAGATCATCCCTTATTTGCAGTCTGTACAGGAGAAAAACAGTTCCGGGGAACACAGGAAAGCAGCCGTCCTTTTTTCCGGGGACAGCGGGTTTTACAGTGGGTGCCAGCCCCTGTATGAAGCCCTTGGAAAAGAGATCAGGGAAGGGCGGCTCAAGGCAGCCGTGCGGATTTTTCCGGGCATTTCGTCGGTGTCCTATTTGGCGTCATGCATTGGGGAAAGCTATCAGGATGCAGCCATTTACAGCATCCATGGGAAAAAAATGCCGGGCCTTGCCCGCAGGATCCAAACCAGCCCCAAAACCTTCCTGCTGACCTCCGGCGTACAGGACGTAAACTGGCTGGGAAAGACACTGCTGGAGTCCGGGCTGGCAGAATGCGAGGTGACGACAGGGTACCGCCTGTCTTATGAGGGGCAGAAGATTGAGAAGCATACCCCCCTCGAATGCTGTGGGTTACAGGAGGAAGGCCTGTACACTTGCTTTATTAAAAACCCCAATGCCGCCAGAAAGAAACTGTCCCACGGCATGGCAGACGGAGCCTTCATCCGGGACAAGGTCCCTATGACAAAGGAGGAAGTACGGGAAGTCAGCATCTGCAAGCTCCGGTTAGAGGAGGGGGCGGTGCTGTATGATATTGGCAGCGGGACAGGCTCCATTGCGGCAGAAGCGGCAGCCTTGTCCGACGGGATACAGGTGTATGCCATAGAACGCAGCAAAGCAGGGATTTCCCTGATTGAAAAAAATAAGGCGAAGCACGGCCTGCAGAATATCACAGCCATAGAAGGGGAAGCGCCGGAAGGGCTTATTGGCCTGCCAGCGGCGACCCATGCTTTCATAGGGGGCAGCGGCGGCAGGCTAAAGGAAATATTGGAAACCTTAAGGCGGATTAACCCGGAAATGCGGGTGGTTATCAATGCAATCAGCATGGAAACCATCTGTGAACTGAACGGGGTTCTGGCAATGGATGGGATAAAAGAGGAAGAAGCCATACAATTACAGGTAAACAGGGTATCAAAAACAGGGAATTACCATTTAGTACGGTCTGAAAATCCAATTTTTATCTGCGCATTCCAGTTTTGCGGCTGATGGCATCCCGGCGGTTTTGCCTGGGAGGTTTTGCCGACAGAACAGAAAGGCATGGTATCTGCATGAAGATAAAAAGGGTAATGGTTGCCGCCCCAAAAAGCGGGAGCGGGAAAACAACCGTGGTATGCGCGCTGCTGCAGATGTTAAAAAAAGAAGGTTTGCAGGTAGTTTCCTGCAAATGCGGGCCGGATTATATTGACCCCATGTTCCATGAAAAAGCCATCCAGGTCCCATCTAAAAATCTGGACACCTTCTTTACCGGGGAGGAAGGGACAAGGGAGCTTTTTTCCAGCCATGTGGAGCATAAGGATGCTGCAGTCCTGGAAGGCGTCATGGGGCTGTACGACGGGCTGGGGGGCATCCGGGAGGAAGGCTCCTCCTACCATCTGGCGGAGGTGACAGGGACCCCGATTGTGTTGGTTGTGGATGCAAAGGGGATGGGGAATTCTCTCCTGCCCCTGGTGGCAGGGTTCCTTGCCTATGATAAGAGCCGCCTGATTAAAGGCGTGGTGCTCAATCGGGTGTCAAAGGGATATTATGAAACCATAAAACCGCTGCTGGAACAGGAATTTCACATAAAAGTGGCAGGTTTTTTGCCAGAACGGGCAGAATCCCAGATAGGGAGCCGCCATTTGGGCCTTGTCCTTCCGGATGAACTGGAGGATATCCAGAAAAAACTCAGGGCGGCCTCAGAGGAGGTTTCAAAAACCGTGTCCCTTGGGGCAATTATGGAAATTGCAGGAAGCGCCGGAGAACTGGAAGCTTCAAAAACGGATTCTTTTGGGGCAGCAGCGGAAAGGGCAGTGATTGCTGTGGCAAGGGACGAAGCGTTTTGTTTTTATTATGCGGACAATATCCGCTTGCTGGAAGCATACGGCGCCAAGATATCTTATTTTTCGCCGCTGCGGGATGAAAAGCTGCCGGAAGGGTGCCATGCCCTTCTCATTGGCGGCGGGTATCCAGAGCTGTATGCAAAGGAGCTCAGCGGAAATTCCGGCATCCGCGCAGCAGTCAGGCAGGCGGCAGCCAGCGGCATGCCCATTGTGGCAGAGTGCGGTGGCTTTATGTACCTGCATTCCGCCCTCACAGACAAGGAAGGGGCACGCTATGAAATGGCAGGCGTCCTTCCCGGCACATGCTTTTACACCGGGAAGCTGGTCCGGTTTGGGTATATCCAGCTTCAGGAAAAAAAGGGCAATTTCCTGCCGGAAGGGGAATTTATCAAAGGGCATGAATTCCACTACTATGACAGCACCGGGAATGGGGCGGATGTGACAGCCATAAAGCCGGCGGCCTCCAGGGAATACCCCTGCGTAGTTGAACATGGGGACTGCTGGATGGGGTTCCCCCATCTGTATTACCCGTCCAACCCTGCCTTTGCCCAGGCATTTGTGGCAAAAGCGGAAAAATATAAGGAAAAGATGGGCAGGGCAGGAGGTGCAGCCCCAGTGGGATTTATGCCAGGACGAAGCGAAAGGAACCAGGAGGGACATTCACACCGTTTTTTTGAAAACCGGGCGTGCAAGTATTTTCCCTGCCATCAGGGGCTTGAAAGATTTAACTGCTTATTTTGCTACTGCCCCCTGTACCCAAGGGAAGCCTGCCTGGGAACCCCTGCCTTTAAGGAAAAGGACGGGAAACAATTAAAGATTTGTACTGGCTGCACCTTTCCACACCAGCCGGAAAATTATGATGCAGTCATCAAAGCCCTGCAGGGAAAGCCAGCCAATGGGTGAAGCAGGGCCGTTTACGGAAGAATATAGGAAGCGAGGTTATAATATCTATGGATGGAATATTGTATGGAGTGGGGGTAGGCCCTGGGGAACCGGATCTTATGACTTTAAAGGCCGTGAAGCTGATTAAGGAAAATGAAGTAATTGCCTTGCCGGGAAAGGAGCCAAGGGAAACTGTCGCATACCAGATTGCAGCGGCGGCAGTCCCGGAGCTTGCAGGGAAACAGCTCCTGCCTGTCTACATGCCGATGACGCATGACAAGGAAGAACAGAAAAGATGCCACCGGGAGGGCGCGGCTCTTGTGGAAGGGTATTTAAAACAGGGGAAAAACGTTGTGTTCCTTACGCTGGGGGATTCTGCTGTCTATTCTACGTTTACCTACATCCAGAAGCTGGTGGAGGAAGACGGGTTCCAGACGCAGCTAGTCAGCGGCATCCCATCCTTCTGCGCAGCAGCGGCCAGGATGAATATGCCCCTCGCCATATGGAACGAGCCCATCCATATTTTCCCGGCAATCCATAAGTTGTCAGAAACCTTGCCGGATTCCGGGACCTGCGTCCTGATGAAGTCCGGGAGCAAGATGCACCAGGTGAAAGAAATTTTAAAAAAGAGCGGGCGTGACGCGGTGATGATAGAAAACTGCGGGACAAGCAAAGAGCAGGTGTATTTCCACGTAGATGAAATACCGGATACTGCAGGGTATTATTCCCTGATTATCTCAAAGGAAACGGAGCAGCCATGATTGAGTTAAAGAATTTGACGAAAAAATTCGACCAGTTTACTGCGGTGGATTCCGTCAATATGCGCATTGAAACGGGGGAATTTTTTGGGCTCCTGGGCCTGAATGGGGCAGGGAAGACCACGACAATCAGTATGCTGTCAACGCTCCTTCTGCCCACCCATGGGGAAATCTGGGTGGATGGGGAGCTTCTGACAAGGAAACGGACCGACCTGAAACGGAAAATCAGCGTAATTACACAGGAATATTCCATGCGGCAGGACATGAATATGGATGAAATTATGGAATACCAGGGCCGGCTCTATTACATGCCCAAGAAGGAAATACGCAGGAAAAGCCAGGAGCTTCTGGAATTCTGCGGGCTGGCTAACGCCCGGAAGCGGACCGTAAGGAAGCTGTCCGGGGGGATGAAGCGGAAGCTGATGGTCTGCAGGGCGCTTTTGACAGACCCGGAAATTTTATTGCTGGACGAGCCCACCGCAGGGATGGACGCCGTGTCCAGGAGGCAGATGTGGGACCTGCTCAAGCAGCTCAATGGAAAAAACCTGACAATTCTGCTTACCACCCACTATATGGAAGAAGCAGAAAACCTGTGCGGCAGGGTAGCCATGATGGCCCGGGGGAAGATTGAAGAAATTGGCACCCCAAAAAATTTTATCCATGGGCTGGGGCGGTTTGCAGTGGATGAAACCAAGGCGGGCAAGACAGTTACCCATTATTTCCACGCAAAGGAAGAAGCGCTGGAATTTGCTGCCCGGACGGATGGCAGCTTCCAGCTCCGGGATACGACGTTAGAGGACGTATTTGTGGAACGGGCCAACCGGGAAGAAGCAGGCGTGCCCCGGCCAATAAAAGAAAGGAATGGGTAGGGCCATGGGAATTGTTACGATTTTATGGGAAAAATGGGTGGAATTCCGCAGGGATTTTTATAAGATCACATTGGCTGCCATGATTGCGCCCCTGATGTACCTGTTAGTGTTTGGGCTGGGCATCCAGACCGTGTCCCATGGGGTGCCCTATCTCCATTACCTGATCCCGGGGGTAGTGTCCTTAACAACGATGAATGGGAGCTTTAATGCGGTTGCCCAGAACCTGAATGTCCAAAGGCTGTACGAAAAGGCCTTTGACCAGGTGATGATATCCCCAACGCCTTTGTGGCAGTTTATGGTGGGGCAGATGATTGCGGGCTCGTTAAGGGGCCTGTATGCAGGCGGCATTATTTTGCTGCTGGTATGGCCAATACATACCGGCCTTATTTTTAACGGGTTTTCGGTTCTGGTGCTGTTTTTAAACGGCGCTGTATTTTCTGCGCTGGGGGTAGTGGTTTCCTTTTTGGCAAGGAACCATGCAGATGTGCCAAGGTTTTCCAATTATCTGATTATGCCCATGGCTTTTCTGTGCAATACATTCTTTTCCACAGAAAACATGCCCAGGGGCATCCGGAATGCGGTGGGCATCCTGCCATTGTCGGAAACCAGCAGCATTGTGCGGCATATCGCTTATGGGGAAGCCTGGGACCCGTCAGGGATCTTTGTGCTGCTTGCCTATCTGGCTGTGCTGGCGGCAATTGGGCTGTGGTTTGTTTACCGGAAACAGAATCTTTAATGGGGGCGTGAAGTGAAAGAGATGTTGAATAGATATGTAAGGCGAAAAAATTGCGGCAAAATGGGCAGGGCAAAAGCAGCGGCGGCATTGTTTGCCCTCCTGTCACTGCTTTCCCTGTGTGCATTTGCCCCGGAGGATGGGGAATACAGCGTATCTGTGGAGCTGGCTGGGGGCAGCGGGAAAGCCTCTGTCACATCCCCGACGCTGCTGACGGTAAAAGACGGCGTCCCGGTTGCCCGCATCCAGTGGAGCAGCCCCAATTATGACTATATGGTGGTGGACGGCAGGCATTATGATAATTTGAGCGAAGAAGGGATGAATTCTGTTTTTGAAATCCCGGTCCTTTGCTGGGACGGCTGGATGGATGCCATTGCGGACACCACTGCCATGGGGAGCCCTGTGGAAGTCCATTGCCAGTTATTCTTTTACCGGGAATCTGTGGGGAGCAAAAACGAGCTGCCCCAAGAGGCGGCAAAAAGGGTGTTATGCGTCGCTGTTGCAATTATTGTAATCGGTGGGGTACTGAATTATATTTTGAAAAAGAAAAATTCCTGAAAGGGTTTGGCTTTTCTTACGGTTATTGATACATTTATTCCTGCAAGCAACGAGCCAAACAGCCGCGCTGCAAGTTTGATGCCCCGTCAGCTTGCGGCGGGGCATTTGACGATAGTAACCCGTAAGGAAAGAAGGCTTGCTAACTTGTCTGGATTTCCATCTGCTGCGTTGGCTTCAATCGACGATGCCACTGCATCGCCTTATTCAGCGTTATTTGGCTTAAGTGAATGATACACTACACTAGTTAGCGGTAAGGGCCACAGTTTTTTTTTCCGGTCTTCTGCATCTATGTAAGTCAGGATATCGCTTGGCTGGCAATGGAACATGCAACAGAGGCGGTTTATGAATTGCAGGGTGAAATTATGGTTATGTTTCAAACGGCTGATTTCCGCCGGGTTGAATTCGTAGGTATATTCTAAGTCGTACGTCGTTATCCCTTGTTCATGTAACATGTCCCAAAATGGTTCAAATGATATCATGCTATTCCTCCCTCTTGTATAATACTATGTATATCATATAGAAAATCCATCCAAATTATAACTTACAAATATGTAGGTTACCTATTTCAGGGCAAAAATCAGCCAAACCAACCATGCCATGCTGCCACTGGCTTGGCGCCCTGTTTTTTTCATATAAGTAAGTTACAAAAACAAGGCGGATGCTTTAAAATAAGCCTATATTGTTACAGGAACTGGCAGGGAACCTACAAAAGGAGGGAACAGGATGAGTGATTTAAATGCATTGATAGGGATTGATTTTTCATTAATTGGGACAAAATTACATGCAGCCTATGAGAAAAAGGGGGAAGATGGGTATGCGGTGCTGCTAATCCCAACCGTACAGGAAGCAGACAGCGGCATTTCCATCCCGAAAGTCATTGAGGACATCAAGAAACTGGTAAATAATTCTGGCTCAGAGGCAGACACTGGGGACATGGAAAAGGACTTAACGGATACTCTGGCAGGGCTTCAGGCAGGCAGCAGCGGCTTTGACTTGAGCAAGATTATTGTCAAGCTGAACATGGCATACTTGTATATCCGAAAAGGGGCAGACCCAAAGGACAATGTTTTGGAATATGCCTTCCAGCTTCAGGTCATTACAGAGGGTTTGATTCCCAAGGAAATCGCACAGATTGTAGATGGCCTGACTAAAATATCCGGCGGCATATTCGGAGACCGGGCTTCCGCACAAGCCGAGAATTTCAAGAAATTGCTACTGACCATGAGTGATGACATCCGGGTTATCCTCATCA
>OFHM01001846.1_pt1 | contig 12998 bp, 13 predicted proteins | sample 1521311 | NCBI WGS metagenome assembly OFHM01 (sample SAMEA3504083, study PRJEB24116) | mouse gut metagenome | biome: mouse gut; feature: mouse-associated habitat; material: faeces | place: Denmark | collected 2011 | reverse complement strand
AATAACGGCAAGTTTATCCTGATTGTGGAGTCCAAGCCGGGACCGCTGAGTACCCGTTATATTGCGAGCCGTGTGGACGTGGAGGTGCTTGCAAGCGATGACACCCAGTCTGCCGTCAGCGCGGCGCTTTACGGTTATGAATTTGTAATCACTACGTCAACAAAACCCGTGGAAGCGGGCAAGCAGGTCAGGCTGAGTGAAAATAACGGATAGACCGGATAGAAATGAGGTAAGTGATGAAGAAAATAGTATTGGGTATAAGCGGAGGGATTTCCTTTCTGATTTTCCTGATCCTGCTTTTCACTACGAACTATCTGGGCCAGAGCCAGCTTTCGCAGACGGCGGCCGCAAGATGGAGCAGCAAGAAAAACGCTTCCCAGGTCAGTTGCTTTTTTTCAGTAGGGTCAGGTATTACCGAGGATGCAATCATTGACTTCGAGCATACGGTGGACAATGCGCTGGTGGACGCTTCTGTGGTTCAGGAATCGGAGAATCCCGGCGCCAGGCTGTGGGCGGATGCCTACAGTGCCGACGGTACCGTGAATATATCTACGGACAAGGCCAGCATTACGGCGGATGCTATCGGTATAGGAGGAGATTTTTTCCTGTTTCATCCGGTGCAGCTGCTATATGGCGCTTATTTCTCGGGCAATGACCTGATGAAAGATTACTGTGTGATAGATGAGGATGCGGCTTGGCAGCTGTTCGGTTCCAATGACGTGGCCGGAATGATGGTTTCTATAGGGGGCGTGCCTCACATTGTCACCGGCGTTGTGGAGCGGCCGAAGGGACGACTGGCGGAAGCTGCCGGGCTGGATTCCACATTGGTGTATGTGTCCTATCAGACGCTCAGCGAATTGGGCATCAGTCATGGAATCAACCACTATGAGATCGTAATGCCCAATCCGGTGACCGGGTTTGCGGTGAACTATATCAGGGAGCAGCTGGGGAATGAGGAGAAGGAAACAGAAGTGGTGGAGAATACCACCCGCTATTCCCTTCTCTCCAGGCTGAAGCTTTTGACGCAGTTTGGAGTCCGTTCCATGAATGGCAAGGCAATTATCTACCCTTACTGGGAGAACATTGCCAGAGGATACGAGGATATTCTGGCGCTGATGACGTTTTTCGGGATTCTGTTTCTGGCTTATCCGGTGGGATTGGCGCTGGTATTGTTCTGCATCTGGTGGAAGCATAAGGGCTGGACCCTGCGGGATGTGCGGCTGAAGCTGATGGATAAGGCGGAGCGTTGGGTAGAGAAGAGACGCGAGAAGCGCAGAAGCCGGAAGAGGGACAAAGCGGCAGAGGACGGATTTGAGGACAGTGATTTTGGGGAAGAATCGGCGTTGGGAAGCCTTAAAGGAATCCGCAGGATAAAGAAAGAAAAGCCGTCCCGTGAGAAGCGGGAGAACAGGCGGGAGCGGAAGCAGGAAGATGGGCTTGAAAGAAAGCGTGAAAAGCAGGAAGAAAAGCTTGCCCGGAAACAGGAGAAACAGGAGGCGAAGCTTGCGCAGAAGCAGGAGAAGCAGGCCCGCAGGCAGGAAAAACAGGCGCAGGGAGCTCTGAAAAAGCAGGAGAAACAGGAGCGCAAACAGGAAAAGCGCGGGCAGAGACTTGCGCAGGAGCAAAATGAGGCAGGAGAAGAGGAAGATTGAAGATCTGCCGGAAAAGGCAGTGGTAGATTTTTTTCAGGAAGTTTGCCTGGCAAATGTGTTAAAGCACATGGGGGTATGATTATGAAAAAGGTATGGAGAAAGAGAACTGTGGCCATGGGGCTGGCGGCAGCGATGGTTCTGGGCCTGTCGGCCTGCGGCAAGGGCGGCAACAAGATGGAGAATGCCGCGCTGGCGAAGGAGCATGTGTATCAGTTCCAGGAATTTGAGATGCCGGATTTGGGCGGAGACGACTACGGAATCCGGGCTTCCGTTCACAGGGACGGCAAGATTTATGTGATGGCGCAGGTCTATCATTGGTCCGAGGGCGGAGACGAGCTGGACATGAAGATGCTGACCATGAATGAAGACGGGACTGACGTACAGGTTGTGAATATGGAGATTCCCGAATGGAGAACCCAGACCGGCAACAGCGGGACGGGTGGGGGCGGAGTGCCGATGCCCAGGACAGAACCGGGAGATAGGGCGGAGCCGGAGGAAGGAGCGGAGTCCGAAGGCGCAGGTGAACCGGAGGAAGGAACAGAAGACGAAGGCGCTGCCGAACCGGAGGAAGGAACAGAATCGGAAGGCACTGAGCCGGAAGAGGGAGCGGAATCCGAAGGTGAATCAGAGCCGGAAGAAGGCGCTGCGGACACCGGCGCCGAAGATATGATCGAAGACGATATGCTGGTAGGCGGCGATATCTATGAAAATTCGTACTATGGAGACTTTCATTTTGCCGGAAACGGTTTCATTTACGCCATGAGGAACTATTACTACGAAGACTATTCCAGCGAAGAGTATTCCTCCGTACAGAAAAGCTATATCAGCTGCTGGAATATGGACGGAAGCTTTGCCTGGGAGAAGGAACTGGAAGGGCTTACCTCCGAAGAAGAATACGCCTATGTGGCCGGAATGTCTGTAACCGACGACGGTACGCTGTACCTGATACTGTCCGGAGAGAATGGTTATAAGGTGATTGTGGATGCCCAAGGAAATGCCTCGGAGCGGAAAGCTCTGCCTGAGGAAGTGAACAAGGTATTCAGCAATTTCAATAGTATGATGACAAAAGAAGACGGTACCTTCCTGATCATATATTATGATGAAAATGATTACCAGAAGCAGTATCTTGTCACTTATGATCCTGCAACGGATCAGTTTGGCGAGGCCAGCCTTATGCCGTCGTCTATGTCATGGAACGGTTATAATACCATGGCTGCCGGAAAGTCGTCGGATCTGGTGTTCAGCAATGACAGGGGTGTATATACCTATAGCGTGGGCGCTGAGGACAGTGTGGAGAAGATGAACTTTATCAATTCCGACTTGAACATCAGCGGTTTCAGCTCCCTGATCGAGCTGAGTGAAACTTCCTTTATTGGTATATTCTATGAAAATTACGGAGATGAGGTAAAGGCCGGGATCTTCAATTATGTGGATCCGAAAGATATTCCGGACAAGGCGGTTCTGGTGTTGGCGGGCAATTACGTAGCCAGCGATATGAAGCAGCGTGTGGTGGAATTTAACCGCAGCAGCGACGAATATCGTATCACTGTGAAGGAGTATGATTCCTATAACAGCTATGAGGATTACGAAGCCGGCGTTACCCAGCTGAACAATGATATAACTACCGGGAATATGCCGGATATCCTGCTTACAAACGGGCTTCCGGCGGAGAATTATATAGCCAAGGGATTGCTGGCGGATATCGGCAAGCTGATAGAAGAGGATGAGGAGCTGTCCAATGTGGAGTTTGTGCAGAATGTACTGGATGCGTATTCCATGGACGGAAAGCTGTATTATGTAATCCCTTCTTTCCGGGTCAGCACTGTCATCGGAAAGAAATCCATAGTGGGAGACCGTACTTCCTGGACCATGGCAGACATGAAGCAGCTGATGGAGACTCTGCCTGAGGGAACTACCATGTTCGGAGAGATGACCAGAGATTCTTTCATGTATACCATGATGGATTACTGTGGGGCGGATTTCGTCGATGTGTCCAGCGGAAAATGTAATTTTGATTCCCAGAATTTTATTGATATGATGGAATATGCCAAAACCCTTCCCGAGGAACTCAGCGAGGATACTTTCGGCGAGGACTACTGGCAGAGCTATGAATCCCAGTACAGGGAAAACAGAACCGTTTTAAGCAATTTGTACCTTAATAATATCAGCAATCTCAACTACAATGTAAACGGGCGCTTTGGGGAGGAGGTTTCCTATATCGGCTTCCCCACGGAGAGCGGAATGGGAGCCTATGTGCAGGCGGGTGAATCCTATGCGATATCTGCCCGGTCTGCCAATATTGACGGTGCCTGGCAATTCCTGCGGTACTATCTGACAGATGAGTACCAGTCCGAATTAGAGTGGATGATGCCTACCCAGAAGAAATTCTTTATGGAGGCGGCCCAGAAGGCGACAGAGAGACCTTACTATACGGACGAAAACGGTGAGAAGCAGGAATATGACGATTACTACTATATGAATGGTGAGGAGATTAAGCTGGATCCGCTGACACAGGAACAGGTGGATGAGGTGGTAAACTATATCTTCTCTATCAATAAATGCTATTACGGCAATGCGGATGTAGCCAATATTATCAATGAGGAGATTCCGTCCTATTTTGCCGGACAGAAGAGTGCCCAGGAGGTAGCAAAGGTCATCCAGAGCAGGGCGCAGATATATGTAAATGAAAAGCGGTGATAAATGAGAGGCTTCCTTCAGGCATGTGCGAAAGGTGCCCAGCATGCCTGAAAGGAACCGGTTATAGAAAAGGCTCCGTCTTGCGGCCGAAGATGTCCTGGTCTGCGCGTGTGCGATGCAGCACTGTGCGGACCGGTAACTCTGTGTCGTGAGGCGGGGCTTTTTGCAGAGGTTCGGAGGTGAAGGCAAAGTCCTGTTCTCTCAGGCATTTGACCGCATGAGGCTAAACACTTCGGGAATCCAGGGGATGTGATATCAGGCGGAAAACTCTACGCGGAATAGGCATTTTGTTGTGTAAAGAGGGGCGAAACAGACGGGAATTAGGAAGGTGTCAGGATAAACGGACGGGAATCCCCAGCCTGCCCATGTGGGCTTCCAGGGTCAGTTCCTGTCCGTGGTCACGGAGCCATTTCCGGTATATCTTATACTCCGGCATTACCGAGGCAACCATATTCCAGAAATCCTTGGAATGATTCATGTGGGTTAAGTGGCACAGTTCATGGACTACCACATAGTCCAATACTGCGGGAGGGGCGAAGATAAGCCTGTAGTTAAAAGAAAGGGTTCCACGGGAGGAACAGCTTCCCCATCGTGTCTTCTGATCCCGCACGGTGATCGTAGTGTAGTTTCCGCCTGTGATCCGGTGATAATAGGCGGTACGGCTCTCAAACTGCGCTCTGGCAGCATTGCGATAGCGTTTTTCCAGAGTTTCCAGGCGCCTGGTTTCGGCCTCCGTCAGAGAGAGCGGTCTGTTGGAGCTCGTGAGGAGATATTTTTCCCGGTTTCTGCTTCCTTGTTTATGGGATAAGTCTGACTGCGCCCGACGGCCTCCGTCGGCAAATGATGCTGTAGGTGCCATTTTTTCCTTTCCTGTATATATCCGACCAGTAGTTTCGATTTGCTGTCCATTTCTTATAGAAGTCAATCTTTTCTATGTAAGTCCGTCTTTTCCGTAGAAGTGCGTTTTTCGCGGTCAGACCATCTGTTTATCAACCTCAATCACGGCGAAATAATTGGGATTATCCCGGCGGATTCGCTCCTGTATCTGCTTTGCCAGATCATTGTCGGCGATGGGAAAATCATAGGGTGTCACCACATCGAAAATCAGGTTGGTGTGGGTAGGGCCGGCTACGATCCGGAAGTCATGCATGCTGAGGGTTTCGCTGATTTCCTTCAGGTATCCTTTCACCAGGACTCTCAGGCGGGAGGTTTCCTCGTCTTTCGTACAGATCGGATCCATGTGGATCACGGCGTGGCAGTTCAGAATATCTCCCAATTCATGTTCGATGGTATCGATCTTGTCATGGAGGGTGAGGATGTCCCCGTCGGCAGGCACCTCCGCGTGGAGAGAGATCAGTATTCGGCCCGGCCCATAATTATGTACGATCAGATCGTGGATGCCCAGGATCCCTTCGTGAGACATGACAATGTTGTTGATCTGCATGACGAATTCCTTATCAGGTGCCTGACCCAGGAGAGGACTGATGGTGTCCCTGGCGGCACTGTAGCCCGCATAACAGATAAACAGGCCGACCAGCACACCGCACCAGCCGTCGATCTTCACGCCTGTGAAGTGGGCGATGAGCGTAGCGGCCAGAACGGCGGATGTGGCAACGGTATCGCTCAGAGAGTCTGTAGCGGTGGCGGTCATGGCGGCGGAGTCCAGCTTTTTTCCCAGACTCCTGTTGTATAAAAACATATAACATTTCACCAGAATGGAGACGGCCAGAATTCCTATTGCTATGGGGGAGAAAGCCAGTTCCTCCGGATGGAAAATCTTTGTCACAGAGCTTTTCAAAAGCTCCGCGCCCATCAGCAGGATTACGAGAGATACAAGCAGACCGGCGATATATTCAATGCGCCCATGTCCGAAAGGATGGGTTGGGTCCGGTTTCTGTCCTGCCATTTTAAAGCCGATCAGCGTGATGATGGAAGAGCCTGCGTCGGACAGGTTGTTGAAGGCGTCGGCGGTGATGGCGATAGAATTGCTTAAGGAGCCTGCGATGAATTTGCCGGTAAAAAGGCAAAGATTCAAAAAGATTCCCACCGCACCGCACAGGATCCCATAGGCCTGCCGTACAGCAGGACTTTTCATGTCATTTTGACTTTTGATAAAAATTTTTGCAAGTAGAGTAACCATAATCAGATTCCTTTTTAAAACTGTTTTGATAATTCTTTTCAGTATAACAATGGAGCGGACAAAAAGCAAGGGCGATTTGCTGGGTTTTCACTTTTTTCCGCATTTTTCCGCATTGGGATAAAAGGGAAGCAGGGGGACTGAATGCATCTTAGGGCTCAATATAGTATCATATTGTCGTGATAGACAGCGGAAGGATCAGGGAAACAGGAACCCCTTTTGAATTAAAGGAATGTTTTGCAAAGGATAAATTAAGGCTGATTCCCATACAAGGCAGAGGGGAGGAGCTTGGGGATATTCTGAAACGAAAAGGAAGCCGCAATGAGGAAGACAGGGGATGGTTGTGCCGACATTGATGGTGATATTCCTGGGGAGGATGAACAATCAGAGCCTGGTAAATCTGCTTTCGGAATTCGGAGGGGAGCGTGACCGGGTCCTGGATGAAAAAATGCCGCATATCTGATACAACTTTGGATGCTGGCGGGAATCCTGGTGGTAAACGCCGTGACCGTGACTCTGACGGTTACCGGCGCCATGGTACAGGATGAGACGGAAAAGAGGCTGATGGCATTTTATGTAAAGCCGGTGAGCAGAGTGAAACTGTCGCTGGGGTATATTCTCGCGGCATGGGTGGTGGGAACGGGCATGTGCCTGCTGACGCTGGCGGCTGATCTATGCTTTGAAATCAGGAAGAGAAAAGCTGGCTGTATTCACTGAGCAGTCTCATCTATCCCTGAGACAGGCCCCTTGGAAAGAAGAAAATGGGCTTTCAGATCGTCGGCCATTATATTCTGATCAATGGGATCGTGCTGACGGCGGGTTTCCGGTTTGGATGGTACAGGGCGGATCATTTGGGCAGCATCTCTGTTATGCTGGTTACAATAGCGGTGATCTTTGGCCTGGTATCCGTGCTTTCCTGGAGAAAGGATGCCGGGGACGCAAAGCGCATGAATGAGAAACTTAGGGAATTTCACCAGAAAAAGGGATAAGAGGTATTGCGCGGCGCCATTTTTCAGTGTATAATTCTTACAGAAAACAGATACAGGAAAGTAACTGCGGTATAAGGAGAGAAGAAATGAGCAAGAAACCTGTAGTATTAATGATTCTGGACGGATATGGACTCAATGAGAAGACGGAAGGGAATGCGGTGGCATTGGCACAGACGCCTGTGATGGACAGGCTGATGAAGGAGTATCCTTTCGTGAGGGGCAATGCCAGCGGCATGGCAGTAGGGCTTCCCGACGGACAGATGGGGAATTCCGAAGTGGGCCATCTGAACATGGGCGCAGGCCGCATCGTATACCAGGAACTGACCAGGATTACCAAGGAGATCCAGGACGGCACCTTTTTCGAGAATCCCGCTCTGCTGAAGGCAGTGGAGAATTGCAGGAAAAATGACAGCGCCCTTCATCTCATGGGGCTTTTATCCGACGGCGGCGTGCATAGCCACAATACCCATCTGTACGGTCTGCTGGAGCTGGCAAAGCGCAGCGGCCTGGAGAAGGTGTATGTACACTGCTTCCTGGACGGACGCGATACACCGCCGGCCAGCGGCAAGGAATATGTCGTAGAGCTGACAAAGGAGATGGAGAAGATCGGCGTAGGCAAAATCGCGTCTGTTATGGGGCGCTATTACGTTATGGACAGAGATAATAATTATGACCGTGTGAAACTGGCCTATGACGCCATGACAAAGGGAGAGGGCCTGACGGCACAGTGCGGTATCTGCGGTATCCAGGAGTCCTACGACAGAGGAGAGACGGATGAATTCGTGAAGCCTACTTTGGCTGTGGAGGATGGGAAGCCTGTCGCTACGATTCAGAGCGGAGATTCCATTATCTTCTTCAACTTCCGTCCTGACAGGGCAAGAGAGATCACCAGAGCATTCTGCGACGATGATTTCAAGGGCTTTGACAGAGGGCAGAGACTGGATGTGACCTATGTGTGCTTCTCCGACTATGACCCTACTATTCCCAACAAGGACGTGGCCTTCCACAAGGTATCCGTCACCAATACCTTCGGCGAGTGGCTGGCTGCAAACGGTATGAAGCAGGCCCGGATCGCCGAGACGGAGAAATATGCGCATGTGACCTTTTTCTTTAACGGCGGTGTGGAGGAGCCCAACGAAGGGGAGGACAGAGTGCTGGTGAATTCCCCCAAGGATGTGGCTACTTATGATCTGAAACCCCAGATGAGCGCTTATGAAGTGTGCGACAAGCTTTGCGGGGCTATCCGTTCCGGCAAATACGACGTGATCATCATCAATTTTGCCAATCCGGATATGGTGGGCCATACGGGGGTTCTGGAAGCGGCTGTTAAGGCTGTGGAAGCGGTGGACGAGTGTGTGGGCAGGGCTGTGGATGCCGTCAAAGAGGTGGACGGCGCCATGTTCATCTGCGCGGACCACGGTAATGCGGAGATGTTGGTAGACTACGAGACCGGTGAGCCTTTTACCGCTCATACCACTAACCAGGTGCCTTTCATTTTGGTGAATTATGATGAAGCTTATACGCTCAGGGAGAACGGCTGCCTGGCAGATATTATTCCCACGCTGATCCAGATTATGGGCATGCAGCAGCCTGCGGAGATGACAGGAGAGTCTCTGCTGGTTCGCAAATAGCAGGCGGCATGTTAAAAGGGACCGGGAGATAGGCGAAGGACGGTTCTGACAGGGTGGTAGAATAAAAGTGATCGAGTGATGAATGACAGCGGGAGGGTATATGCTCTCCCGTGTCTGTTGTTTATTCAATTATCAAGGTACCCTGGCTATTCAGTGTCAAGTTGTTTTCGGTTCTTTCCATTGTTTGGCAGGCGGAAAAACTTAGTGAGGAAAAGCTGCATGATGTTGTAACGGGGCGTATAGATTATATTACGAGAAGCACCAGATTGCTGAGGACAAGCAGGTGTACATTTCAAAAAACGAGATGGAAGAATTCCAGAGTACATAGAATCAATATTGTTTCTCCTTAAGCAGATAAGAAGATAGGATTGGGCAAAAAGCGGTGAAAAAAAGCGAAGGCAAAAAAGTAAAATAAAAGTAAAATAAAAACGAATATTTTGTTGACAAATGATTTATAGCCTGCTATAATATATAACGTGGTTGTGAGAGATACTTCACAGGCTGCTGTGGCTCAGTCGGTAGAGCGTCGCATTGGTAGTGCGGAGGTCACGGGTCCGATTCCCGTCAGCAGCTTTACAAATTTATAAAAGTAAATCTAACTATAAACCAATCAAATTTATTTTGGTTGGTTTTAATTTTTCTGACACTCTGGAATATTGTCTGTAGGTTGGTTCTTTTTATCGATATTTCCGCAATTCCGTTGATAATGGTTCTCTGTGAAGGTAATGTTTGTATACCCCATCTGCTTCGTATGCATGTGGTTGTCACAATACATTGATAATTGAATCGACTTTGTATCCTGAATATGGCATAAAGTTGACTTGAAAGAGCATCAAGTCAACTTCTGATTCCATATGCGCTGGAGCGCATGAAATTATGGTACAATGATCACATGGAGGGCGCAGATATGAGTGATAGCGAAAAATTGGATTTACTCTTGACTGAAATGCAAGAGCTGAAAATAGATATAAATCAGAAATTTGATGAAATAGGTAAAAAACTCAATCAACTGGAAACTGGACAAACTGAATTGAAAAATAAAATGGAGGGGCTTGCAGTAGAACAGGTAAAAACACAAAAGGAACTATACAAAATTAATCAGAAAATTGAAAATACTTACGGTGTAACTCTTGACGCACTCGCGGAAGCCGCTGAAAACCGTAAATGACTCGAAACAGGCCGTAGTTCACTTATATAAATTAACTGAATACCGCACAAGGGATGTAATGTCTATTGAATTATCAATGGCATTGCATGTGGCAGTAGGGCGCATGCCGCCTAAAAGACGGAAGCGGAGAGGCAGAAGACCTTCTCAGAAATCCCACAGAACATAGCGAAAAATTGCATAAAAAAAGACCATCCCGGGCATTCACCCGAAATGGCTTTTTTCTTCTCTTTAGAATTATTTCTTGAAGGTCATGGATACGCCTTCTTCAGCCATGGTAAGAACTCCGTCCTCCAGAGTGCAGTTGATGGTTTCGCCTTCTACTGTCAGCTTCACGCTGCTGCCGCTTCCTTCCCAAGTTCCGCTCATAGACATGTCTGCAGACTCAAGTGCGGACATATCCAGTGAGAAATTGCCGTCTTCCTTCAGCTCCAGGATGATCGTCATCTCATCCGCAGATACGCCGGAGGCCTCAGCCAGCTGCTCCAGATCCATGGACATTCCGGACATTTCGATAGTCTGAAGTTTGTAAGATCCTGCTGCGCTGGAATCTCCGCCGCCGCAGGCAGCAAGCCCGATCACACACACAAACACCAATGCCAAACTCAGCATCTTTGCCCATACGCTCTTTTTCATGTTACTTCTCTCCTTTATTTCCTTTTATGTATTGACGTCTGTTTGACGTTCAAATAGATTATAGCACCTTTTTATGGATTTACAAGGTGTTTTTTCTGATTTTATGAATTCTTAATGTTTTTTTATCAGTGCAATTTGATATATTCATGTGCGGATGCTGTCAATTGTTTTTGTTGTTTTCTTTCGGATAAAATGTTATATTTAGACAGTACTTTAAATATGAGGAGAAGAAGTCATGTACCGTATTATGATTGTAGAAGATGATCTGGCCATGGCAGGTGTGATGAAAAAGCAGATTGAGTCATGGGGAAACCAGGTTATGTGTGTCAGTGATTTTCAGAACATACTGCCGGCGTTTGTGGAATATGATCCCCATATGGTGTTGATGGATATCATGTTGCCCTTTTTTAACGGATACCATTGGTGCACTGAGATTCGGAGGATCTCCAATGTGCCGGTGGTCTTTATCTCCTCGGCCTCAGAGAATATGAATATTGTTATGGCCATGAATATGGGCGGGGACGATTTCATTCCCAAGCCGGTGGATCTGGATGTGATGACGGCGAAAATCCAGGCACTGCTGCGCCGGACCTACGATATGACGGGCCGGATTCCTCTGCTGGAGCACAGGGGCGCCATATTGAATCTGAACAATACTACCCTTACCTATGACGGCGAACAGATCGAGCTGACCAAAAATGAATTTCGCATCCTGCAGACGCTTCTGGAAAATAAAGGGAAGGTAGTGAGCCGGGAAACGCTGATGACCCGACTGTGGCAGATGGATTCTTATGTGGAGGAGAATACCCTGACGGTCAATGTCACCAGGCTCAGAAAGAAGCTGGAGAATGCCGGGCTTGTTCATTTTATTGCCACCAGGGTGGGAAGCGGCTATATCATCGAATAGCTCCTGCCGGCCGTTCGGGATTTGGAGCTTTGTTATGTGGGACAGGGCAGATAAAATTGCGCCGGGGAATAGGAAAAGGAGCGGAAGAGAATGAAAGAGGAAAAGTGGTATTATGTTTCGGCAAAGCTTTTATGGCAGAACAGATATACAGGTCTGGCTTTCCTGTTATATGCGGCTATTTTCGGAGGCATTTTCTTTCTATATAATATAGAAGCGGAAGCTGTATTGTATGCGGCCGGATTATGTGCGCTGCTCACTCTGGCGGTCCTGCCCATCCGGCTGGCTGCGGGAAGCAGGGCCCATGGGCAGCGCAAAAGGATTGCGGGAGATGTGGAGGTCATGCTGGATGAGATGCCGCCGCCAAAGACCCTTGCAGAGGAAGACGATCAGGAGCTGCTCAGACAGTTAAAGGCCGTATATGACCGGAATCTTGCCGCCTGGCAGAATGAGCGCAGGGAGAGTATGGACTATTACACCACATGGGTGCACCAGATCAAGACGCCCATTTCCGTCATGCGGATGATCCTGCAGGAAGAGGACACCAGGGAAAACAGGGAGCTATTGGCGGAACTGTTCCGCATCGAGCAATATGTGGAGATGGCGTTAAACTGGATGCGGCTGGGGAGTGACAGCACGGATTTCATATTTCAGGAATATGAGTTGGACGGCATTATCAGACAGGCCATCCGAAAATATGCGGGGCAGTTTATCAGGAACAGGATAAGTGTTTGCTACGAGCCTACGCAAGTGAGAGTGCTCACGGATGAGAAATGGCTGCTCTTTGTGATAGAGCAGCTATTGTTCAACGCGGTAAAATATACCCGGGAGGGTCGGGTTACCATCAGGGTGACCCGGGAGAAGGTTCTGCAGATTCAGGATACCGGCATCGGTATAGCGCCGGAGGATATTCCCAGGATCTTCGAGAAAGGATTCACCGGATACAATGGCAGAGCAGATAAAAAGTCCACGGGATTGGGGCTGTATTTGAGCCGTCTCACGGCGGATAAGCTGTCCAATCGGCTGTGGGCCGAGTCTGTCCCGGGTGTAGGGACCACGTTTTTCATGGATTTATACAGAGAGGAGCTTAAGGCAGATTGAGCCTGTTTCGGTGCCCCTTCACACATTTGACAACCTTACAAAAATGTCACAAAAACAGGCGGAAATGTCACCCGATTCGATGTCGG
>OFHM01001841.1_pt1 | contig 13007 bp, 10 predicted proteins | sample 1521311 | NCBI WGS metagenome assembly OFHM01 (sample SAMEA3504083, study PRJEB24116) | mouse gut metagenome | biome: mouse gut; feature: mouse-associated habitat; material: faeces | place: Denmark | collected 2011 | reverse complement strand
ATACCATTGACGGCCGTCTGTACGCCGGGCCTGTCTGGGATTACGATGTTTCCTGGGGGAATTCGCCCGCATATCTGGGGCAGATCTCCACATCCCCGGAGCGTCTGTCCAGACTGGCATCCCACAGTGATTCCTCGGTCTGGTTCCAAAGCCTGTATCATAAACCGGAAGTCTATGAGAAGATCGTTTCCTGTTATGCGCAGGAAATCAGCCCTTATCTGACGCTTCTGGCTGACGAAATACTGCCGATGCTGGACGAGATCACTGCCGCTTCCGCCGCCATGGATCAAGTGCGCTGGGAGGATCAGTATGCCAGAAACGGATACAGCGGTGACCGTTCGGAACAGATAACCTTTATTGCGGATTATATCAAAGCACGTAAGGATTTTCTCGACCGGGCATGGATCGCACAGATTCCTGTCCACACAGTCACACTACTGATCGAGGGAGCCGTCTATGACACCCTGTATGTTCTGGATAACGATACCCTTCCGGAATTTCCGCAGGTGCCCGCCGAACATGCAAATGTAGTCGCCTGGACTTCTGCAGAAGACGGCAGCCTTCCCGATCATACCATACCCGTCACAAAAGATATGACTTTTCAGGCAGTTTTGCAATAGACCACCACGACATGTGATAAAACGGCATTCTCTGAAACCGAAGAACAGAGAATGCCGTTTTTTATATTCTTATTGATAGAGAATAATATTTTATTGATATTCGATAAATTTTTATTGACATTCATTTCCAATAATGCTACTGTATCCTTACAGAATGATATATCACAAACCACAAAAAGGAAGGACTGACTATTCCCATGAAAGACAAACTGACCCTTTTTACCAAATACCTGCTCAATTTTATGTTTTATTCCGGTATTCTCGTTATCATAACGCTTCCATTCAGTGTCAGGTTTTACGGCAGATACAGCACCTATTTTGCTGAAAATTATTATTCTCTGTGCGTCGTGCTTTTCCTGTCCGGCGTATTTGCCATTCTGATCGTACAGCAGCTGCGCAGGATGTTCAGAACGGTCATCGATGATGACTGCTTTATCCGTGAAAATGTGAAGAGTCTTGAGAAGATGAGTACCTACAGCTTTTTTATTGCAGTCATTACCGCGTGCCGTCTCTTTATCTTCATCACGCCCTCCATCTTTATCATCATCCTTGTCTTTGTGATCGCGGGGCTTTTCAGCAAAGTATTAGCGGGCGTTTTTGACAAGGCAGTGACCTATAAGCTGGAAAACGATCTGACTATTTAAAAGTATATGAAAATACCTGCAGATGTTTAAAAGACAGCATGACATAACGACAAAATACAATGAAGGAGGCTATCATGGCAATCATCATTAATCTGGATGTAATGATGGCGATGCGCAAGAAAGGACTGACCGAACTGGCAGGCGAAATTGATATCACCCTTGCGAATCTGTCCATCTTAAAAAATAACAAAGCAAAAGCGATCCGTCTCTCCACTTTAAACGAGATCTGCAAAGCGCTGGGCTGCCAGCCCGGGGATCTGCTGCAGTATGTGGAAGACGAAGATTCTCTGGAAGCTGCCGGAAAATAAAATGATACATGAAATATTTTTGATAAGAAAGGAGTCCACTTATGCAACAAACAGAACAAACCAATCCTTACACGGTATACCAGCCGGCCTACACTCCAAAACCCGACACCGTCTACACGAAGACTATGAAAGAACATTTTTCTTTCTTCGGTATCGGCAGCCTGCTCTATGCGATCTTCTACACATTCTGTCTGTATAAGAATGCATCCGGTATTACCTACCCTTTTTTCGTCGCAGGAACCCTCTTTTATTTCTTCTTCTCTATGCAAAAGTTAGGGGTTCCTTACAAAAAAAGCAGTATATTCTATCTTGTCAGCATTCAGCTTCTGGGGATCTCCAACTGCCTCACTGATTCCCCGCTGCTTCTGTTTTTTAACAAATGCGGCATTTTCCTGCTGGCTCTTATTCTGATGCTGCATATGATGTACAACGATCTGAACTGGGATCTGCCCAAATATTTTACTGCCTGTTTCCAGACGGTCGGTACGGCGATCTGCTGTCTGTTCCGCCCTTTTGGCGATATGGCAGCTTACGCCGATGCACAGAAACAGAAGAAAACAGGGAAAAATTCTTATTTCTTTCCTGTACTGATCGGTATTGCCATCACCATTCCGCTGCTTCTGTTTGTTACCATGCTCTTAGCCAGCGCAGACGCGGTATTTGCCGAGATTTTTTCACGCATACTGGAATCCATCAATTTTGAGACCGTTTTCGGCACTCTGTTTATGACGATTGTCGTGTTCTTCTGCTCCTATGCAGTCTATGCGGCGCTTGCCATGAAAAACGTCAAAGAAGAGCGGACGGATCACAGGACGCAGGAACCGGTTATCGCCATCATCATTACGGCGGCGCTCTGCTTCGTCTACCTGATCTTCAGTGTGATACAGATTCTGTATCTTTTTATCGGAAACATGCGTCTTCCAGAAGGTTATACTTATTCCAGCTATGCCAGAGAAGGATTTTTCCAGCTGCTGGCGGTATGTATTTTAAACCTGATCATTGTGCTTATTTTCCTCTGTTTTTTCCGGGAAAATATTGTGCTGCGGATCCTGCTCACGGTCCTTTCCGGGTGTACTTTTATCATGATCTTCTCAAGCGCCCTGCGCATGCTCATGTACATCAACCGCTATAACCTGACGCTGCTGCGGATCCTCGTTCTCTGGGCGCTGTCTGTCATCTTCCTGTTGATGATGGGCGTGACTGTATTTATCTATAAGAACAGCTTTCCGCTCTTTCCTTATGGCATGGCAGTGGTCACCGTTTTTTATATTGTGCTTTCCTTCTCCCGTCCAGACTACTGGATTGCCCGCTATAATCTAAACCAGGAGCATATGACCCTTCTGAACGATTATGACATTCACGACAACCAGCGGTATCTTTCCACCCTGTCGGCGGATGCCGCACCGATCCTGCTTGATGACAGGTACAACTTCTATATTAAGGAAGCGAATGAATACATCCGCAAAGAAGGCCTGCCGGAAAGCTATGAGGAGATCAGAACCTGTCTGAATCCGGAAGAAGACGCCGTAGATGAACTGAACTGGATGCGTCTGTATTATCTGAAGATTGAAGAACTGTCCGAGGAGATGCATCTGCGCAATTTTAACTTTTCGATCCACACTGCGGAGAAATATCTGTGGTAATTATTGTTGAGTCCCTTTAATCGTGTTAAAATAAGCTAACAGACAATCGAATTGAGGGCTAAGCATATGAGACGTAAAAAAACACTGCAGGACATTGCATATGTCCTGTTTCTCCTGACAGCGATCATCCTGTTGTTTTTCTGGTATACATCGCAGAACAGCCGGCGAATGGAAGAACAGAATAAAATCTATGCCGCCGACTCTGCGCGCCAGACAGCTGTCAAAATAGACGAAGAACTCAACAACGCTCTGGATCTGATCACCACTTATGCTTATTTTATAGAAGACGTACTGACCGAACCCGTCATCACTCTTTCCATGCTGGACAACCTTGCCGAACATTCCCTGTTTGACGTACTTCTCTTTACAGATTCCGATGGCGTTGACCATATCAGCGACGGCAGGACTTCCAATGTGACCGACCGCAGCTTTTTTATAGACGGCATGAATGGCGGCATCGGCACGGATATCATATTCGATCCCCATCTTTTCAATGAAACGATGGCCTGTTTCTATGCGCCGATCCATTATGACGGCGAGATCATAGGCGTCCTGCGGGGCGCTTATCTGGCGGAGGAATATCTGCACGACATGTTAAATACCTCCTACTTCGGCGAACGGGCAGATCTTTTTCTCTGTACATCGGACGGCACGGTAATTGCCAGCTCCGATGACAACGAGAAAACTTACGAAGGCAATCTGATCGATATTCTGCTGGAAACCAATGTGATCAATGAAGAGGCGGCGGCCGGCGCCCGGGAGATCTTTGCAAACGGCGGCGAGGGAGCTTATCTTTGTGATTCCGACAGTCTGACCGACAATCTCTGCGTTACCTATCTGCCCAGCCATGACTTTGTCCTTCTGCAGACTTTTCCAAAAAATATCACCCAGCGCATGATCCGGGATGAAAATCTTGTCGGTATCCGCCTGGAAGTCATGCTGCTGATCCTCTTTGTCATCTATGTGATCCTGCTGCTCTTCCGTGCCAGACGGGAGAAGAAAATGCTGGAGCAGGAGAATTACGAACTTGGATACCGGATCAACGACGTCCATTCCCTTTTGAATCGGAAAGAAAGACAGTACCGGATCGCCATTACTTCCAATGCATTCTGCACTTTTGAATTCAATCTGACCAAAGACTTAATTGAAAATGATATTGTCCGCACGGTTGACGGACAGCAGATCTCCCTGCTCGAGCGGGTAGGACTCAAAGCGCCCTGCAGCGCTTCCGCATGTTTTAATAAATGGAAGGAATTCGTCCTGGAGGAATCTTTGGAAGAATACACTGCTATGGTGAACCTGGAATATCTGCGGCATCGCTTCGAAGAAGGCGACGCTCAGGTAGATGTGGATTACTGGGGGCAGGCTTATGCCGACCATCCGATGTGCGTCCGTCAGTCCTTTATCATGACGCGGGTCGACAATACGGACGAAATCATGGTAATGGTAGTCTCCAAAGAGATCACCGAGCAGGTGCGGGAACAGAAGGAGCAGACACAGGCGCTGCAGGATGCCCTGATGCAGGCGCAGCATGCCAACAAGGCCAAGAGCACTTTCCTTTCCAACATGTCCCATGATATCCGCACACCGATGAATGCGATCATCGGCTTTGCCACCATCGCCGTCAACCATATCGACAACAAAGAGCAGGTCAGGGATTGTCTGCAGAAGGTTCTTTCTTCCAGCAATCATCTGTTGAGCCTGATCAACGATATTCTTGACATGAGCCGTATCGAGAGCGGCAAGGTACAGATCAAAGAACAGGAGTGCAATATTTCCGAGCTGATGCACAATCTGGTCAATATCATCCAGCCGCAGGTCAAGGCAAAACAGCTGGAGCTGTTCATTGATACCTTCGAAGTAGTCAATGAAGATGTGATCGCGGACGCTCTGAAATTAAATCAGGTATTCATCAATCTTTTGAGTAACTCCGTAAAGTATACTCCGGCCGGCGGCACCATTTCCTTCCGGATTCAACAGAAGACCACCTTCCGCCACGGATACGGGGAATATGCCTTTATTATCCGGGATTCCGGTATCGGCATGTCAGAAGATTTTGTACGGCATATCTTCGAGCCTTTCGAGCGGGAGACTACCGTGACCCGCTCCGGCATTCAGGGCACAGGCCTTGGCATGGCGATCACGAAGAATATCGTGGAAATGATGAACGGCACCATTTCCGTGGAAAGCGAACCGGGAAAAGGAAGCGCCTTCACCGTGGAACTCACCTTAAAGCTGCAGGATGTAGAGAAAAACGCGGAACAGCTTAAGGAGCTGAACGGACTTCGCGCAATAGTGGTAGACGACGACTTCAATGTCTGTGACAGCGTCACGAAAATGCTCAAACAGCTTGGTATGCGCGCCGAATGGACTACCTCCGGCAGAGAGGCCGCCTACCGCGCCCGGACAGCGCTGGAGGAAAAAGATTCCTTCCAGATTTATATTGTAGACTGGCAGATGCCGGAGATGAGCGGTATCGAGACGGCCAGACAGATCCGCAGCATAGCCGGAGAAGATGTTTCCATTATCATTCTTACCGCCTACGACTGGTCCGATATCGAGGAGGATGCCAGAACAGCCAATATTTCCGCTTTCTGCGCGAAACCGCTCTTTATGTCAGACTTAAAATCCGCACTGCTGGCAGCCAGCAACCCGGCCGGCAGGAATGAGGAAGCCGCCGCCTGGACTCTGGCTGATTTCAGCGGCAAACGCGTCCTTCTGGTGGAAGATATCGAACTGAACCGGGAAATTGCAGAGATGATCCTGACCGAAGCCGGTTTCGTCGTAGAATCCGCTCCTGACGGAACGGATGCCGTAGCCATGATGGAAAAGGCCGAAGAAAACTACTACGACGTGATCCTGATGGATATCCAGATGCCCGTTATGAACGGTTACGAGGCAACCCGCACGATCCGCAACATGCCGCGGAATGACGTCAAGACTCTGCCCATCATCGCCATGACAGCCAACGCCATGGAAGAAGATAAAGAAGCGGCCCTGAAAAACGGCATGAATGCCCATATCGCGAAACCCCTCGATATGGATATCTTTATAGCGGTATTGAAACAATTTGTACACTGAACCATGGTATGTCCGGTATCATCCACGATAAGTACCGTTACCTTGCTTATTGTGGGTATACCGGGAAAATGTAGAGGTTAACGGATAATCATGAAAATTTTACTGATCGCTGTCAATGCCAGATATATCCATTCCAATCCTGCTGTTTTTTCTCTGAAAGCCTGTACAGGCATCTACAATTCTTATGTAGATATCATCGAATTTACGATCAACCAGTCACCTTCTTATCTTTTACAGGAAATTTATAAAAGGCAGCCCGATGTGGCCGCCTTCTCCTGTTATATCTGGAATCGGACTATACTGGATGCCGTTATTCCCGACCTGCACAAAATACTGCCAAAGACCGATTTCTGGGCCGGCGGGCCGGAGGTCTCCTACAACGCACAGGAAATGATCGACAGATGGCAGCTGCGCGGCGTTATGACAGGTCCCGGGGAAGGTTCTTTCTCTTATCTGGTATCTTCTTATGTAAATGGAACAGCCGACAGTCTGCCCGCCATTCTCGATCAAACCAATACGGTCAGGCTTCCTCTTAATGAAATTCCCTTCTGGTATGGCGGATATGAAGCCAGGGATACAACAACCGGACACACCAGCAATACCAAAGATGCCGGAACAGACAATGCAGACAATGATATCCAACGGGAAAAAGACCTGGCAGACTTTACAAATCGTATCGTCTATTACGAGAGCAGCAGAGGTTGTCCCTTCTCCTGCAGCTATTGTCTTTCTTCCATCGACAAAACCATGGACTTCCTCCCTGTCGAACGTGTCTGTCGGGAGCTGGATTTCTTTCTCGAACAAAAAGTACCGCAGGTTAAATTTACAGACCGTACTTTTAACTGTAAGAAAGACCATGCGCTGCCTGTTCTGCGGCATATTCTCGAACACGATAACGGCATTACCAATTTTCATTTTGAGATCGCCGCGGACCTGCTGGATGAGGAATATTTTGCAGTATTGAGACAACTTCGGCCCGGAGCCGTGCAGCTGGAGATCGGCATTCAATCAACATGCCCGGAAACCATCGCTGCCATTGACCGGAAAATGGATTTCGCGAAAGTAGCTGACGTGGTCAGACAGATCTCCCGCTGGCATAATATCCATATCCATCTGGATCTGATCGCAGGGCTTCCTTTTGAAGATCTGTGCACATTCCGAAATTCCTTCAATGACGTCTATGCCCTGCAGCCTCAGCAGCTCCAGCTGGGTTTCCTGAAAGTACTGAAAGGATCCGCCATGGAACGACGCTCCCTGCAGTATGATCTTGTATATACCGGCCTGCCGCCCTACGAAGTGCTGTCCACGAAATGGCTTTCCTACGAGGATATCTGCCGCCTGAAACAGGTGGAAGATGTGCTGGAAATCTACTATAACAGCGGACAGTTTGCGCATACGCTGGCATTTCTGTGCGGTCATTTTGACACGCCCTTTGCCATGTATGAAAGCCTTGCCGGCTGGTATGAGGAACATGCTCTGTTCGGCATACAGTCCTCCCGGCTAAAGAAATACGAGACCATACTGGCATTTGGAACTGCCTGCATTGAGAACAAAGAACAGATAGAGACATATGAAAAATCCAGACAGATCTCGCTTCTCACAGAGTATGTCACCTACGACTTATACCTGCGGGAACATGTAAAAAACCGCCCCTCCTTCGCGGCCTCTCTGGAAAAATGGAAAGATATCATACACGAGATCCTGCATCGGGAAGCGGAGGCTCATGAACTCTTTCCACAACTGGCAAATTCCGGTTACCGGGATTTGACGAAAATTCTTCATGTTGAAGTATTTACGTCCGTTTTTGATACGCCGTGCGCTGTTCTCTTCTCTTATGAAAAGCGTGATCCCCTGACGAATAACTGTCGGACGGTACATTTGGATATAAGCCGGCAGTCCGTCTTATCCATAAAAAATTAATCTATAAAAAATAAACTATAAAAACAGCATCAAAAATGAAATAACATTTGCATTTCATTAAAAAAGGTATATAATTGAATCATGCCATTATTGAATCTCAAGATATTTGGTTTAGTTTTTTTTAGTTTATTTTGATTTTTATTTTTTTGGTATTTCCGCCGCAGGGCGAAAATATATCCCACACCACACTTACAAAAAATACCAAGAATGAAAGGAGTTTCAAAATGAAAAAGGCAAGTAGATTTTTTAGTTTGGTGTTAGCTGGCTGCATGGCATTCTCCATGACAGCAATGGCTAAAGAAGTTGGCGCTCCTGTAGCAGACTATGAGCTGGCTAAGCCCGCAGAAGTTACAGAGTGCTATTTTTGGGTAGATGAGAATGGTGATATCATTGATCACGCTTTCGATATCTACTCCAAAGATCCCGTAACTGTTATGCCCTCCAGCATCGTTAATGGCGCTATCTCAGAGGACAAACAGATCGACGAGTATATGAACAACGCAGTTACAGGCATCTGGGCAATGGACAAAGTTGTTCCTGTAGCACAGGGCGGTAAGGTTATTGTTGACGGCGTAGAGTCCAACATGACATTCTCCGTTCTGAAACCGGAGCTTTCCCGCGTTTACTCCGCTAAGGATTTCGCAGCTACTCTGGGTGGTTCCGTACTCAACGTAGTTAAGGTTGATGTTCCTGCTAACTTAAAGTGGGCATCTGCAAACGTAAACTTCTATACACCTGGTATCGTTACTGGACAGAATGTTAAGGTTTATACTTTTAGTGCAGATTCCTGGACAGAGTGCAATGTTACAGAAGTAAGAGACGACCACGTTGTTGTTGATATCACTTCCGAAGGCATCCTTGCATTCATCGAAGTACCTGCTGAAGCACCTGCAGCTGAATAAGCGCAATTTGTTTTTATGAAATTGAGTGTGGGGAAGTATTAAGAAAAGCGTGTGAGTTTCCGGAGACGGAGCTTACACGCTTTGTCGATTTTCCATATATTCTGCTTAAATCTGTCTTTGAATTCCTGATCAGGAGGTAACCCCTGCATATTTATTATAAAAATTAAAAAGTTTTGTACCTTTGAAATACATATCTAATGCCTTAATATCTGGAGATAACTTAAAAACATTTAAAACAAATTCTGTAAGGTTAATCCAGTTTTCCTTTTCATTTCTGAACTGTTCCAATGCGGACATCTGATCATTTCCCCGGTTAAGATAGCCATTTTGTATTGCCGTTTCTTCATACATTCTAAAAGTATGAAAAGAACCAAATGTGCTGCCTGTTCCTGTTCCATATTTGTCTTCATAACAACATAATGCAAACATTTCCATTCGTGAAGCGTTTTTCGGATCTATTTTTTTAATTTCAATATCAAAAACTTCTTTTTTTCCATCAAAATTAGAGATTACCTGTACGATCGGATTGTCTATGGTAGACTGGCTGGAAAGTTTTGCTCTCATGCCATATATATTGTGTTTCCCTTCCTCCGGCAACATTGTCAGACCCAGAAATTCTCCATCCTGTTCTTCACTTTTGGTTACTGCACTTAAGAACTCAAAAGACTCATTTGATGCAGTCTTGCCTGATGTTGTGTTTGAAAGATTAAAAATATTAGTATTAAGTGTATTACTAATCTGCATTTTCATACCTCCGAATATAATTGTTGTATCCTTCCCTCATTTTTTAAACCAAAAATATTTCCACAAATTCCATTATCTCAGCTGACAAACTTATATATTTCATCAATGGGGACATATATCGTAATTTGTTTCATATAATCTATTTCCTCTTACAACATCACCACATTTACTACATCTTTCTGTAGAATATGCAGTTAACTTACAGCTTCCATCAGAATTTTTAGTATGCCAATATTCTGTACCAGAAACATAATTATGGTTGCAGCTTCTATAAAGATTCTCATCTACTGTATCCTTAACCGGAAAAATATTTCCCTGTGTATCAATGAACTGTTCTTCATATAAAATTTCAATCGGTCTTACTGCATAAGTACTTTCTTCATTTATTCCATTCGGTACAAACTGTAATATGTCTGCTCTTAACTCCAATTCTATTTGTTCTTCATATTCTTCCTCTTTACACGTCTCAGTATACACCCTCGGATAAGCAAGCACCGTCACCGAATTAAGCGTCATCAAAACCACTGCTATTACTATTCCAATTATTTTATTATGTTTTTTGATATTCATTGCACTCTCTATCCTTTCTTCCAATAATTTACGATCACTCTCCAATCTCATTTCCCAATGAGAACGATTCATCTCTTCCGTCCCTTCTTTTTGTGATAAGCAGACCATAAGCCGCAGGTAATCTTTTCTTTCTTTTATCGTCTTCCCCTGCAGTACTGCTTCATCACAGGAACATTCGCAGACCCGCTCAAAATTTTCGTTAAGAAACCATACAAAGGGATTCCAACAGTGCAGGATAACGGCAAACCGCAGCAGCATTTTCCAGAAAATATCAAGCCTTCTGACGTGCATAATCTCATGTTCCAGCACTGTCTTCGCTGCTTCATCCACAGGATCCAATCCAAACAGAATCACCGGACGAAGCAGACCAAATGTCATGTTTTTTCCAGCCGGTACTTTCTGATACACTGTCGCCCTTTGTGAAAAATGAAGAAATCTGTTTCCCCGCTCAACTGAGACCGATTCTGGCAGTATTTTTATTTTCTTTATGTAGTTTCTAAGCATATTACCAATATTTTGATAATCACATAATTCCCTTATAAAAAATATGATCGAAACTACGATCCACACGACTGTTACAGCAGCCTGAATCTTCAAATAAGTATTTGGCAATACCTGTCCATTTACATTGATAAGATAATAAGAATGATGAAGGGACAATTCGGTGATATTGCTGCCGCCTGTCTCTGCAGCAGACCAGATCATATCTTTATAGTATTCCCCGAGAAACGGCAGAGGTACAATATAGAACAAAATGGACAGCTTATTCAGAAGATATTCCAGGTTGTTTGAAACAGTATCCTTAAACCGATACCTGATAAATAAACAGATCACTGTCATCGTTGTTCCTGACAATGACATTACCAGCAGATTTTCCATGATCTTAAGGCCTCTCCTTAGTATTTTTCCAAAAGCTCGATCAGTTCTTTCGCTTCCTTCCTGTCAATGCCGTTCTCTTTGGTAAAAGCTGCCACGAAGTTGCCCAGTTTGCCATTGTATATCCTATCAATCTCCTCTTTCATCCTCATAAGATGATATTCTTCTCTGCTGTACACGGCCTTGACCATTCTTCTTTCCCGTGTTACAAACCCCTTCTCCTCCAGCCTTGACAAAAAGGTATTGAGTGTCTGCCGCTTCCATTCCTTTCCGTCTTCTTCAAATAATGTAAGAAGATGAGATTGTTTAATACTTTCCTCCTGATCCCACAGCTTTTCCATTACTTCACTTTCCGCTTCCGTCATACTGTAAATACTTTTCACAGGTATATCTCCTCTCTGTATTTTTTTCGACTGTATTTAGTAGTCATTATAAGTATATCGCTAATTGGAAGAGCATGTCAATCACCTATTCATTCTTATCAACTATTCAGGTAATATTTAAAATATTTACGATCGCTGTTGACAAATTTATATGAATACTGTAGTTTATTTATATAGTATTTATATTCTGATTTTTCTTTATTTCTACGATTACAGTGACAGGACCATAAGAAAATATATGGATATCACTTAATCGTGAAAATCGGCAGTTTCTGCCGTAAATTTCCAACCACTTTATTATAGTAAGACAAGTTTACACTTAGCGAATTTTTACAAACAGGAGGACATCACATGACAGCAAAATTAAAAAAGTACTTTCCCATGATTCGGGAAAAAGAGGAGGTACTGGCAGAAATCTGTAAGAACAGTACGCTTCATACAAAATTCAAGAGCTGGACACCAGAACAACAGGAAGAATTTCTGAATCTATGTACCGGTGTAAAGGGGCTTAAACTTCTATATGACGGCTTTTTCAAAGAGATCATGAACCCGGAATACGTTCCAAAGCGGCTTGATGATTTTCTCTCCCATATGCTTTGTCAAAAAGTCACGATCCTGAAAGTTCTGCCCGGTGATTCCACCCGGATCGCTGATGAAAGTTCTCTGTTGATCATGGATATCGTAGTTGAACTGGAGGACAGGAGCATAGCAAATATAGAAATGCAGAAAATAGGCTATCTGTTTCCAGGTCAACGAAGCGCCTGCTATTCGGCAGATCTGCTTTTGAGACAATATAAGAGAATTAGAAGTGAAACAAATAAAAATTTCAGTTATCAGGATATCAAGAATGTATACACAATCGTCCTGTTCGAAAGAAGCCCTAAAGTATTTCATACATACCCATCTCATTTTTATCATTTTTTCGAACAGAAATCTGATACCGGACTGGAAATGGAGCTTTTGCAGAAATACCTTTTTATCCCTCTTGACATCTTTCAGAAAAGACAGCAAAATGAAAGTATCAACAATAAAAGAGATGCCTGGCTGACTCTTTTTTCCAACGACAATCCGGATACGATCATCAAGCTGATCACAGAATATCCCGAATTTCTGGAAATATATGAAGAAGCCTACAGGATCTGTCTGAATATAGAAAGGGTTATGGGAATGTTTTCTGAGGAACTGGCTATTCTCGACCGGAATACTGTAAAGTATATGATAGATGAAATGCAGAATGAAATTGATGAACAGAAACATACCATTGATGAACAGAGCCATGCTATTAAAGAACAAAGTCAAACAATCGAAAGAATGCA
>OFHM01001834.1_pt1 | contig 13054 bp, 10 predicted proteins | sample 1521311 | NCBI WGS metagenome assembly OFHM01 (sample SAMEA3504083, study PRJEB24116) | mouse gut metagenome | biome: mouse gut; feature: mouse-associated habitat; material: faeces | place: Denmark | collected 2011 | reverse complement strand
CTTCAGCTCTTTAAAACAAATTAGATGTCGGTCAGTAAGCAAATGTTCATTCAAACCAAGGAAACACATCTGAAAAATTTTTTTTGTTCCTGCGGACGTCCTTTGTACTTATATCCAGCATTATCTCACACGCCTGATAGTCGGTATCATTCTGCAGTTTATCGATCATTTTCTGATATAAATCGTCATGATCGCTTATGATAGCGAACCTTGTCATTCACCTGCTCCCCTTTCCTGTATACGTTTTTGTAATAATAAATTTATGGAAGAAACATACAGTTCCTCTTCCGAAAGCCGGAATGCCAGTCTCTCCCTGATCTCATTTGTCATCTCATTTTCCGAAGAACCGTCAATCCAGCCCAGGCGGTTGACCAGTATATTTTCTTTCAATTCAATAATCTGCAGGCCACTCTTCCGGAAGCTGTCTTTCATCTGCCGGATATCAACCCGGTTAATCCAGTTATCGTGGTATACCATTCTGCATATATCTTCTGCCTCCTGCTCTGAACACGTCTTTGCAATATATTCTTTTAACTCCTGTTCTGTCATATACAGATGGCCCCACGGCGGAATCTTTACCACTTCTTCTCTTCTCCAGTTTCTGCAGTGATGTCCGATGATCCCCGACCAGACCGGACCATATTCTGTATAAAATATCCCTCCGGGCTTCAGCACTCTTTTGATCTCTGACAGGCATCTGTCAAGATCCTGTATGTGCTCAAATGTCGCAACTGAAATCACCACGTCAAAACTATTATCGGGAAATTTTATATCAAGCGCATCGCCATTACATATATGCCAGTTCTTTCCATATGCTTCCGTCGAGTTCCGGTTAAAATCGCCCATCGCATACTCGCCTGAAAGCAGAGGTTCTATCCCTGCTATATACCGGGGGCTGTATTCACGGGCAATCTGTTTCAGCAGAGTCCCTTCCCCGCAGCCAATCTCCAGAATCATCTTATCAGTCAGATCTGTTATGGAAGCCAGATTATTTTTAAAATCTTCCTGATAAGCCATCATTTTATGCTCTGAATTCCCCCCCCCACAATTTTTCGCAATTTTCTTATAGGCCTCTTTCAGGAGTTCCACACATACATCACACGAATACTTTTCTTTTAATAGCTGAAAAGCGTTATCCGCGATCCTGCGGCTATACGCCTCATCCTCCAGCAAACGCAGAATATTCTCTGCATACTCCCCGGGCGCATCACTCATACAGATATTTTCTCCATTCACCGCCTCAAGCCCCTCCGGCCCGAACACCGTGGAAGCAACCGGAACTTTTGACGCCCACGCTGTAGGTATTTTAACCCTTGCCCCGGCACCGATAAAGAGGGGTACAACAAATACCCTGGCGCCATGGAAAAACCACTTATCATCCGCCTGCTGTCCCCAGAAAATCACGTCAGGATGCTCATTGACAATTCTGACAAATTCCCCCTTTGGCTTCCCGAAGCCTACAATATGTAACTTCGTTCCAGGGCGTTTCTCTACGACTTTAGGCAGCACATTGTCAATAAACCATAGAAGTCCCTGCGCATTCGGAAACCATTCCATCGTCCCAAGGTAAAGAAGATCATACGGCTTTAAGCGGTTTTCGTCCAAAGGCTCGTACTCCTCCGGATCAATTCCCCCTCCTGTGGGCACTTCATACACATTTTCACATCCGGTTATCTCCCGGAACAGCCTTGTCTCGACCGGAGATACCGTAAAGGCAGCGTCAAACCATTTCCAGCACATTGCCTCCCATGCATACAGTTTTTCATATCTTCCGAAAATCTTTTTGTATTCTTCCGCTTTTGCATACATGCTCCATTTTTCATACACACGGTACTCCGCATTATGCAGATCAAGTACAAATTGAGATTCCGGGCTTTCCTGCTTTAAGTACGGCACAATCCATGCCATCATGGAGTGCTCTATCTGAATGATATCATAAAACTTTTTCTGTACCATTCTGACTGCCGCATCCTTAAGCTCCATTCCCATCGTTCTCCACACATCGCTGCAGAATCCTTCCGGCATTGCACGCTCATCAGACAAATCCAGGTCAGGCTGAACCCCCACCGCCTCATTGATACAGGGATACGCTTCCAGGTATTCCTTTGTCTCTTCCTTTTCAGTATACACGGTATAGAGCATGTCTATTTCCAGTCCGTCCTCCGGTTTCAGGCGCGTAAAAGGCCTCACAATTCTCTGCGCCCCCCCTGATGTCGGCGGAACAATCATATACGAACTGATATCCAGTATTCTTATCTTCCCAGCATTCATAGCAGGAACCTCCCTCTCTCACGATCTCTCGTTTACGCTTTGCCGCGCAGTGCGCGCGCTGGCGTAAGGATAAAGTGAACAGCCTTTGCAAACCGCAGTCCCCATCGCCATGCATTCGAATTCAGTACTTTCTGATGCTCTGTTTCAAGCGCCATATACTGTTCCCTGAGGCCGTCATTTATCTGTTTCTGCTCCTCCAGCTGCGCAAGGCCGTCCAGCCTCTGCCGCTCCATTTCCTGTTCAAGCGACTGTCGCTGCTGAGTCATTTCCTTCTCCAGCGCCTCGCACCTTTCATGTTCACTGAGAAGCCAGTCCAGATCCGGACGATTGATCTCTACAATATTCGGGTCGCCCGGAGGCTGGATTGCCAGATACTCAATCTGATTGTATTTTTCTTTCAGCATACGGTCAATCATCACGATTCTCAGCTGATTGTTTATCAATTCTTTTCTGTATTCCGGATTCTCCATCATATGTGATTCTCCTGTACACCAAAAAACCTTTCCTCCAGCATCAGACACAATGCATGATACACCGGAAGATGCAGTTCCTGTATTTTAAACGTCTCCTTTTCAGGAACGATTACTGAAACATCTGCCATATCTTTCAGTTTACCGCCGCTTCCGCCTGTCAGACCAATTACTTTCATCCCTTTCGCACGGGCCACCGTACATGCATACAAAATATTACGGGAATTCCCGGAAGTCGATATTCCCAGGAATACATCCCCGGCTCTTCCGTATCCATAGGCCTGCTGCGCAAATCCGAGCAGTGGATCCACATCGTTCAGGTAGGCAGTAGAGAGCGCCACATGACCGGAAAGTGCGATCGCGGGAAGCGCTCCCTGCAGTTTCTCAGACAACTCTCTGCCTGATTCTCTATCCACGGAAACCATTTTTTCCGAAAATTCCGCTCCCACCTTTCTCGGTCTGACAAACCCTTTCATCAGTTCACCGACAATATGTTCCGCATCCGCTGCGCTTCCTCCATTTCCCGCGATTAAAAGCTTTCCCTCAGATGCATAGCATGTTTCCAGAATGGAATAGGCCTCCGCGATGTGCTGTTTTTCCCTCTCCAGCGAAGGATACCGCATCATCAGTTCCTCCAGATATGCTTCTACAGATTTTTCCATTTTTCCCTCCGTTCAGGCATTCTTCCGTTCCTGCCCCTGGCTTAGTATATATTGAACAGCTTCCTCCAGATTGCTTTTACAGACAACATCCTCCCTTTGTCCGAGAAGGATACTGGTACATCCCGCTCTTCTTCCTGCCTCCACATCATTCATCCCGTCCCCGACCATAAACGACTTTTCCAGGTCAATATTATATTTCCCAGCCGCCTGCAGAAGCATTCCGGGCTTTGGTTTGCGACAGTCACAGTCAAATTTCAGTTCCGGCCTTTCGCCTTCAAACCCAGCGTCCGTGTGATGCGGACAATAAAAAATATCGTCCACGAACGCACCTTTTTCGCCCAGAAGTGTCTCCAGTTTTTCATGCATCTCTTCCACTTCCTCAAACGTACATTCCCCACGCGCAATCACCGGCTGATTCGTGACAATGATTGCCAGATATCCGCTCTCATTCAGCCTTGCGATCGCCTCCGCTGCCCCGCCGCTCAGTTCAATCTCTTCAATATTTCTGATAAATCCTTTGTATACATTAATTGTCCCGTCACGGTCCAGAAATACGGCTTTCTGCTTCTGTTTTAAATTTTTACTTTTTACAAGACCACTTTCAACATCCCTGATTACCATCTGATAACGCTCCGGCGTCCCCATGTCCTTCACATATTCCGGGGAATCATAGGCGATCAGCTTTCCCTCCGGTATCAGCGCTTTCAGGATATCTCTGTCGAGATCTGTTTTCTTTACCTCATCCAGATACCGGAAGACCTTTGGTGATAATATGTGAAGTCCTGCGTTCACGCGATTCCTGTAAAATACTCTCGGATCTTCTTTGTGAAGCCAGTCAGTGACAACACCTGTCCGGTCTGTTTTGATAATCCCGCTGTCGTAAGGATGATTATTGGGATGTGTCAGGATTGTGACAGTTCCGTTATGTTCTCTGTGGTACTGCAGAAAACGCCTGAAATCCACATCAAAAATAATATCTCCATTTATCAGCAGAAAATCCGCATCTATTTTGTTTTTCAGGTATACAAGCGCCCCCGCTGTGCCGAGCGGCGTCTCCTCCACGATATAATCAATCGTCACGCCGTATCCGCTTCCATCTCCAAAATATTCTGTTATAACCTGACCGAGATGCCCCACAATCAGTGTAATCTGCGTCAGCCCCTGCTCTCTGAGACAGGAAATCTGATGTTCCAGAATCGGTTTCCCACAGACAGGTATCATCGGTTTTGGTATATCGCTGGCCACAGAGGCAATCCGTGTCCCCTTTCCCCCCGCCATAATCACTACATGCATTCTTTCTCTCTCTTCCATAGTATAGTCTGTTTTATTCTGCCGGAACATAATCTTCCGGCGTATAATGAATAACCCTTGTTCCGCCGTTTTCGAATTCAAACGGAACGTACAACAGTCTCTCCATTGCCCTGCGCACAGCTTCCTGTTTATCCGGATTCACATAAAACAGCAGAAACCCGCCGCCCCCCGCTCCCAGGAGTTTACCGCCCAGCGCGCCGGCCTGCATCGCAGCCTGATAGAGCCCGTCAATCGAATCTGTCGATATTTTACTGGTTATACCCCTCTTTAGTTTCCATGTGTGATCCAGGAGTCTGCCAAACTCATCCAGATCACTCTCAGACTCCAGTATTCTCCCTGCGTCTTCCACCAGTGCATACATCTCAAGGAGCTCAGCCGTTTTATCCTTCATGGCACTTTCCGTTGACACCTGAATCTCAGAAGAAAATCTGGAAAATCCGGTAAAAAACAGCATAAGATTCTGATTTAATAATTTTTTTCTTTGCGGCGAAATAATAACCGGATCAACCGTATAGCCATCTGCAGAAAAATTAATTCTGTTAAATCCTCCAAAAGAAGCCGCTATCTGATCCTGAACCCCTCCCGATTCCTGGCAGAGCTCCCGTTCCAGATAGATCGCATCATCCGCAAGTTTCCTTTTATCGGCATATTTTCCTTTCAGCGCATAAAACGCATTCAGCATCCCCACGGCAAAAGAACTGCTTGTCCCCAGCCCGCTCCGCGCCGGCAGATCCGCTTCATAGGTGAGCCGGATCTCATGCATGTCCAGATATTTCATAGCTTCCCGGATAGCGGGATGTTCTATCTTCTCTACATCTGTCACCCGCTCTGTTTTCGCATAAGACAATTCTGTGGAATAATCAAAAAACCTGGGCAGATGCCTGACATTGACATAGCAGTATTTGTCAAACGTGGTTGATATAACCGCTCCTCCGTGTTCCCTGTAAAATCCCGGAAAATCAGTCCCTCCGCCAAAAAAAGACATTCGAAATGGTGTCTGTGTGATTATCATAATATCTCCTCCTCTATCCCAAAATCGCCGGCAATTACCCTGACAGCATTCTGCGGTGAAAAATGATTCCGGATATATTCGACGGAATCCCTGCTCATCTGTGAAAGCTTCCGCTCGTCCCGATACAATGCAGAAACTGCTTTTGCAAACCCTTCAGCGTCATCCTCAATCAGCATCAGAGCCTCAGCCCCTGTAATCCCCTCGGCTCCTATGGATGTCGTCGCTACAGGAGTCCCGTATTTCATCGCCTCTATGATCTTGCCTTTAATTCCCGCTCCGTACCGGAGCGGTACGACAGACAGCCTGCATTTGTGATAAAACGCCTCCAGCTCTTCATCAGTAACAAAACCTTCTATGACGAGATTCCGGTTCCCCAGCTTTTTTATCTCCTCCGGCGGATTGGAGCCCAGAACATGCACAACAATATCCGGTATGTCATTGATCAGAACCGGCATAATCTCTGATGCAAGCCATTTCACCGCATCGACATTTGGCGTATGCCCGAAACCGCCGATAAACATCAGATCTTTACGCTCTGCATAATCATACATGCAGTCTTTTACATGATCAAAAAGATACGCGGGTATCGCTTTCACCGGGATACTGTCATCAATTTCATGAATGGCATTTTCTTCCACCGAAGAAGGATAATAGGAAATATCTGCTTTCCGCATCAGCGAAAGTTCTTTTTCTTTCCATTCTTCAGCTGTTTTCAGTAAATCCTCATTCTTTGTCAGATCATATTCCCTCATCTCCCTGAGAAAATGAAGATCATGACCATAATAGATTATGCGCGCTTTTGTCTTTTCACGGATAAAATCAATATATTTCACCGAAATATGCGGCCGGTTCAGAAAAACATACTCGATATGAGGAGCGTTTCCTTCAATCCACTTTTTCCAGTTATTCGCATAAAACGGCCCGTAAAGCACCTCGATTCCCATCTGCTGCAGCACGGTTGTATACGGCTCGTGCTGATAAAAATTATCTCCGATAAATTTCACATTAAATCCCAGAGAGACAAACAGCCGGAGATACTGATATACGGTTCTGCTCCCCGCGTCCCTGTCATACTGTGGTACATAATGATCAATCATCAGAAGCAGCGGCCTGTCTGCGGACCGCTCTCTTGCATGAAACGCATCAACGCCGTTTGCCTGATGTCTCCGGAGTTCCTTCCGCCACTTATGCACAAACTTCCGCTGATTAATAACCTGATACGCTTTCTGCCCCTCAGAAACCTCCGTTCCATTTGATATTCCCTCGAAATGCACGACTTCAGACAAAGGCTGGTATAACACCCTGTACCCCCTGGCTCTGACCGCAAAAGCAAGATCAGAGTCCTCACAATACGCAGGCGTAAAATATTCATCAAAACCGCCGATTTCATTCCACAGCGTCCGGTACAGCATAATCGCAGCACCGGAAATATAATCGGTTTCTTTTACATAATTATACTCTGAAGCGCTCGCATCATCCCCGTTTCCAAAATTCCATGCGCTCCCGTCTTTCCAGATTATGCCTCCCGCTTCCTGAAGTGTGCCATCGGGATATACCAGTTTTGAACCGACCATCCCGATTCTCTCATCGCTTTCGATGAGAGTCACCAGCGGCCTGAGCCAGTTTTCTTTCACCAGCGTATCATTATTCAGAAACAAAAGATATTTTCCCCTGGCAAACTGTGCCGCGTGATTACAGTTTTTAAGAAATCTGAGATTAGTCTGATTTGTTATGAGTTTCACACCGCGGATAATCTCCTCTATATCCGCAGTCAGATCCGTCGAGCAGTCATTCGCTATCAGAATCTCATATGTGACATCCCCGCTGTTGGCAAGGATCGACTCTATGCAGTAGTATGTGAAATGAAACTGATTATACACAGGAATCACAATCGAAACCTGTATATCCTGGAAACATGGCACTTCAAGTACTTTGTATTCGGATTTGTCTTTTGCCAGCGCAGGCGGTATCTGTCCTTTCTTTGTCCCGGTTTCCTTAAAAACTTCCAGCTTCGGAATGTACACCTCGCCTGACCGGCTCTGTTCCATAGTTTTCAGCATTTCCGCTGCACTTTTACAATATTGCCGGTACTGCTCCGAGGGACTGCCTTTTTTTATGGTAAGTACCGGATGGCGCAGAAAATGTACAGCCAGACTGACACAAAATCTTCGTTTACTGCCAAATGGTATCACCGCTTCCCGAACGGCCCTCGGCATCTTTTTCAGTATTTCCCCCAGTCTGTACATCCGTGACGCTTTTACCCGCTCAAGTTCCCGCACCAGCCCGCGCTCTGATTCCAAAAGCAGCTCAATATGTGCTTCTTTATTTTTTAATTCCCATTCCAGCTCTGCAGCTTTCCCAGCCATTTTCAGGCCTGTCAGCCGCTCCGTTGTGGAAGAAATATAATCTTCTCTTTCATTTTTCAGATTCTGTTTCTCCATTTCATCCCCTGTGACCAATCGCATATTTTTTTGTTCCAACTTCCCAGACACGCGGCATATTTACAATTCCAACCTGTCTCTCGTCATCACGCTGTATACGGATTTCGAGAGCACTGTATATATAATGGTACGGCTCCCCTTTCCGGTCCTGCACCGCCACATCAAGAAAATACCTTCCCTGCTGCAGACAATTGTCCAGTGCAAGGTGCACTTCGCCGGTCTCTTCCGACAGGATTATATCCTCATATCCTGAAAGCGCTGTTGTTCCAAAACAATACAAACCGTCATCGCGTGTAATCCCGACGCTGATATCAATGCTTTTTCCAACAGCCTCAGAAAGGCTGTTATACCGGATTTCAAGCGCAACTTTCTCATTTGTGCCGAACATAAGCGTTTCTTTCCCCTCTGAATTGTATATACGGGCATCCACAATCCGGATTTTCATATTCCCTTTCTGGGTTGCGCCCCTGTAGCAGAACGCGGGAAGCATTTTCTGCATCTCCCTGCGCGCCCTCTCTTCCTCCATCTGCTTTTTATGCTCTTCCTCCCTTTTCCTGCACTCTTCCTGTTCCCTGCGCCGCTCCTGCTCTTCTTTCTCCTCCTGTTCCCTGCGCCTCCTGATCTCCTCCTGAAATTCCTGCTCCAGTTTCTGCATCCTCTTCTCTTCCATGGATGCGAGATAATGCTTACCCACAATATCAGGGCGGCCCGCCTCTTTTATCAGGCCATCTTCAATCCAGATTGCCCGGTCACAGATCGACTCAATCTGACTCATAACATGGGAAACTATCACAATCGTTGTGCCCTTTGCCTTGATCTCCTTTAACTTTTCAAAACACTTCGCCTGAAAACTCACATCGCCTACCGCCAGAATCTCGTCAATCAGCAGTACATCTGCATCCACGTTGATTGCAACCGCAAATGCAAGGCGCATATACATCCCGGATGAATACGTGCGGACCGGATTGTCGATAAATTCTTCCAGCTCGGAAAACCGTATGATATCATCCAGCCGCCTGCTGATCTCATCGTGGGACAGTCCGAAAATCGACGCATTGGTATATATATTTTCACGTCCGCTCATATCCGGATGAAACCCCGCCCCAAGTTCAATCAGGCTCGACACCCGGCCTTTTATCTCAATGTTTCCCTCCGTGGGATACATAATACGCGTCAGCATCTTTAATGTAGTACTTTTCCCGCATCCATTCTTTCCGATGAGTCCGACTGCCTCCCCCTTCTTCACCTCAAAACTGATGCCATTTAATACCCAGCGTTCCTCATACCTGTTTCTGCTGCGAAACAGCACCCTTTCCTTCAGACTCTTTCCTTTATCAAAAAAAACTTTAAATCTTTTTTTAATCTCCCGAACCTCAATTGCATTTTCTGAATGATTCATTACAGCTCCTCCACAAATCCCTTCTGCAGTCTGGAAAAAATAATACCTCCCGTGATCAGCGATATGATTCCTATCACAAATGCCTCAGCCAGTGTTGAAATCTGCGGCACTTCTTTAAAATACAGGATCGTATGATAAGCTTCAATCACAGAAGTCATAGGATTAATCTTAAAAACAGGGAGAATATTGTCCGGTATAATATCTATGGAATACATAATCGGTGTCAGATATATCCAGGCCTGAAGAATCACCCCCATGATATGTTCCAAGTCCCTGAAATAAACCGTAAATGCAGAAACGATCATGGCAAACCCCAGCGCAAGGATATATTCCACCAGCATAACCACAGGCAGGCAGATAAGCGCCTGCGGATTTATCCCTTTTCCCGACACCCCGAGTACCAGAAATACAATGACAAAACAGAACAGCATATTGACAAAGCAGCTTGTTACATACGAAACCGGCAGGACCTCCCGCGGAAAATAGATTTTTTTTACGAGATCCTGCTGAGAGACAACACACATCGAGCCTCCCTGTATGGAACTGCTGAAAAACATCCAGGGAATCATTCCGACTGTCAGATATAAATAAAACTGATCAATACCGGTTCTCATGATTGTTGAAAATACCACTGTATAAATAATGATCTGGCATAACGGATTAATAAATGTCCATAAAAAACCCAGCACGGAACTTTTATATCTGCCACGCAATTCTTTTTTCACCAGATTGCGTATCATTTCTCTGTATTCAACTAATTCTCTTAATTTATTCAGCATCTTCTTCCTCACACGTAGTAATAATTTCATTGACTGATATTTCAGACGATTATAACACTGCCTCCGGAAAAACGCAATGTATCAGCCTGCATCTTACTTCTCAGAAATCATCTTTAATGATATTCCACACAGCATCCTTATTATAATGCTGCTGTACATACAGCCGGCTTCTGCGTGACAGCTCCTTAAGCCGTTCCACGTCATGATATATCTCACAGATCACCTGAGCGATCTCCTCCTCATGTTCCCTGACCAGCGCAATATCCTCAATTCCCTCAATCCCTTCCGCTCCAACCGGTGTTGTAATTACAGGAAGACCGTAATAAAGCGCTTCAATGACTTTGCCTTTCACCCCGGCTCCGTATCGCAGCGGCACAACTGCCAGCCTGCAGCTCCCATACAGCTCCTGCAGCTCCTCATCTGAAACGCATCCCTTTACCACCACACCATCCACGGCAATCCGGGCGACCTCCTCCGGTGCCCTGGAACCAACGATATAGAATGGTACCTGTAACTTCTCATGCACCCCCGGATATACTTTCTCCAGAAACCACAGTACGGCGTCCAGATTGGGCGCATGTCCGAATCCTCCCACGAACAAAAGCCCTGAACGCTTTTGGGCCTGATAACTTATCCGCTCTGTCTGATCATAAATATACGCTGTGATCGCTTTTACCGGAATTTCAGGCGCTATCTTTCGGATTTCATCACATTCCACGGCGGAAGGAAAGTAATTCATGTCTGAATTCCGCATAATATACAGCTCCTGACTCTTCCATTTTTCCGCATCTTCCAGCTGTTTTTTCTCCCCTGTCAGCGCATATTCACGCGAAAATCTCAGAAAATGCAGATCATGTCCGTAATATATAATCTTCCCTCCGGCATTCTTCCGGATAAAATCAATATATTTTATCGCAATGTGGGGCCGGTTCAGATAAAAAATATCAAAAAAGTTTATATTACTTTTCAGCCATTCTTTCCAGTTTTCCGCATATTCCGGACCATACAATACCAGTATCCCCAACTGCTGAAGAACTGATGTATACGGTTCACTGCGATAAAAGTTATCTCCCAGAAACGTAATTCTGTACCCTTTTTCCGCCAGCATTTTTAAGTACATAAAAGTCGTGCGGCTGCCCGCATCTTTATCATACTGCGGCACATAATGATCAATTACCAGTACATGCTTTCTTCCTTTTCCGCGGTCCCGCGCCAGAAATACACTGGTGCCATTTTCAAAATGGCTGGCTTTTAATTCTTTCTCCCATTTTTCATAAAAAACTTTCTGATGCTCCTGCTGGTATTTTTTCTGCCCCTGCGAGACATCCGTTCCATTGGAAACCCCCTCAAAATGTACCACCACCGATTCCGGCTGATACAGCACTTTATATCCGAGCTTTCTCACCTGAAATGCCAGATCAGAATCCTCACAATATGCCGGAGCAAAACGTCTGTCGAACCCGCCTGCCTCTCTCCACACGGACGCTCTGATCATTATGGATGCCCCTGAGATATAATCCGCCTCGTGTACATAATTATACTCCGATGAATCCGGATTCTGGCGATTACCATAGTTCCACGCCGATCCATCCTTCCAGATAATGCCTCCCGCTTCCTGGAGATAACCATCCGGATACACCAGTCTGGAACCTGCCATTCCAACGCACGGATCTTCCATGAGCTTCACCAGTGAAGTAAGCCACGCCTGCTGTACCTGTGTGTCGTTATTCAGAAATAAAAGGTATTCTCCCCTGGCCGACCGTGCGGCGTGATTACAGTTCAGAAGAAACCGCAGGTTTTCAGTGTTATTTATAATCGTAATTCCCTTCACTATTTCATCCAGTCTGCCTGTCAGATCCGTGGAGCAGTCATTTGCCACAATCACTTCATAGCTGCAGTCACCGCTATATTTTAGAATTGATTTCAGACAAAGATACGTATAGTCAAACTGATTGTACACAGGTATTATAATGGATACCTGCGGTGCGTCCGGCTGTTTAAAAACTATTTTTTCATATTCTTCTATGCTCCCAGGCGCCTTCGGAATATCGGTAATATCATAATGATTCTTACCTGGCACAACGGTTCTGGACCTTTCATATTCTTCCACAAGCCTGTAGTGATTTATGGCACTGGTCAGATCCTCTTTCCACAAAATAATAAAACAGTTTTTGATCCTTCTGGGGTTAATCATTTTCAGCATCAGACCCGGCTGGCGGAGTGCCTTACGGATAAGCATTAATAAAAAACCTCTTTTGCTGTCAGCCGGTACCAGTCCAGCTGCTATTTTTCTCCGGAAACCAGTCTCTTTTTTTCTACATGCCTTATCTCTCATAATTAATCTCCATAATACAGATGTCTGATAACCCTCTTTTCAGCTCCTATGTAGTATAGCAGACTACTACCCAAATGTCACTGAAAAACTCCCCTTTCCCTTCCATTAATATCCTCTTCCAGGCTCCCGGATACCAGCTGTTCTTCCGGCACATTTACCGGATGATTTTTATCAGTTTCCACTCTTTATTATTTTTGTAAAAAAGAAATAATATAATACCCTCCATGCAAAAAAATGTCCGCAAACCCGGTCAGAATACCGAATTCACGGACACCAGAACGAATATCTGTTCTTCCTTTCAGAAAATTCACCTCAGTTTTTACGTTGTTTTACAATCGCCAGATCACAGATCAGCGTCGCCAGCCGCACTTCCC
>OFHM01001832.1_pt1 | contig 13058 bp, 15 predicted proteins | sample 1521311 | NCBI WGS metagenome assembly OFHM01 (sample SAMEA3504083, study PRJEB24116) | mouse gut metagenome | biome: mouse gut; feature: mouse-associated habitat; material: faeces | place: Denmark | collected 2011 | reverse complement strand
AGCGGCCCACGATTACTGCGTCCACCGTGTTGTAGAGCTGCCGCAAAATATTTCCCGCCAGCAGCGGGACGGATAGACCAATCAGCTGGGGGCCGATATCTCCTTTTAACAGTGGAAAAGCTGGGCATCCTGTCCACCTATCTGCTCCCTCCGGTGTTCCGGGATTTCCTCGCCCCGGGCCGGGCACTCACCTTTCACAACTACCACTCCCGGGAGACCTATGAGTATGCGGCCCAGGGTCTGGTGAAAGCCGCCCCAAGCTGGCCGCGGTGATCCCTTTGCCCAGCCCGGACACCACCCCGCCGGTTACAAAAACAAACTTTGCCATCCCTTTACCTCCCCCGCTTAAACAATCAAAGTCCTTTGGCCAGCCGTTCCATTACCTGAACATAGGCCGCTTCCACCCCGCCCAGAACGCCGCCAAAACCGCCCAGACAGCGCAGGAGGACAGCGCAGACGGGAGCGCGGCGCAGAGGTAATGGGCTTGCAGAGCGAGGCCGGGAGGGGGGGGCTAAACTTCTCCCGGCCTTGCTGGGCGTTATTCCTGTCCGGGATGGCGGAGGCTACCGATACATGGTTCTCCCTTATTGTTCTTTCCTTGAGAGAGAAGAATCCCGCGATCAAGCTCCATTGTATCCTCCCCTGCAAAGAGCAGGCGGACAAGTGGTCAGCTTCATCGCGGGACCTCTATCATTCTATTCTGGACCGGGCGGATTCCATCGTTTACGTCAGCAGGACCTACTACAAAAATTGTATGCTGGACCGCAACCGATTTCTGGTAAACCACGCCGCCGCTCTGCTGGCCGTCTACAACATTTGACGGCGGGGACATGGAACAGAAACAGTATATCAATATTTATTCTTCATTTGGGAGGCCATAATAATCCAGTACAAAGCACCAGAAATCTTGGGCCGCCTCTGTTATAAGTGACTTTTTCCGCCGCATAATGCTGATAGTCCGGGTGGTGTCATATCGGTCCAAGGAGGCATATGCCAGTCCCGGGGCCACCGACATGGCGTCCTTTAGACAGGACTTGGGAATAATGGCCACAGCGGAGCCGGAGGTCACTAGTTGAACCTTGACCAGAAACTCATCTGTTCGGCAGTAGACCTTTGGATAGAACCCTGCGCTGAAGCAGAGGGAGTAAGTGATATCCGACCACATTAAATTTTCCTGGTACATAACGATAAAATACTGGTCCTTCAGGCTGGAGATGTCCAGCCCACGTTCCGGAAGCCGAAGCCCGTTGGCCTTTCCGTAGATCAGGACATAGTCCTCCTGGAATAACTGCTGGGAGCTCCAAAAGTTGTCGTTGTCCAGCCAGTCCTCCCCTTGGCGGGAAGCCCTCAGAACAAAGTCCAGCTTGTCAAAGGCGGGCAGTTCCGTGGAAGAGGAAAGCATAGAGGTGACTTGAAAGGAGATCAGCGGATTAAGCTTTGTATACTCGCTGATGCAGTCCGTCAAGATCGGGGCGTAGGTGTTGTAGGCGATACGGATAGTACCTTTCGTATCATAGACGCTTCGTTTGGCGCAATTGATACCAATGTTGAGCAGGTCGACCGCCTGCCGGGCGTATTGGGCAAACTGTTCCCCATTTTTGTTCAGCGCGATCCGATTCCCGATGCGGTCGAAGAGCTTCAGCCCTAGTTCCCGCTCCAGGGCGGCGATGTGCTTACTCAAGGAGGGCTGGGAAATGTTTAAAAAGTCTGCGGTGACCGAGACGTGCTCAAATTTTGCCAGCTGGAGAAAATATTCAATATTTTGGATGTTCATCGCAGCCCTCCATTATTCCGATTTTGGAATGATTGTATATTTTATAATAAATTGACAGGATAGTCAAGATGAATTACTATTATTTTACCCAAAAGAGCATGGCCATGTCTCTTGAAATAAGAGTGTAAGGAGGCAGAAATTTGGAAGAATTCAATCGCTTTGGAAATATGAACCCCACGCCGGAGTTTTGTGAGCGGCCCTACCTGATGGACCGTCCACCTTTCCCAATCGTGGGTAACCTCTACTTTGTGGGCAACCTCTGGTGCAGCTCCCACTTGATTGATACGGGGGACGGGCTGATTCTGCTAGACACCCCAACGGCGGGCAGCCTGCCCGGACTTCTGTTCAACATCGCCGCTCTGGGGTTTAATCCCCGGGAGCTGAAATACATCGTAGTCTCCCACGCCCATAGCGACCACTTCGGTGCGGTTGTCGCCCTGGCTCACCTGACCGGAGCAAAAACCTTTATGAGCGCGGTGGACACCAGAGATATGCGGGAGAATCCCGAACGTATGGAGAAAATGAATCTGGATCTGGGGTATTACAACGAGTGCTTTACTCCGGATGTAGAGTTGGAGGATGGCGATATCATCTCTTTGGGCAACACCCAGATGCGGTGCGTACTGACTCCAGGGCACACAGTGGGTGTCATGTCACATTTCTGGACGCTGGAGGACAGAGGCCGCACCTTCCATGTGGGCATTTATGGCGGGGCCGGTTTTGTCTCTCTGTCCCGGGCAGCTCTGAAACGCAACGGACAGCCCATGTCCCTTCAGCAGGACTTTTTAGATTCCATCGAAAAAGTGTGGGACGAGCCGGTGGAAATCATGCTGGGCAACCACCCCTTCCACAACGATGTCTATTTCAAGCGGAGGCGATTCCTGGCAGGAGAGGAGGACGCTTTTATCGACCCGGGTGAGTGGCACCGCTTTTTGGAAGAGCTGCGCTCCAAATTCCAGAACTTTTTGAAAAAGTCCCCCCAAGAGGTGGAGGCTATGTATGCTGGGAGTCAAATTTTGGATTACTACAAGGGAATATGACAATAGAAAAGGAGGCGTACAGTGTACTATGAAAGCGTTAAAATTCCTTGATAAGCACTTTGAGGAAATTATCATGGTTCTATCTCTGAGCTGTATTATCGTGGTCATGCTGCTCCAGATCGTCCGGCGGTATGTTTTCAACAACTCCCTTACTTGGTCGGAGGAATTTTGCCGGTACTGCTACATATGGATGATGTTTGTAGCATTTTCCTTCAGCATTCATCTCAAGGCAGACCTGCGGGTGGATGCGGTGGTCAATTTGCTCCCGCCTGGGCCCAAGGCGGCGCTGGACCTGGTTTCGCTGGTGATCTGCCTGGCCATTACTGGGTTTTTGTTCTGCCACTCTTTTGGAACAGTAGCGGCAGTGATTAAAACTGGTGAAACCAGTGTGGCCCTCCATCTGCCCATGCAGGTGGTGTACGCCGCCAGCGTAGTGGGATACGGCTGCGGCACCCTGCGCTATGCCCAGCGATTGCTTGCGTTTCTGACCAAAAAGAAGGAGACGGCCCAATGATTGCTGCGGTTGTGATTGTATTTGTGGTGGGGATACTTCTGGGTTTCCCTCTGGTACTGACTCTGGTAGGGGCCACCGCAATTCCTGGGATAATCGAGCCTACCTTCCCCGGCAATATCCAGTTTGTTTTGCGCAGCATCATCGGCGGCGGCGATAATGAAAAGAGATATAAAATGAAAAGTCACCTCCGAAAATATTGAGGAACAAAGGGAAAATAGGCGAAAAACTTTCCATAATCTTTTACAATGATGTAGAACCGCAAAAGCGGAAATACATCAAGGAGGAAGATTATGGAACAAAGGCAAACCATAAGCCAGATTGCAGAATGTGTGATCTCGGAAATGGAGCGGATGCAGTACTCACCAGCAACCATCTCAACGTTTCGTGTGAAAGCGAAACAGCTAAGCCGCTATGTGCAAGAGAAAACTGGTACGGATTACTTCACCGAGGAATTGGGCCAGAGGTATCTGGCCGACACGATTGGATTCCCATTTGCAGAAAACCGGTGGCTGACAAGTCCAGAGGCATCCCATATACGCTGCGTACGCAGGATTGGTGAATATCAACTGTACGGTGCGGTGTTGCGAAATCACGCAAAGAATGCCAAAACCCTTGACGGATGGGAACTAGGTGATGAAAAAATCATTGCGGCGTATGTTGAATCAGTACAGACCGCGGACAACAGCGATGCTACAAAAAAGCTTCGTATCCACCACATTAGGCAGTTCTATGAGTTTCTGGCATCACGGAAAGTATCTGGAATCCATGACATATCCGCACAAATTGTTTCTGACTACGCCGCGTCACTCCAAGGGGAATCCCCCGTCTATACGAAGCACCGATTAGCAACTCTGCGCTTTTATTTTCGCTTTCTGAAACAAAAAAGCATATTGGAATGCGATTGGTCATTTGCTGTCCCGAAAGTGATTGCGCCTAAAAATCTGAATGTGCCTGCTTTATGGAGCAGGGAGGAACTGGAACGGCTGCTCAAGAGCATTGACCGGGGCAGTCCGGCTGGGAAGCGTGATTACGCCATTATTTTGCTGGTGGTACAACTCGGCTTGAGGATTGCGGATGTTTCCGCTCTGCGGCTGGACAGTTTAAAATGGGAACGAAACGAACTTGAGTTTATCCAGCATAAGACAGGCAACCGGGTAACGCAGCCGCTGCTGGAGGATGTGGGCTGGGCCATCATTGATTACATCAAATATGGACGGCCCAAGGCGGAATCGCCATTCGTTTTTCTCACGGCGAATGCACCGTATACCCCGATGAAAAGCGGCTCGATTGGGTGTATCCTGGATCGGCACAGAGTGCGGTGCGGTATTGAAAAGAAGAATGGCGCGGTGAGCGGTATGCATTCTCTGCGCCATGCGATGGCGCGGCGCCTGCTGGAGCAAGGAACGGAATTGTCTACCGTTGCCAATATCATGGGCCATACCAGCTATGCCTCGACATCTCCCTATTTGAAGGTGGATATTGAGGGCCTGCGTGAATGTGCGCTTTCTCTTGGGGAGGTGCTGACAGATGCATGATGGCCCAGAAATTAAGACCTATCTGTATAGTGGCCCGCTAAAAGCAGCTTGTGAAGGATTTGTTCAAGAAAAACGTGCTGTTGGTTGCCTTTATAATACTGAGGCGAAAAAATTGAGCGAGTTTTCCCGGTTTACCCTTGCCTTTGATTTTCCAAAGGATACCCTGCCCAAAGAAGTTGTTCAGGCTTGGATCTCTAAAAAGTCTACCGATTCAGATAGAAACCAGTATGCCAGATTCTCGCTGATTTCCCAGTTCGCTAAATATATGGAACGGGTGGGCTATCCGGCCTATGTGCCTGGGCGGGATGAGATTGGGAAACTGCACAGAAACTTTGTTCCATACATTTTCTCCCATGAAGAAATCAGGGCATTTTTTGAAGTTGCTGACACAATGACCTGCCCTCCAAAATCCGGTGCTCCAAGGCGGCGTCTGATTATGCCTGTCCTGTTTCGAATGCTGTATTGCTGTGGACTGCGAGTATCTGAAGCAACCAATTTGTTAGCCAGCGACGTGGACTTGAGGCATGGAATTTTGACAATCCGAAACAGCAAATTTGGAAAGACCCGCTATGTTCCTATGTCTGCCGAATTAACAGCCGTATGCGCTGTTTATGCAGAAACGAGGCTCGTTGACCTGCCGGGTGCAGACTGGTTCTTTGCGGCTCCAGATGGCGGACATTACGATACAAGATCTATCTACAACATTTTCCGTGAACTGCTGTGGAAAGCAGGGATTTCCCACGGCGGAAAGGGAAACGGCCCCAGACTGCACGATTTCAGACACACATTTTGCGTTCATTCCCTGCAAAGGTGGACAATGCGGGGTTCTGATCCCACCACTCTGTTGCCCCGGTTGACAGCTTATCTGGGGCACAATGATTTTTCCGCAACCGAGCAGTATCTGCGGATGACCGCCGAAGCGTATCCAGAAGTATCTCGGCTCATGGAGGAAAAATACGGATACATTATCCCCAGCATGGAGGGCAGCGCAGATGAAAACCACTGATTTTGCCCAGTGCCTTGCTTCGTACCTCACCATGTATCTGCCAGGGCAGCTTGGGTTATCTGAAAATACAATCATGGCCTACCGGGATACGTTTAAACTGGTTCTTCTTTTTGCTGAAACAGAGTGCCGTCTGAGGCCCGAGAAAATCACTCTGGCCGACTTTAACATTGATTTCATAGCGGCTTTCCTCCACTGGCTGGAGCAGGAGCGTAGCTGTGGTGTGGCTACCCGCAACCAGCGTCTGGCCGCATTGAGGGCCTTTGCCAGATATGCGCGGACGCAGCACCCCGCCTACCTTTTTGAATCTCAGAAAATCATGGATTTGAAAGCAAAGAAAGCTCCTGCGCCAACCATTGCCTATCTTTCTCCTGATGATGTGCAGAGCATTTTCAGCCAAACAGACACCTCTACCCAATATGGGCGGCGGGATATGCTCCTGCTAAGCCTCATGTATGATTCTGGAGCGCGTGTCCAGGAGATTTGCGACCTTCGTGTGCGCGATGTCCGCCTGCAAAAGCCGTCTACTGTTACACTGACGGGAAAAGGGCGCAAAACCAGATTCGTTCCAATCATGGCCAGCACCGCCAGTGCTTTGACCACATATTTTTCAGATAACGGCTTGTCCTGTCCCGAAAAGGCCGACCAGCCTCTGTTTACAAACCACCAGCGGGGAAAGCTCACCCGGGCGGGCGTTACATATATTTTGAAAAAGTATTTTGACGCTGCCAGACAGACGAACCCACATTTGCCCACGAAAATCTCGCCCCATATTTTGCGCCACTCCAAAGCGATACATATGCTGCAAGCGGGGATAAACCTGATTTATATCCGAGACTTCCTCGGCCATGTCCATATTGAAACCACTGAGATCTACGCAAAGGCAGACACTGAGATGAAGCGCCGCGTCATTGAAAGAGCCCATATCCAAATTGATTCTGATTTGCCAGCGTGGACAGATGACAAAGACCTTATGGCGCTGCTGACAAATCTTTGCGGCAAAGACTGATCTACAAAATATTATGGAAAGAGTTTGGAGCTTGCTTCAGGCTCTTTCCGCATTTTTAAGGAGGTTCTTTCCATTTTCATTTTCTATTCATTATCTTTGGTAGTAAATTTGTAGTAATTGGGGTGGTCTGCTGTCAGGAAATGCAGGGTAATACGCTGTTTTACAAGATTTTGCGGGTTCTTACAAAATATTAGAAACCAAATTGCGTCACATTTCAATTCTGATTGTTTTAATCAGCCAGAAGTGCTATAATAAGAAAAAATGAAAGAATGATTTGATGAAAGCTCTAATGTTCGAGTTGGCACGCATTTTCAAAAAGGCACCTTTAGGGATTACGATAGTTTTAGTGATGGATATAGCAGAAATTATCCTCTTATCCCTAAACCCTTTTGTAATTGGATTGTGCATTGATGGCATTCTTGACCAAAACTACTTTTGGTTCCACGCATTAATATTTTTACAAGTTCTGCTTATCGCCATCCGTGTTGCTAATAAATTTCTTGATACCAGAATATATGAGCAAGTTATTGAAAGTGAAAGCAATTCTTATTATGAAAATGCCATACGAACCAATGCCAATGATTCTCAAATAAGCTCAAGACTGAATTTGGTTGATGAAATTCCTAACTTCTTTGAAATTGAATTAGTTCAAATAATAGATATGTTTGGCGGAATTACCATTTCGCTGGTGTATATATTTATCACTTCTGGTTTGCCGCTACTCCTTGTTGCTATAATAATTTCTGGCCTGGTTTATATTTCCACAAAGAAATGGCATAGAGAGATTGCAGGCAATAACATCAAACTCCAAGATTACGACGAAACAAAGGAAGAAATTATTTTAGGTCGGGATAAGCAACATTTCAAATGTTTTACAAAGATTATCTTAAATTTAAGGATAATGAATTCTGATTTAGACGCGAAAGCATATTTGATGACTGATATATTACAAGCTGGGCTTTTGATTTTTGCAATGGCATTTACAATTCATATAGGTAACTATACGAGCGGACAGCTTTTCTCCATTATTACTTATATTATAATGCTTAATGAACGTGTTTGTGAAATAAACGAGGTTAGAGTCAGAATATATGATTTGATGGATAGTATCTCCCGATTAGAAAGGAATGACAAATAAGTTATCAAGATAAGTTTGAAAATATAACGGAAAGTATTAAATTCAGTCCTAATGTACCCGAAAAAGAGGTTGATTGCTCGCATCTCCCTCTGATACTGTTCATCGGAATGAGTAACTCAAATCACTAAGAAATTTTATAAGGAGAATCTGTATGCCTGAAGAAACCGTTCGTCAAGTAGTAATGACACCTTATGAAATCATAGCAACCATCCTTGCAGCAATAGCTTTGATTCAACCATGGATTATCGCTGCATGGAAAAAGTTTTTTAAGCCGCTGAAAGTTGCTTTTATCCCATCGGCAAAGATAAAGCTCTATTACAATCGTAGCGGGGCTTACATATACCTTGGCGGCGTGATCGAGGCAAAAAATCGGCCCGCTGTTATTAAAGATATTTCGGCTAAAGTTATTCGTCAAAGTGATAAAGCGGAGTTAGTAATGGATTGGTCGTCTTTCATGGTGCCTGTGTTTCAATCTGTTGGCGGAAACTCCGTCACAACAAGTGAAATAGCTCGTCCGTTTATGATTGGCGCAAATGGCCTAAATCCAGTTTTTATAGAGTTTGCAAATTCAGATACCCAAGTGGTTGATCGTTTGAGCAAAATATATGAAAAACTGATATTAGAATCAAAGCGGATTTCCAATATAAACACACCATTTGAACAGGCAAAAGTTCAATTCCAGGCAATGCCAGAATACCAGACATTTCGTGAAGAACTTTTGGAGAATTTTTATTGGAAAGTTTCTGATTATCAAATTGAGTTGTCAATTAGCCATAGCGACAATAAAATTGAGACATATAGGTATCGGTTTTCGTTTGAGCAAGACGAAATCAGCGAGTTCAGAAACAACATTGATGAAGCTATGTTGTATGAATTGAAAATGATATATTATCAACCCGTCAATCTAAAAACTTTTCAAAAAGATTTTGTTACTACGGAGAGATGATGTGCCGGTATTTCGCTGGACTGCCCCCCAAAGTCATCAACCACCGTAAGGAAGTTCCGCCCCAGGTGCTGGAAAAGCAAGGAGACCCGACAGTAAAAATATAATCATCCACGGCAATCTCTCTGGAAGTGTCAAAATCCCTGCCTTCTCAGTAGATATGATTAACTATCTATATACAATCAACAAACTTTCTTGCTTGCCACATTAATTACCTTCGGTTCGGCACTGATGGGAGTTCTCTTTTTTCATAAATTTAGCCATCTGTACGATATAAACGGCTATGGAGTCGGCATGAAAAAGACGCTGGTTATCGCACCAATGCCCCATCAAAGGTATTTTATTTTTGAAATGTGTTTGCGGCTACCCAAAAGCCTTGATTCATTTAGTGAAGCAGATTTTGAAAAAATAGAGACAAGTATTACTTTTTGAGTTGAAAAGAGGGAAATTATGCTTGATTATACATATAGACCAAAAACATTTGCCAATACCGCTGTTATCAACTATAGCTATTTTGAAATGATATATGATTTGTTAAATGGAGATATTCCCATTCGACCAGAAACAATAATAGGTTTATCAATATTTTCAGAAGCAGTTGTCTTGCACGAAGAGTTGGTACCTGACAACATAATGTTAAATACTTCCAGCGAAGATGAATCGAATTTTTTACAACCTTTTTTGGACAAGGAAGTTTTATATTATAATTATGACAAAATTAATGATATGTTTTTTCCTTTACCTAATAGTGCCGCAGAATGTATAGAAAATGAAATGTCGAAATACAGTCGTGGCACGACTATGTCTCAACAGTTTCTATTTCGTGCTAATGAAAAAGCCAGTATTGATGAGCAACTCAATATAATTCAATATGGTTATTCTGAGGATAATCTTGACGCAATATATAAATATATAACTCAATGGGATAATCTGGTTAGCCAGATTGGTATTCCTGAGATAGCTGGGATATATAGGGCTTCATTTGGCAATACTGAATACAATTTTGATGGTTTAAATAGAAATATAGCTAATCCTATTCCTAAAGAATTGTTAAGCTTCATCGATAATAAGAGATTTTACTATGCTGATAAAATTCGGAATTATCTTGGAAATACATACGTTGCTTTACCCTCCATAATATCAATTGTACTGGATCGATCCAAGTCTCCCGAAGATATTCTTAACCAAATCTTACTCTTGAGAGAGGAAATAGCAAATTTCCGTAATCAATGTACAACATACGAGTTTGCATTGCGAAACGAGGAGAACTTTTTAGCGCAGTGTGAAATAATTGATGAAATTGTTAATGCTTATACTTGTTTCAATTTTGATGGGAAAGTACGCCCTAAAAGGCGAGTTTTAAAGGAGTGTGCTGACATTATAGCATCATCTCCCATTTCAGCATTGACTAATATTACTAAAAAAGGAATGCACTATGCAGAAGACATCTCATTGAAATTAAAGGTGCCAGGATATTACGATCTATATAAAAAATCTTTTGATGTTACAGATAATTTAAGGACTTTAAAGAGGTTATTTGGGAGTGCCATTGATAATGAATTTATAAAGAGATTGGCTATTTTAACGCAACAATCTCTCAACTAAAGCTTGAATAACCTTACCCAGTCTGAACAAATCATTGCCAGTGGTTCAAACTCGGTAGATGTTCTTTGCTTGTACCCTTGTGTAACACCGTTAAGGATTAGATCTGTTGACAAAATAGACCCAAAGGACCTCATATGGTAAAATAAAAGTTAGGAGTGAGGATGAGATAATGAGCAAATCTCATTTATGCTGTTCAACCTTTCTACAGATTTAGCCAGCTGCGGCGAAACAGCCAACTATATATAGGCATGAAAAAAGCGTTGGTTATCTTACCAGCGCCCTAATCAGAGGTATTTAATGAGTGAAATGTGTTTGCCAGTTGCCGTAAAATCTTGATCTCATGCGGGTTTGCGGGACTGTCGTTATGAACACTCGTACCATGATAAGTTGACAGACTACACCAGGGGGTAGTCTGTCAACTTTTTATATTGAACATACTAAACATGTTGCGCCGCAGTGATTTCACTGCGGTATTTTCATTTGTAGAAGGAGAATTATAATGAACGTAATACTGAAAAGTGAAGCAATCAAGGGCGGTCTCCGAAAAGGCTTTCAGGATGGCAGCTCCAAAATGGCAAAGCGCAAGTGTTATGGATATGATATTAATCCTGATGGTGAGCTGACAGTGAATCACGATGAGGCGAAGGTAGTGTACTGGATATTTGAGTAGCATCTTGCTGGTAATAGCCTTGGGAAAATTGTTGCTGGTTTGGAAAAACAATGCATCCCCTCCCCCACTGGCAGACCCAAATGGAATCGGGAGGCGATTGACAAACTGCTCTCCAATGAAAAATATACCGGACGGGTGCTGCTTCAAACGACTGTCAGCACTGGTGCGGTTCAAATAGAAAATGATGGCCTCATAGATCGGTATCTTTATACTGGCTCCCATGAGGCCTATTCCTGATGAGATATTCATGGCGGTACAGCAGGAAAAATCCAGCCGTTCTAAAGAACCGCAAAACAACATTGCTATGAAGCTCTCGCTTTGATATAATGAAGAAAACTGCGGGAGGCTGTGTAAATGCGAAAGATAACTGAGATTTCCCCCACGCAAGATCATCGTCCGATAGAACTACGTCATCTTCGTGTAGCCGCCTACTGCCGGGTCAGTACGGAGTTGGAGGAGCAGACCAGCAGTATCGAATTGCAGGAACGGCACTATTCACAACTGATCGCAGGAAATCCTCATTGGGAAAACGCCGGGATATTTTTAGAAAGAGCCACAGGCCTGAATTTGAAAGAGCGGCCTGAGTTTCGCCGGATGATGTCACAGTGCCATAAAAAGAAAATCGACCTGATTCTTACAAAATCCATCAGCCGCTTTGGACGCAATACGGTGGATATGCTGCATTCGCTGAGGGATCTGCACGGTTTGGGTGTAGAAGTCTATTTTGAGCAGGAGGATATGTGGCTGAACGAGCAGCGAATACAAATCCTGCTGACTGCTTACTGTGCCCTGGCCCAGGCCGAGAGCGAGGACATGAGTCGAAATATCAAATAGGGGATCAAGAGAGGCTTTGAAAAGGGTACCTCTGGTTACGCTGAATTTGTGTGTTTTGGGTATAAGCGTGGAGATGATGGAAGGCTGGTCATTGATAAGCCTGACGCTGAAATTGTTCGGAAAATGTTTGAGATGAGGACTGCTGGAAGTAGTCTTGGAGCAATTTCAAAATGGCTCTATGAGAGCAAGGTTCCATCCCCAACCGGGAAGCCCCACTGGAGTCGGGAGACGATCAGTAAGCTGTTGAGAAACGAAAAATATGTAGGGGATGTTCTGCTCCAGAAGACCTTTATAGCAGATTTGTTTTCTGGGAAGCAGGTTAGGAATCATGGTGAGTTAGAGAGATTTTTGATACAGGAACACCACCCGGCAATTGTAAGCAGGGAACTGTTTGAAGCTGCATCATTGGCAGCCTTAAAAAGGCTCTATGGGTAGCTTATACAAAACGATTAATAATAGTCTGAACAGGAGATATATTTTATGCCAAGGAAAAAACGCGGCAAACAGAAACCCCATAATAACGAAAAAGAACCCCGCGGAGCATCTGAAATCGAAAAAGCAACTCTTTCAATCTCCGATAAAATTCAAATAATCATGGCTATACTTACGGGTTTTTCCCTAATTGGTGTTGTATTAACGCTTAGAGAAATGCAGACAGACCGTAATGCGGCATATAAGCCTACTATTTTAATGAATGCTTCGGACTTTAATATCTCATGGGACTCCAACGGCGAAGAAGATTGGTTAGTATCATTGCCAGATAAATCAAATAGTAGCTATAAGATCAATGCTGATGGAAGCATCACTGGTATAGTTGACATACCAGTTAATATATTTCCGAATAACGGATTAGAAAGTTTCACAGTCGTTAATTTAGGAGTGGGGGCTGCAAAGGACATTCATTTTGAATGGGACCAGACGAATCTATCTCGTTTATCTATAGCAACAATCAAAAATAAAGCCAAAAGTTGACAGCAGTGGTATAACAGAGGT
>OFHM01001827.1_pt1 | contig 13087 bp, 22 predicted proteins | sample 1521311 | NCBI WGS metagenome assembly OFHM01 (sample SAMEA3504083, study PRJEB24116) | mouse gut metagenome | biome: mouse gut; feature: mouse-associated habitat; material: faeces | place: Denmark | collected 2011 | reverse complement strand
CCATAGAGGCCGCTGAGGCCCCGGAGCCGGAAGGGAGCCTCCTGGAGCGGGCCATCCGCCAGCTGGGGAAGGAGCAGCAGGCCTTGTACCACAGGCTGCATGATATCCATGCCATAGACGGCACCGCTGCCATGGTGATGGATGTGCTCGCCCCACAGGGCGAGGCGGTGTACATGGTGAGGATACCCGGCACGGGGCGGCTGATGATATCCATCTCCGGAGAGGCCGCCAGCGTGACCAACGTCCGGAGCGGTGGGAAGGAGAGATATGCCGCAGGTGATGTCCAGGCAGCAGTCGCAGGCATCATGCACCCCGGCCCCGTGAAGGAATCCTGGCAGCAGGAGTATGGGGAGCCGATGGGGCCGCTGGCGGAGGCCGCCCCGGGACCGGCTGCGGATGGGCAGGGGGCGGAAGAGGCCCCGTCCCAGAAGAGGGAGAAGCGGAAGGGGTCCAAGGTGGTGAAGGCTGCACAGCCCAAGGCCGTGGAAAAGGGACGCGGGGACGGAAAGCCTGCAGGAGCCGCCGCAGAGGAGGCGCATCCGGAACCGGAGGAGCGGCTGCCGGGCCAGATGGAGATAATGGACTTCCCCGAGGCCATGCCGGATGCCCATTATGAGGAGATCATAGAGGCGCCTCCGGCAGAGGCCGAAAGGGGGCCGGACGGAGAGGCGCGTGCTGCAGACGGGGCCGGCATGGAGATGGCCGGCACGGCAGCAGGCGCAGGGGGCGCTGCCGCAGATAGGGACGCCCAGCCCTGCGGAAAAGAGGAAGAGGCCGCCGTGGCCGCCGCCCTCCGCATGGAGGAGCTATGGATGGAGGCATGGGGGCATCTGGAGGGCCTGCGGAAATATTTTGCCGTATGGGACAGCAGGTCGATTCCTATGGAGTCCCTGGAGAAAATATACCAGGATGCCGTCTCCCTGGAAGCAGGCATAGAGAGGATGATGGACATGAAGAAGGAGGAGGGGGATGGCCAGGAGCATCATGCACAGCAAGGATGACAGGACATGCTACCTGTGCATGCTCCTGAGGGATGATTTCAGCGCCAGGGTGGACCTGCAGGAGCACCATGCCATGCCGGGCACCGCCAACAGGAGGCTCTCCGAGCGCTACGGCCTGAAGGTGTACCTGTGCCTTGAGCACCACCTGGTTGGGCCGGAGGCGGTGCACAACAATAAAAGGCTCCTGCGGCTCCTGCAGGCGAACGCACAGATGGCCTTCGAAAGGCGGTATTCCCACGAAAAGTGGATGGAGGTCTTCGGGCGCAACTTTATCTAGCCTTTTGGGAAGGATTTGATACATCACCGTAACTGTAGACAGCGCAGAGGGGAGCCGCGGCTCCCCAGGAAGGAGGGCACATGCTGACAGTGGCGCAGATGAGGGGCGTCCAGTCCGTGACCGGCCTGACCATGCAGTACCAGGGCTCCTTTGACAGCCGATGGGCCGATGCAGTGGGAAGGCTGCAGGGATCCAGGGCCGACCTTGGCAGGATAATGATTGTGGTGGAGGACGGCTGCCGGCGGGATGCGATAAATGACAAGGCAGGGCGGGCCCATGGGGAATGAGGAGAAGCAGCAGAAGTATGACGAGTACATAAACGGCGTCAGCCCAATGGCGGCAGCCATCGGCCAGCGGGTGCCATACCATCTGGAGTACCTGAGGAGGCATGGCGCCGGGCCGGTGCCGGAAAGGGGCAGGGATGGCTCCACGGGGCAGCAGGACTGCCGAAAACGGGGGACATAGGAGTGGGTTATATAAACATCATCAATGCGTTCTGGGATTCGGCCACGACGAACCCATTGCCGACAGGGCAGGTGTCGCTGTACATGGCTTTGCTGCATGTATGCAACAGGAGCGGCTGGGCAGAGTGGTTCCAAGCGCCGAATCAGGTGCTTTCCGTACTGACGGGGCTGAGCAGGTCAGGGATACAGAAGGCGCGGAACGGGTTGAAGCAGAGGGGCCTGATAGACTTCCGGGAACGGGGCACCAGGGCGACCCTCTATAGGATAGCTATGGCAAATAGTAATCAAGACAGTGTGCAAGATGGTGGCCAAAAAGGTGTGCGAGATGGTAGCCAAAACAGTGCGCAAGATGGTGGCATATTAAAAGACATAGACAGAGACAAGAAGAGAGAGAGGATGCACGCGCCTGTGGTGGAGCGTTTCGATGACTTTTGGGCTGCATACCCGAAACGGGGGAACGACAGGCCATCTGCAGAACGCGCATACTGCAAGGTGCTGCTGGAGGACTGCCATGTCGCGGAGGATGACCTCGTGGCAGCAGCGGCCAACTACGCGGATGCCATGAGGATGCTGGGCCGGGAGGGGAAGTATATCCGGAGCGCTGCGTCCTTCCTGGCGGACGATTTTTTCGCCGCCTATCTGCCTGGCCAGTACGTCAGGCCGGAGGAAAGGCAGAAAGGCGTGAAGAACGGGTTCAACCGCTTTGCCCAGAACGAATATGACTTCGGGGCGCTGGAGGACGAGCTGCTGGCCAACTGACGGGAGGTTGCACCGGTGCAACCATGCGGAAAGGATCAGGGATGGGAAAGGAATCTGAAAATGGGTGCAAAGATTGCAGATGCTGCAACCTGGACAGGTATTACAGAGGGGAATGGTACTGCTGGAGTCCACAGGTCAGCATATTCGATTTGCTGGTGGACCCGAAAAAGTGCTTTGAGGGACGGGAGCAGAAAAAGGCCGTGAGAAAGAAGCTGAACAAGGCCCAACGGCAGCAGGTGTATGGGAAATGCAATGGCCGTTGCGCATACTGTGGCCATGGCCTGGAATACAGGGACATGCAGGTAGACCACATGACCCCGCTGAAGATTGGAGGAGCGGATGAGATATCCAACATGCTCCCGGCCTGCCGGAGCTGCAACCATTACAAGTCAAGCCTGGATGTGGAGGGATACCGCCAGTATCTGGCCGGGATACATAAAAGGCTCATGAGGGACAGCATACCTTTTCAGGTAGCGACAAGGTTTGGCATTGTGCGGCACATGGGAGATGGCGTGACATTTTATTTTGAGAGGTGCGGGAAGCCGGAAAGTGAGGGGCTATGACAGGAGATGTATTGAAAAGGGCAGTCGATTTGAACGATAAGATTAAAAAGTGGCGCAGCGAAAAGAAGGCTCTTGAGGAACTGCGGGATAAATGCTGGGGGAACGCTTCCGAGGTGTGGAACCGATGCTTTTATGTCGGGGTAGTGGAAAACGGAAGCAAGATGGAGGCTTATGTTTCTGCCACATCCGCGAAAGCCGCTTTGGATGCCGAAATAAGATCCGTCGATAAGGAATTGGAAGGATTGGAGAAGGAATTTGAGGAATTGAATTGAATCGTGCAACTGGAAAGTGATGGAAAGGAGCCGCCTCCGGCCGGGGCAACGCTATAGCAGGCTCTGAAAGAATATGATTAATGGGGAACTGATAATTGACAATTTTGCCGGGGGCGGCGGGGCCAGCACTGGCATAGAGATGGCCACTGGTGTCAGCGTGGACATCGCCATCAACCATGACCCGGAAGCCATCCGGATGCATAAGACGAACCATCCCAATACGGAGCATTACTGTGAATCTGTTTGGGATGTCGACCCGGTAAGGGCCTGCAATGGGCATCCGGTAGCGCTGGCATGGTTCTCACCGGACTGCAAACATTTCAGCAAGGCAAAAGGCGGGAAGCCAAAGGATATGAACATCCGGGGCCTTGCATGGGTGGCCCTGCGGTGGGCGGGAACGGTCAGGCCACGGGTGATTATGTTGGAGAACGTGGAGGAATTCAAGACCTGGGGGCCGCTGAACCGGGGGCATCGCCCTATAAAGGCAAAGCAGGGCGTGACGTTCCGGAAGTTCGTCAGCCAGCTGGAAGCCCTTGGGTACCAGGTGGAATATCGTGAGCTGGTGGCGGCAGACTACGGAGCGCCTACCATGCGCAAGCGGTTCTTCCTGATTGCCAGATGTGATGGCAGGCCGATTCTCTGGCCGAAACCTACACATGCCCCGGCAGGCAGCCCGGAGATTGCGGCAGGCTTGCGTAAGCCTTACATAGGCGCGTACACCCAGATAGACTTTTCCCTGCCGTGCCCCAGCATCTTTGATACAGTGGAAGAAATAAAGGAAAAGTACGGAATCCGGGCAGTGAGACCGCTGGCGGAAAAGACCATGAACAGAATTGCCAGAGGGATAAAGAAATTTGTTTTGGATAACCCAGAACCGTTCATTATCCAGGTCAATCATGGAGGGGAGCGAAAGTCACAGGATATTCGGGAGCCAATGCCCACCATTACAGGAAAACATGGTTTTGGAGTGGTGAATCCAGTACTTTCTCCCTGTATTATGTGTAATAACGAAAATAATGTGGGCGCAAACGTGGGAAACCCTCTCCCTACCATCACTACTGGAAACAGGAATTTTGTGGCAGCCTTGACCTTAATCCAGTACCATTCCGAGACCACACAGAAAGAAGTCAGAGGGCAGGAGGTCAAAGAGCCTATCATGACGGTTGACGGAAGCAATCGGTATGGTCTTGCGACATCATTCTTAAGCAAATTTTACAGAACTGGCATAGGGCAAGATATAAGGGAGCCCTTGGGAACAGTTACAGCAGATGCTGGTGGAGGCCACTTTGGAGAAGTAAGAGCACTGCTGATAAAGTATTACGGTCAAGGCACGGGACAGGACATCAGAAAGCCGCTTGACACTGTAACTGCACAGGACAGGTTTGGACTTGTGACAATCCAGGGTACAGATTATCAGATTGTTGACATCGGACTGCGTATGTTGGAGCCGAAAGAACTGTATGGGTGCCAGGGCTTCCCGGAGGATTACATCATAGACCATGACAACGAGGGGAAATCATATCCAAGGAGCGAGCAGGTAAAAAGGTGCGGAAACGCCGTATGCCCTCCAATTCCTGCGGCACTTGTAAGAGTAAACTTGCCGGAATTATGCAGAAAGGACACAAAATAAATGAAACTCTATTTTTACTTTTTAGACATCAGAAAAGAAAATTGCATCCGCATGGAGGAATGCGAGGTTGAGGAAAAGAAGCTGACATATAGCCCTATCGGAAGACTTCCTAAATACTATTCTGGGAATTACGTCATGAAAGAGGATATTGGGAAGATTACGGGAACGACTGGAAAAGTAGTCATACTGACAGAAAACAATCCGCTTACCGCCGCTGAAATATTTGCACGGAAATGCCAACGTGACATTGACCACCTTAAGGAGGTCATTTGGACTAAGGAACAGCAGATGGAAGAAATAAACAGTATTCGGTTAAGGATTGAGAAATGGAGGTCTAAGGAAGTCAGTTTTTCGAAGGATCTGTCACTTTTGGCGTCAGGCCGCCATATGGGATAGGAGACATCCTGTATGTCCGGGAGACATGGCATAAATATAAAAAACGGGTTGGCCATGGAGAAAATTGCCGCTTGCGAGAATTTTATGGTTACAAGGCCAGTATCGCGAACTCCGAAGACGCAAGCGAAAAATGGCGTCCGTCTATCCACATGCCGAAGCAGGCCGCCCGAATCTGGCTAAAGGTCACGGACGTGAGGGCGGAGCGGCTGAAGGATATTGATACTTTGGGATGCCATCGAGAGGGAGTGGACATAACCAGAAGTGGTGTTTTTAAGAGGTTTACATCATTGTGGGAGTCTTCCATCAGGAAAGAAGAAATTGACAGGTATGGCTGGGACGCGAACCCCTGGGTGTGGGTGATAGAGTTCGAGCGGTGCGGGAAGCCGGAGCCGTGTATCCTGAACGGCATAGAGCCAGCAAGCGGTAGTCGCCCATGCATCGGATACCAAAAGTCGAAAGAGGATGATGAGCCATGTGATATGTGCAAAGGATGTGAGTGGTGCGATGGCGAGGAGACGGAAAGTGAGGGATGATATGGCTATCAGGGAAGCAAAGCTGAAGACGCTCAATATGCTCAAGGATATAGACCCAGATGATGCAGATTACTGTCTTTGGGAAAAGATTGCAGCATACATGGATGGAGAGATGGCACTTGTCATCGAAAGCAGTGCAGAGGATGGAAAGTATTTATTCGTCGCACTAAAAGATAAGGAAAAGGACAAGGAGCTGCATTATATGATGGAGCAGGATAGCAGGTTCGGAATATATATCGATGACCGGGAACAGTTTGATGAGGACTGGGACAACAACAATTATGAACCTGATGGGTGCCATTATCTTGAGCCCGGAAATGTGGAGATACTGGAGGGATGACATGGACAGGGAGGTTCTGTTCCGCGGGAAGCGGATGGATAACGGAAAATGGGTGGAGGGATGGTATTGCCCGAAAAAGACAGGGCATCATGAGGGCGATAGATTTGTGGAAGAGATGCAGTCTATCATCATAGCCAGCATGACAGGTGGCGGATATCAGTATGCAGTAGTAGACCCTAAAACCGTCTGCCAGTACGTAGGTTATACGGATTTGCGTAAACAAAAAGCATTTGAACATGATATTGTGTTTTATGAAGACGGAGGGTGTTACGGACATATCGTATTTAAAGATGGTCAATTCTTAATCGAGTGGCAAGAATCAAGGCCAGATTTAAGAAGCGACATTCATTTTTGGTTTACGAAAAGAAGAATGCATATTATCGGCAACATTTTCGACAATCCCGCCCTTCTGGAAGGAGGCGCCGAATGAAAGCGATACTGGTGATGGAGATGCCCGGGAGCTGCCTGGAGTGCCCGATGGAGATGGATGTGGAAGATGCATCAGGCAACAAATGGCAGGGCAATATCTGCCGGGGATGCGGGAAAAGGCATGCGGATAAAAGAAAAAAACCAGAATGGTGCCCGCTGGCGCCGATGCCGGAACGGAAGGATGAAAGATGCGGCCTGTACGAAAAGGATGGTTCCGGGAACTGGAAGAAATGCGGGGAGAAGACGGATCTGGTTGCAGCGGGATTCAATTTCTGTCTGGACGTGATAGAGGGGAGGGAAAAGGATGGATGACATAGCTGACATGGAGCATTGCAGCATCACAGACACCATATGCCCTTACGAGCATGGATGCACCTGGTGCCGCCTGCATAATGACTATGAGGAGGCTAAGGAGAAGGCACGTAGGATTGAGGAGGCATATTGTAGGGGGGAAGTAGGATGAGTTGCACCGGTGCAACCTGAGGAAAGGCTGCATGGCAGCAGTCGTAGAAAAGAAGGAGTGTGATGGGGCAGGTGACAAGAGAAAAGCTGGAATCCTATAAGAGCATGAAAGAAGAGATAGCGGAACTGACCTATAAACTGAATCATCTCGGCGAGGGGGAGGGGATGATTGGCAGTTCCGTTATCAAGGATTACCGGAGCGGGTATCCAGTGCCGCAGGCCATCGTCGGTGTGGACTGGGAGCAGTATGACAGATTGAAGGACAGATATGAGCACAGAATCCGTGATTTGGTGAATGAGTGCACAGAGATTGAAGAATTTACCGAAGGGATAAGCGACAGCATGGACAGACGGATATTTCGAATGTACTACATAGAGGGGAGGAGCCAGAGGGAAATAGGCAAGGCTGTGCACCTTGATAAGAGCAATGTCAGCAGAAAAATTGAAAAATACTTCAAATCGCAACGCACGCAACAAAAGCAACGTTATAATAATACTTGAAGAGGTAGGCGGAAACGACATAGCTTCTTTCACATCGCAGGGGCACGGCAGCAGCCGTGTCCTTTTACGTGGGAATCTTTCCATGGCAGCAGGGCTGGAGGGGAGACGGGATGGCACAGGAATGGGCGAAAGCATTCTATCGTTCAAAGCGATGGCTGAAGTGCAGGGACGCATACATAAAGGACAGGATCCTGGCAGACGGCGGCCTGTGCGAGGAATGCCATGACAGGCCGGGATACATCGTGCACCACAGGGAGCCGCTCACCCAGGAGACCATAACGGATACTGAGATATCCCTGAACCATAGGAACCTGGAGTATGTCTGCAAGGACTGCCATGACAGGTTCGAGGGCCATGGGATAGGCGGGGGCAGCAGCCTTACATGCAGGTTCGATGAAGACGGACAGCCGATATCGATGAGGGAGGTGGACAGGTATGGAAGAAAGCATTGACAGATGTGAAGGGATCCTGATCGGAACAGAAGCCGTGACAGTCATTGGAGAAGGGGCCATCGTCATCCGGCTCGGACAGTGCTGCAGATGGGGAGCCGGGGCCGGATGTCCGATAAAGCCACTGTTTAAGCCGTTTCTCAAATTCCGTGACAAATTTCATGACAAATTTTCTCTTATGAGAGGAGGATGCCTTTAAACTGTTCAGAAATCTCCCTCTGCCTGTTTTTGTTCTTGTCCTTCATGGAATGCCGGTATACGCTCTTCATGACGTAATCCGTCTCCCATCCGCCCATCCGCATGATGTCCGCCTCCGGCACGTTCATGGCGCTCATTTTCGATGCGAAGTAATGTCGCAGCTTATGGATGGAGAACTGCGGAATCCCCAATGCCCGCTCTGTCCTCTTCAGATAATTCGTGATGCAGTTCGGGTATCCTTTGTAGATGTATCCCCTGTCCCTTATCTTGTCCGCAATCTCCATGGGTATGACGACTTCTCGGGTGCTGGATGTTGTCTTGGTGGACTTGATTAGGAATTGTCGGAAAATAACTGATGCAACTTGTTTAGGAGAAAGCCCAGAAATACAACGAAAACGGCTATAAACTTGCATCAGTTATTTGTAGACAATTCCTTACGCTCCAGGATAGAATGCCGGCATCAGCTTTTCAATGTCCCCCCCTTATAATGCTGCTTCTGTTTACCGAATAATGGCCAGTGCCCGAAAAGCCCGGAACCATCATCATTCAAAGGACAATTCGGCACACACCGGGTAGTGGTCGGAGAGGAACACTCCATCTTTCCTGTCCTCCCACTTTTCCACCTTTGTACAGGCGAATCCCTTGGCAAAAATGTAGTCGATGCTACAGGGAGATTCTGTCCGCAGATAGCCGTGGTAGGTGATGCCAATGCCCTCCGTCATGTTTTTATAGTCGGGATACTCCTGTATCACTGCCATCTCCGGGCTGTCCGGCTCCGCGTTCATGTCTCCGGTGACGATTGCGGGGGCCTGGGCGAAGAGCGATGCCTTCTCCAGCTTTTCCATAATCTGGCGCAGCCCCTGTTCTCTGGCCCCCTTGCCCTCGTGATCCAGATGCGTGTTCACCACCCGGAACACTTTCTTTGCGGCATAGTCCTCGAAGAGGGCCTCCGTGCTTACCCGGGGACAGATGCTCTGATCCGGATAGCGGGAAGCCGGCACATAAGGGGTCTCCGACAGCCAATAGGTCTCCATCTGTATCAGGTTGATGCTGTCCTTTCGATAGGCAATCGTCACCTGCTCGTTCTCCAAGGTCTCGCTGCGCCCGCAGCCTATCACATAGTACTCCTTCAGCTCTTCCTTCAGCCAGACCGCCACATGGGGCAGCACCTCCTGGAAGCAGATGATGTCCGGTCTCTCCCGACCGATTTTTTCCAGAATCAGAGCTTTCCGGAAACAGAAATTATTGTCCCCGTCCTGACTGTAATCGCAGCGAATGTTAAACGTCACAAATTTCATGATTTCATACCTTCCTTTTCTTAGGAATTGTCTACAAATAACTGATGCAAGTTTATAGCCGTTTTCCTTGTATTTCCGGGCTTTCTCCTAAACAAGTTGCATCAGTTATTTTCCGACAGTTCCTTATAGTATCCGCATCTGGCATCTGCATCCTTGGGTACCCGCGCCCCCGGCTGTATCCATCCTCTCAAACGGAATCCTGGCGCGCTCTTTTTTACGCCTTGCATTTATACCGGAGGAGCTTTTGTTATCGGAGAGACTGCTGCCAAGCCTGACCTCCTCCGGCGGCAGAACCAGCGGGCTTCGATTGCTCTCATCTTATCATAAATTCCGCAGATAATCTATATGCTTTTGTATCCGAATGACATCTGGATGGCAGATTTTCCGGCGCTGACGAAGCATCCCTGAAGGGAATCCGCGGGATATTCACAGTTTTTTCAATGTCTTATTTACAACAGGGAGAAAATTCCCTATAATTGTAGGGAAGAAAACTGTAAGAATTTACGGAGAGACTGATATGTTCACACTATCCTTTTCAGACTGGAAATGGAGCAATATTCTGATCCGCATCGTCATATCCCTTGTGGCCGGAATGGTCATCGGAATCGACAGGGGCGCGAAGCGGCGGGGCGGTGGGGCCAGAACCACCATCACCGTATGCCTGGGCGCTACCATGGTCATGCTCCTGGAGCAATATCTGGAAGCCCTTTACCCGGGGCGGCTCGACATCTCCAGGATTGCCGCCCAGGTCATCAGCGGCGTGGGATTCCTGGGCGCGGGCTCCATCCTGGTGTCCGGGCATCAGATCAAGGGGCTCACTTCCGCCGCCAGCATCTGGACCTGCGCCTGCATCGGCCTGGCCATCGGAATCGGTTTCGTGGACGGGGCAGTGATACTGACTGCCCTCTGGCTGATCGGAGTGCATCTGGTTCCCTATATCGAAAGCATAGCCTATAAGCACTCCCGCTACATGACGCTCTATGTCGAAGCGGCAAGCGGCAAGGAGATTACACTGCTCTCCCGAAAGCTGAAGGAAGACCAGTGCTTCATTGACACCTTTGTGGTGGACAAACCCAAGGCCAAAGGGCAGTATTTCCAGATTGTGACCACCTTCCGGATACCCAGGGGCGTCCATAAGGATGCCTATCTGCACGCCCTTCAGGAGATGGACGGTTTAGGGACAGTGAGTGAACTGTAATCCGTCCATCCGCCGCGTTCTCTCTCCAGATACTCCGGGTTTCCCCGCTCCGCTTCCAGCTTCGCCAGCTCCTCCATGGCTTTCAGCCCCCTTGTGTCAAGTTAATGACACGAACTTATTAATAAATTTTGATACTGCTAAAATTACATTTCAAATTTTTCTATTCTACATTGATGTTTTCTGCTTTTCTTCTCATAATTAATTCCGACAAGCAAAATGTTTCCTTTATACGCTTTAAGGGCTGACGCATATCCTTTCCTTTTAATTTGACTGATTGCTCCTTCTGCAGTTTTATCCCATTTAAGTTCCACAACCAATGCCGGATTTAAAGATGTACGTTTAGGAAGGAAAACCATATCGGCAAATCCATTTCCTGTCGGCAATTCTCTTACAAGAGTATAATCTCTGCATGCACTATAATATGCCAACGCAATCACACTGCTCAAAGAAATTTCATTGTTATATATCAGACTGGAAGAACTTTGCATATGGACTTCTTGTATCATTTGTGCCACAGCTTTTTCGTTCATCTCCAAAGTTGCCTTAAGTAAAGCTTCCGATGCGTCAACCGCCTTTATTACCTCTTCCCACCCATCATTTCTAATTGCTCGCAGAAAAACACTCCTCACCTCATCATTTGGAATAAAAACTTTTTTAATTTTACTGTCATAAGCCAGATATCCCATATGAATCAGCAAGGTAATAACATCATCTGCAGACTTAAATGAAGTAATATCGTTTTGAAATGATTCCACGTCAATACTACATCCCTGATCTCCCAGCATGTCTACAATCAATTGCCTTAAACCATCAAAATCCATTGCAATATACGTCATCAAAGACTCATACGTCTCTGTTCCAGACCAATAATTCCCAAATTCCCTGCTATCTACAGCTTCAATTACAGAATTAGGGCTATAAATATGTCCTATCTTTTCAAAATAATATCCGTCATACCATCTTTGCATCTCTTTAAATGGCATGTCATGTTCTTTGCAAATCGTCCTTACCTCTGTCTCTGTAAATCCGACATACTCCGCCATCTGTCTTGGACTGACCATTGTATGCTCCCGAAAATTATTTAAAGCTGACTGTGTGCCGTATTTCTTAATTGGTAAAATTCCCGTAATATAAGCAAGCTTTAAAAAAGCTCCCGACGGCGCTCCTTTAAACAGCCCTCTTAAAAGATTGATATATTCTTTCTGAAGATTTTCGTTATTTTTGTCCTCCCGGAACAGACAGTCCCATTCATCAATAATAATGATAAACTGTTCTTTTGTCATAACATTGATTTTTGCCAATACCGAAGGTAATGAAATGTCGTCGTCTTGGACATATTCGGAATATTCCTCTCTTAACTCGGCTATCACCTGTTCCTGAATATAACTCACCACTTTAAGCGCCGAATCTCTCTTCATTTCCTCAAGCGCATTACCATACATCCACTGGATATCCAAAAAGATTACATTATACTTATTTAAATGCACTTTGAAAAATTCATTCTGACTTATTTTAAATCCTGCAAACAGCTTTTCAGAATGACACCCTTTACTGTAATACGCTGCCAACATGGTTACCGCCATTGTTTTCCCAAACCTTCTTGGCCTGCTGGAACAGATCAACGGTCTGTCTTTTCCGATACGGCTATTCGTATATTGAATCAATTCCGTCTTATCCACATATAGTTCAGAATTAACAGAAACCGCAAACTGTTCATTTCCTGGATTTAAATATATTCCCATACTTATACACTCCCTGCTGCTTAAAATGCATTCTATACATAACAGTAAAGCTTTTAACCGACTCAAGATGCGACTCCATGGTCGATCTGGAATTGAGTTCGCCTTCATCATGATAATATCTGATACATTCCTCAACTATATTTATATTGATTTTGGCAGGCGCGTTTTCTTCAAAAAATTCATTTTTGAATTTTTCCATATACATCCATTTTTGTTCCTCCCGACAAAATATTATAGCGAAAAAAGAGTTGAACCATCAATTTCATTCTAGTTTGTTTATTATATATTGTCAATGGCATTTGCAGATATAAAAAACGGAGAGCCTTACGCTCTCCGCCTTCTGCCCTTCACCTTACAAAACACCACAGTTTTTACAGTCCAGTCTTCGATTTACAGTCTAATTTACATCATCCACCCGGCCAGCACCACGCTCATCACCGTCCCCGCCAGGGTGGCCAGCAGCGCCCCTGTCAGGGTGAAGCGGGTCTTGGTCACCTTAGCCGCAAGAAAGTACACGCTCATGGTATAGAACACCGTCTCCGTGCAGCTCATGAGGATGGAGGTCAGCATCCCCG
>OFHM01001826.1_pt1 | contig 13089 bp, 8 predicted proteins | sample 1521311 | NCBI WGS metagenome assembly OFHM01 (sample SAMEA3504083, study PRJEB24116) | mouse gut metagenome | biome: mouse gut; feature: mouse-associated habitat; material: faeces | place: Denmark | collected 2011 | reverse complement strand
TGCTGGAATTTGCGCAAGAGTCTGGACAGTACCCAAAGGGCTTGGGCGGTAAGCGTTGGTACCGGTGCGAGAAATGCGGCAAAGTGGGCCCAGCCGACGAGTTCGCCGTCGGCGATGTGGGCGGCGTCTGGAACCGAGGAGTATGCTGCGAATGCGCCTAATGGCTAGATGGAGATAACATGGGGCAGCGAATCTGTTGTGAGGGATGGGTCCTTATAGAGTTGTGTTCGATGGTCCGCATGTTTGATATGCTGATGTGCTCGTCAACGCTTCTCTCGCGTGACTACCCTTGATCTCGTATGGTGATAACTCGCAAAACCACGCCCACACACAGGGAGCGTCTGCGCCTTTCGACAGCGACGGAGATAACACCTGATGCTTGGCGTCTCGAAAGGGCTCAGCCTCTTTGCTGTGTAGGAGCGCGTCAGAAGTGTGCTCACGAAAACAGGCGGGCTTTTTGGGTCGATGAAATCTCGCATCCGCTCGCTTGTGCTTCCTGCTTGCTGATCATTCCCACTTCGTCACCTCGACTATGTTTGAAAGATCTTCGTATATTGTTGCTTCCAGGCTACTGTCTAGATATTTTCCGCATACGATCTTCTTGGGATAGAGCCGCAATGCTGGTTCATCTGATTCAGAAAGTTTGGGACATTTGCTGCAAGAGATTGTCCAAGTTGCATTTGTCGGGTGAGATGCCAGGCATAATGCGGTTTGCTGAATAGCATATCCGGCCCCAATCATATAGTCCTCCCAGACCATTTGAGACGAGATGGCGTATGAAAATTTAGACAGATCTATTTTTTCAGGATGAATAGACGGAGTTAAAGAGAACAGTAGACGGCCATCGCAATGGGTGGATTTGCGACAGTTGCACAGCGCTTTGTCTGGATCTAGTTCATATATAGCGACAATTCCGTTTGCGTCAGCAAGATAGTTTCCGGCGGCACACTCATCATAAGAATCAAAAGTAGCGCAGCGCAGTAAACTTATGAGCTGGTCGTAGCCTTCTGGGAGATGTTTCAGAATGCTTTGTATCATTTTGTGTTTAGTGCTAGCGAAATTTGACATTGTTGTAGCTGCTATTGATTTACACAGTTCTGTCGAAATAGGAAGATTCGGGCGGGAAAGCATCTTTGTAAAGTAGTTATCCATATTCTCAGGGGTCAGGTTTGTATTGAGACGCTTCTCGATCGCTCCTAAATCAAAAAGGTCTTTAAATTTCGGCGCTCCTGTTGGATGCTCCAGTTTTACTCGACCTTTCTTCAGTTGTTGAATTTCATCGAATACGGAGCTGCCTGATATTTGTCTCATGACAACGGCGGGCATCCAGGGATCAATCGAGCTATGCAAGAACTCTCGGCTGAATCCTCGAGGAAAAGCCGAAGCATCTTTGGGAAATTCTGTTCCAATTAGGAACTTAATTGCGGAAGCGAATGCAGCTTGTGGGCTGAAAAGACCCAGTTCAATAGGGTTTTGGAACTTGCTTTCTTTGAAACCGGCTCCATATCTTGAGAAGCAGCCTTTGTCAGGGGGTCTGAAGAAAATGGAAGATTCCTCCTGTTTGGCTCTTTCGATATCGATAATTGTACTCCCTAGCTTTGTAGTTGACGGGCTTGAATGGCAACGCCGTTCTTTTCCCGCATAGGATGAACTAGGGTGCACAGGTGTTGAAAAGTCTTTTATAAACTTCCGACAGTCTTCCTTGTTGCCGATATATCCATAATTGTGAGCGGTATCTGTGATATCAAGAGACTTGAATTGACTCGTTATGAATGGTCTTTTCGTGGCCCACGCAAGCTCTAGAAGTTTCGTGGGGTTGTCTAGGTCACCAAATAGATCCGCATCGATTCCTGTCGTTTCCAGGAGGCTATCTAGTCGGTATTTTTTGCCATCACATGCTACTTGGAGCTCAACCCTTTTCTTGAGCCGAACGCCGTCATTAGTTAGCCTTCGCGGTTCACGTACGTAGATGCGAAACTCATTTTCCCTATCGTCGAATCTCTTCTCTTTAACTCTATTGAAGAGAGGCGTGAGCAGCATAATGCAATCGCTGATATATCCGAGAATCAGCTCTTGGTCAGTGCTGCTATCTATATCGTTGTTAAGTAGGGCGATCAGTGCGGGATTGTTCAGCACGGTTTCGCGGGGGCTAACTTCTTCAGGTGTGTTAACGTACGTGATGGGCGCGCCGCAATAGCAAGCGCCACAGACGCACCTGTGGTTTTCGAATTCAAAATGTGGTTCATAAAAAATAAAATGCGCATCATCGTCCCAATACTCATCGAGCCATTCTTTCGTGATGTCTGGGTCAAAAATATGGAAGTATGTCAAATAGCTTCCCATGAGCAAGGGGTCCAGAGCGGTGCGAAGCAATCGTCCCCATATGCTCGGAAAGCCTTTCAGGCTAGGGATTCTGCCTTGTATCCCGAATAGACTTTGCTGTAGTAGCCATTCGTGATAGTTCGAATTCAGATATCCTGTCTCGCCAATGCCGTCTAGGAGAATGCTGGCGACGTCCCTGCAACCAACGATACCTTGCTCAATTTGTCTAGCGTGCTCCTCAGAGCCAATCCCTCGAATAAGCAGCATATGGTTCCCCCCCATTTCAGTTGTAGAGCGAATAAGCCAAACGTTTGGGCTGTGGCAATGCGCAATCTTTTGTTCATTTTGACGGTAGCATGGTTTTGATACGGGGAGGGCATGGCTTCGATCTCTGGCAAGATTCGGACTGCGAACTCGATTGCGCAAAGAGAGGGAGCCGTGCTCAACGCCATCGCGGCGCCCGATAGTTGAGATATAGGTGAGTTCGAGAGCTCACCATAAGAGTAGCTGGGATACCCCGAGGATGCTTTTCGGATTGGCGGTCTTGCCTGGGTGACTGCTGTAGGCCTATCACTAGCTTGATTGGGTGCTATGAGATAGCAAAATCTGCGAATATGAAGCCAGCGCCGCCCTCATCGAGCACTGCAGTTATCGCAGAATTGGCGTGGGGTATGATCGATGACAACGCCCGACAAGCGCATCTGCCAGAGGATTCGAAAGCATTTTCGAGGCTCTTCTAGGGTAGCGTATCGATTGCAGCTATGTCCAATTTAATGATTCCGTTTTCGGAGCGACAGAGAAAAATAGGGCAAATCGGCAAATCGGTAGCCTGCTGTTTTTGTGGAGCCATCGAGGCCGACCCCTCAAATGCGCTCAAGATAAGTTCTTCGACAATACCGTTGCGATAATGGTTTTTGGTGTTAGCGATAGTGGATGTCGCGACGTTGGCTCATGCTGATTTTGATACTAGGTGCTTGAGATCCGCCAGCGACAGTAGTGCCATCGAGCGGTTGAACTGCGAGATGAGGAGATGCGCGCGGACGGTTGTCGTGTTCGGGACCGCAAGAAGCGAGTTTGCTCTGGTGATTGCCTGACTGAGATGTGTGTCCGATGACGAGCAGGGATCAAAAAGGCGCTGGGCTCCATATTGCTAGATACGAAAACGTTTGTTTAAAATGCAGGAGATTATTGGGCGCTCCTGCTGTGGGTTTAAAGTTTTTACTGCTGCTCGCCATCACACGAAGTTTCGGCATGGCGGTACTCCGCAGCACGGCCATCTCGGCTTACCTGTTCATTGCTCGCCTGAGAAGGGCGTCGATTTGAGCGAGAGTTGTTAGATTGGATCACTGTCAAATTTTGCTGTCGGATTGTCTTGCAGCATCGATGGCTTCATAAATCCCATTTCGGTCGAGCGCAAGCTCTCCAATGGCTTCTTGATGCAATTCGACGGCATTAGGCCCGACACCTAAATCATACTGTGGAAGGCCCAAACACCAGACGAAGAACTCTTCACGAGTGAGCTCCTCAAACTCTCTGTCAAAAAGCTGGGAAAAAGTCGAATGCTTTCCAGGTTTTATCACGCGTGATCCAATTTTTACTGGAGCAACTCGGAGATATGCCTTTAATATCCAGGTTTTAATGTTTTGACGTGCGGGCGATGCGATGCTAAGGCTATCAATATAACTGTTAAAAAATAAGTTTGAATACATAACTTCAAATACTTTTCTTCTTTTTGTGTATTGATATGAGCCGTGATCGAGCCCGATATTTCGAAGAAGTTGCATCTGAATAGTCGAGTAGCCTCTTATATAGGGCCTAACTCTCACTCTGAGCTCAGTGAACGAAGCGCGAAATAATTGGGTTAGTTGCTTTCGTGCTAGGCGTAAACCCCTTTTCGCTTGTACCCAGCTAAAAATAGTATGTTGCCGCTCGTCTCTGCTGAGAAAGCCTCTGTCCTCTAAGTGAATTAAAATACTTATTTTACTCCATTCGGCGTCTGAGAAATTACACATAGCGGGATCGCCGGCTGCACCAGTTAGCGTCCTAAGCATCTTGCTAATTGAGAGCCTAGAGAATTTTGATCGGCAGACAAGTGATGCGAGGGGTGCGATAAGCAGAAAGCCAATAAGCTGTTCTGCGAACGGAGCTTCGAGCCCATTTGTAACCCAGGTGGCTGCGAAGACGAACAGAGCAAAGAGGGCGAAGTGGAATGTAAACAGCATTTGAAAAGACCAGTCGATAACTTTCTGATGAAAATTAAATAGCTTAATAAGTTTTTCATCTGACGAGAACACTTCCAATATAAGGAATGTAGAGGCTAGACATCCAACAATGGCTAGCGTGGACTCGATTGCGCCTACCAAGACGAACAGGATGCAGAGAATGTATACCAGGGCTATCTTTTGTTCTGGTTGGGATAGTTGGGCGTTAATTGCTGCATACAAAAGGGATAGAACAAATACGAGGGGTGTTGCGGATGTATTAGATAAAAGACTGTCGAACAAGAATCCGTCCACGATCGCTCCAATCTTCTGATCGTCCGAAGGAGGGCTTGCAAGTATAAGGCAAAATAGCTGCGTGGATAAGGGCGTTTGGTGGCAACCTTGGGATTTGAAGCAAGGTGGCTGAAACGGCAAGGACAGTGATCTTCCGGCCGTGAAGCTTTCGAGAAAGACCCGAACCTTAGGGCGGTTTCCCAAAAGGCATTCGAGCATCGGGGCTACGGCAGTTCCGGGTTGGTGCCCTGAAAATTGTATATAGCGGCTGACGGAGGGCTCTGGCCTGGCGAGCCTGGCGAATTCGAGGAGGGATAGTCGACAAGTGTTTACGAAATCTTATGAGGAAAGTGCACGACCTGCGTTCTGTCAATGTGTTCGCATATAGCTGCTTCTTTAGATAGGGCGGAGCGTCGGACGGAACGATCGCGGGTTTCACGTTTGGCAAGCAAGCTATAATCGTCAGTAGTCGTAAAAACAAGCTGTTCGGCAAGGAACTCTCATGCGTCTATCTGATGAATCTAGGTACGAATATAGCGTTGTTGCCTTTGAGGATAGTTTGCGGGCTAGTTTTATTGGGTCCGAGAAGCCTTCCGACGATCGGTATGCTCCCAAAATCGTCATGAATGACAAGGAGAGCGCGACCGATGTGCTCTCGATAATCAAGAATGAGCTCGCGGATTGCACGTCGTTCGACTTCTCGGTGGCCTTTGTGACTGCCGGTGGCATTCAGGTTCTTGTGGAAGCTCTTCGGCTTTTGGAGGAGCGCGGGGCGACGGGGCGCATCCTGACTTCCACGTATCTAAACTTCAACGATCCAGAGGCGCTGTCGAAGCTGCTGGAATTCCCGGCTATAGATGTTCGCGTTTATCAGGGGGATTTGCATGCCAAAGGGTACTTCTTCAATCGGGAGACGCTCTCGACGTTCATTATCGGCAGTTCGAACCTGACTCAGACGGCTCTGACATGCAACAAGGAGTGGAACGTCCTCTTCCGATCCTTCGAAGGTGGGGAGATGCTAGCTTCGGCACGGGCCGAATTCGAACGACTTTGGGCGGATGAGAAATCAGTTGAGCTGACGCGAGAGTGGATTCTAGGCTATAAGCGCTATCTCGGTGAGGGCTCTCCCGAATCGACTCGGCACGTCAAAAGGCTCAAGGCCTTCGCGTTGAAAGAGGCCAAAGCCGGCGTGACCGCTGATGCGCCGCAGGGGATCGTTCCGAACGCTATGCAAGAGCGCGCTCTGGAAGCCTTGCGGGTCCAGCACGAGTTGAATGAGCCACGTGCGCTGCTCGTGTCGGCGACGGGCACGGGAAAGACCTACCTCTCCGCGCTCGATGTTCGTCAGGCCAAGCCCGGCAAGGTCCTCTTTATCGCCCATCGCAAGAGAATCCTCAAGGCCTCCGTGGAGAGCTACCGTCGCGTGCTGGGTGACAGCTACACATACGGAGTCTACGGCGAGGATGCAAGCTTTCGGGCCAAAACGTGCGGGTTCGCTATGGTGGGAGCGCTCTCGAAGCATCTGCACGACTTCGATCCTCGCGAGTACGATTACATTGTGATCGATGAGGCGCATCGGGCAGGCGCGCGCAGCTACCGCGATGTCTTGGAGTATTTCCGACCCAAGTTCTTTTTGGGCATGACCGCAACGCCGACACGTACCGATGGCTACGACGTCTACCGCCTCTTCAATCACGTAATCGCATATCGCATTACCCTCCAAGATGCCCTCAATGAGAACATGCTGGTGCCCTTCCATTACTTCGGTATTGCAGATTTGACGATAGAAGATGAGGAGACGGACGATTTCGCCTTGTTCGGCCAGCTGACCTCGGAAGAGCGGGTAAGGCACGTCACCGAGAAAGTCGAGGAGTATACGGTCAACAAAGCTGATCGGAGGGGCCTGGTTTTCTGCTCGCGCAACGACGAGGCGAAGGTCCTTTCGCAGCTTTTCAACGAGCGCGGGTATCGAACCATTGCGATTTCGGGGGAGACGCCGGATTTCGAGAGAGACCGAGCTATTGAGCGGCTCGAAAACGGGGAGCTGCAGTACATATTCTCGGTGGATATCCTAAACGAGGGCATCGACATCCCTTCGCTGAATCAGATTATCATGCTGCGCCGAACGGAATCGACTGTCGTATTCATGCAGCAGCTCGGACGCGGCTTGCGTAAGCACAACACAAAAGAATTCACGCTCGTCCTGGATTTTATCGGCAACTATCAGCAGAACTTCCTTATCCCTATGGCCCTTTCCGGTGATCGTACCTACAACAAAGACAACCTGCGCAGGGTGGTTAAAGAGGGTAGTGCCGCCATTCCGGGTTGCTCGACCATCTCGTTCGACCGCATTTCCGAGAAGCGTATCTTCAAGGCTTTGGAAGAGGGTAGGTTCGCGGAAGCGAAGCTCATTCGAAGCGAGTTCAATCATCTGAAGCAGATCTTGGGAAGAACGCCGAAGCTTGTCGATTTCGACAAGAACGAAGCCATGGACCCGCTGCTGATCATCCGGAAATACGGCTCGTATCCCGCGTTTCTGCAGCAGTATGACAAGGACTGCACAACCCATTTCGACGAGAAGAAGCTCGCCATGCTCAAAGCTATCTCTACGAAGTTGGGTAATGGGAAGCGCGCGGTAGACCTCGAGATAATTCGAAGATTCGCTGAGGGCGACATAACGATCGAGAAGGAGAGTCTCTCTGCTCGTGGAACGGGAGTGGAGGCGCTTCGCTCGGTCTCCCGTGTTTTGACTGGCGAGTATTCTAAAGACAGCCCGGCTGTTGCCGAGGATGAGCGTGGACAGTTCGTGGCCTCTCCTGCGTTTGTCGCCATGCTGATGGATGATCAGTTCCGCGAGGCGGTTTTGGACTTGGTCGAATTCGCGCTCGCAAGGAACGCCCGCGATTATTCCGACGCCTACAAAGACACCGACTTCGTGCTGAACCGCAAATACACGCGCGAGGAGGTGTGCCGGCTCCTGAGATGGAAGAAGCAACCGAACTTCCAGAATGTCGGCGGCTACTTTCACGATAAGGACACCAACACCTTCCCGGTTTTCATCAACTACGAGAAGGATCCCGATATCAGCATCACGACCCAGTATGAGGATCGGTTCGTCTCGGACAATCGAATCATTGCGATTTCGAAGAGCAAGCGCACCCTCGCATCCCCCGAGATTCGGATGCTCGCCAACGCGCGTCTCAACGGCGTCCGGTGCTACTTGTTCGTGCGGAAGAACCTGAAGGATAAGGACGACGGTACGGAGTTCTACTTTCTCGGCGAGATACACCCGACGGGGGAATTCCAGGAGATCGTCATGGCGGATGGCGTGACAAGCGCGGTGGAGATCGCATACGAGTTGGAAACCCCCGTTAAAGGCGACATCTATGAGTTCCTTACGAGCCGTCTCGACGACTAGCGTTCGGGTTTTGGTTGGCTAGAGCACCTGATCCTTCAGCGCCTCTACAACCGCAACATCAGCGGGAAGCCAGTCGACAGAATCGATGCTCGCGGCATCGAGCCATCGCGCTTGCGTGTGCTCGATCAGGTCGATGTGCTCCTCGGCAAGTGAACAGAGGTAGCAGCCCATATGGAGGTGGAAGGTCTCGTAGTCGTAGTCCACCGTGCAGAGATGCCGGTTCACGACGATTCGGGCGTCGAGCTCTTCGTGAATTTCCCTGACGAGGGCCTGCTTCTCCGTCTCACCAGGCTCAACCTTGCCGCCGGGAAACTCCCAGCCGCCCTTGAAATCGCCATATCCTCGCTGTGTCGCCAGGACGCGTCCGTCTTTTTCAATAATGGCTGCTACTACGTGAATGGTTTTCATGGCGTGTCTTTCTTGGGGTTTGTGCTGGGCGCTGGCGTCCGGCACTTCATCGCTACAGGAGTATTCTAGCATCATCCCAATTTATGACCTCAATGGCAATTTTGGGATCAATTTACGGCAGTGTTTCGTAAAGTCTGGCAGTCTTGTTCTCCGAGAACTCGGTGGAATAGCCTCTGTTCTTGACATCGAGATTGATCTTCTGGGAAGAATCGTTGGGGAGATTTTGGACCCGCTCCGTAGCTTGGCGGTCAAGGATTTTACTCAGGCTTGCGAAGTTGTTCCGCAGGTCGTAGTTTTGCCTCCACGGCGACCATCTTGTCCTGCTCCTTCGGCATGATATTCGGTCGGGTTGCCACGGGGTGGCTTGAAGCGACTCTCTCCCTTGAAATGGGAAACCTGCTGTTCCCCAGGGTGTTTTTCGAGCGCACGAATCTCCGACTCCTTCCAGCATGGTATTATCTTCGAGGTTTTCTGAAGCTTCAAAGAGCTGCTCAAGGTCCCCGTTGCGCTACTGGTAATTGTGCTCCACTTGAAGCTCGCGCTACCTTCGAAGGCTGCAGCTTTTAAGGCTTCGTTCAAATCGCCGCCTGCTTCATGGCCTTTGTTACGCCGCCCGCTATAAAGCCGAGATATGCAATTCATAGCGAGTTTCCCCTTAACGAGCTTGTGGGCTTATGAGTTAAGAGCTAGGTCTGGGGTTATGGTTCGGAGATGCCCCATTTAGCTGCAAAGCGCTGGATGAACAGATTGCGTTCGGTCGTTTTCATCGAGTATAGCAATTTCTCTACAGTGTCGGAGGTGATGGGGCCGTGATGACGTTTTGCTTTGTCGCAAAGCATTTCGCGCAGCATTTGGACGGGCAGAGTTGCCACAAATGGCTCGCCCTCTCGGGCTTTCGTAAGCGCTATCGCTCCGTCAGCGATTGCTCTCTGCCAAAGTTGCTCGGGATCGATGGGCGGCGACGTTTTTTCGACCAAATAGGTTATGTCTTCTTCGCCAACGGTGAATTCTACTCTTCCCCGGCGATTTTGGTGCATTCTTGGCACGGTCTTATCTAAGCCTAGATAAGGAATGGCGCAAATGCCTTGCATGCTAGCACTATGTGAAAATCTACCATTAGCGCAGTTGATAATGACGGCATTGTGGATTTCGTTATCTGTGGCACCATAGAAAGCAAGGATTATCCAATCAAGAGTTGATGAGGCTTTAGCTAAAAGGTCGTAAGCGTCTTCGAAAAGAGGCAGCTCTCCAAGTTGGATTCTGCGGACAGAATGGGTGTCGTTCAGAAAGAGACCCCGAAGGTCAGAATGGATTTCGATAAGGAATCCCATTTCGGGTACTCTTGCCGAGTTGAAGCTTTGCAAATTGGCTCGGTAAGATTCAATCTTCGATATGTGACCCCTGGTTCCGAATAGTCGCGCCTCAAGAGATCGCCTTATATCGTCAATACTGGCATTATTCGAGAGGTGAATTTGTTGGCTGATCATTTCGCCGATTTGTCCAAGCATGCCATTGGTGAAATGAGTAGGCGCACCATTCGATAGCATTTGCTTCCGTTTGTCTTCGCAGCTATTCGCGAAAGCTGCAGCAGCGGATTGGGTGTTTTTGTCTTGGCGAACGAAATGATCCACCCGAAAATGCTCGATTCCTATGACCCTGTCGGTTTTTGGCGAAATGACAAAATCGGGTCTTTCGAAGAGGTGTACCTCGCCAGCCAATTTGTCTGCATTCCTGCGTGCCTCACCTCCGTTCGATCGGGCTCGCTGAAGCGTCTCTTTGAGGATTGCGAGTTCGTTCTGCTTCTTTTTGTCCATTTGAGCCCCCGCTGTCGTTGCGGCCGATGTCGTATCATGCGAGACGAGAATAATACTTCAAGATTAAGGCGCGAATTGGGAACCCTCGTGCTTGCGCCATGCAGGTCGGATGCTCGGGCTCCATTGTTCTATAATAGGCAACTGGTCTGTTCGCTGGATCTGGAGGACGATAAATGGGTATTTCTGAGAACCAATTGAGTGCAGACGATGCGAGTATACATCAGATTCACGAACAGCTGGCAAACGCAGAAATCCATCTTGCCGTGACGGACATTGAAGTTGACGCCAGCGATTCTTTCAAACTTCCGTTCGATCAGATAACGTATCTGGGCGTTGGGCTCGGTTCCATTCCGGCCATGTTCCGCTCCGTTACGACAACGATCAGCATGCCCACTTTGCTGCAAGCTACGGACAAGCTCGGCAACCCTCTTGATCCGGCCGTGCTGCAGAGGTTCAACGACGGCTCGGGAATGCTCGGCTCTTTCCGAGATACTGCTACCGGCTTCGGGCAGGCTCGCCTCCACCAAGTAGATCCTGGCACGATCCAGTCTGTGGCCACGATGCCCTATGATCCGACGATGCTCTTCATGGCGGCTGCGCTCGCGCAGATCAATCAGAAGCTCGATGCCATCCAGGACACTGTTTGCGAGATGTTCGAGTACATGCGCCAGAAAGATAAGGCCGAGCTGCGAGGTAACGAGAAAACGCTCGAAGACGTGCTTGAGGCGTATCGCTATAACTGGAATAACGATATCTGGCGCAAGAATGCCCATATGAAAGTCGTTGATATCAAGCAGGAATCCGAGCAATCCATCATCCACCTCCGCGCGCAGATAAGAGCCAAAGTGAACGAGAAGGGTCCTGTGGAGTTGCGCCTGGCTGTAGGTGGCCGACTCGATGAGGTGCTTGATCGACTGAAAGAGTATCAGCTGGCAACCTATACGTATTCGTTCGCGGCTTTCCTGGAGCCTATGCTGAGCGAGAACTTCGAAGAAGCAAATCTGAATGCAATAGCGACAAAAATTAGTGACCACGGAAACGAGTATCGCAAGCTGTACACCGAGTGCTACAACGCCATTGAGGGGAGTTCGAAGGCCTCGGCCGATGCGGTGGTGCTTGGGGGCGTGTCTGCGGCATTCGCTGGACTAGGTGCCCTTATCAAGCAGACGCCCCTGGGCGACCTGACCCCCGTTGATGAGGCCCTTGAGGAAGCGGGCAAGGGGGTCGGCAATTTCAACGAGGATCAAACGCGTGCCCTCATGGAGAAGCTGCAGCATGCGAAAGCTCCCGACATCCTTCCGTTCAAACAAAGCTTAGAGGCGGTGAATGACCTGCACAATCACCCGCACCAGCTCGCTACGGATGGAGAGAACGTATACTTGTTGCCCCTTTCGTAAAACCTCCGTTGATTCGTAGACGATCCTGCAAAGCCCAAAAGTATCAATCTCAAATCGGACTAGTGGGACTGTTGAATGCGACTGTTGGCACCTGGTATGGTGGTTGCCATCGAACGGTCGGCGCGAGAAAGAGGTGGTCGCGTGGAATTCACATCGGCTAGTGCGAACAAGTATCTGCGACGGTTGCAGGACGAGAAGGATCGGCTCCTGCGCAGCGAGCAGGAGGTGAGCACCTACGTGCTCGCGGAGGGGGAGGCGGCCGAGCCTCCTGCCTACGACTACGGGGCCGTGCGCGAGAAGGTGGCGCAGATCGACGGGCAGGCGCGGGCCATTCGCCATGCCCTGCACCGCTTCAACATGCAGACGGTTCTGCCCGAGCGGGGCATTAGCATCGACGAAGCGCTTATCCTGCTCGCGCAGCTTTCGGGGCGGAAGGACCGACTGAATTCACTCGCCTCGCGGCAGCCCCGGGAGCGCTTAGGCGACCGGTACTTCGGTAGCAGCAGCGGGCCCATCGAGTATCGGTACGCGAACTATGACGTTGCCCGGGCTGAAGCGGACTACCGCGCCGTTGCCGACGAGATCGCCGCGCTGCAGCTTGAGCTGGATCTGGTCAACCAGACGGAGGTCTTCTCGGTCGAGCTGTAAGGGCTCGCCTGTTTTCCGGATCTGCGGCATTTCCCCGCAAAGGATACTTTGGAACGTTGCGGTTTCGCGTTGGAGTTGTCGGGTAGTTCGTTGTCGGCAGTGCCGTGCGGTTTCAGCGTTGGCGCCTTGCCGGAAGATCTGGCCCCCACCCATTCCGCCGCAGATCGAAAGCTTCGGGCGCCTCCCTGCGAGGCCGCCCGCGATGCCGAAGCACGGTTATAGGCATCAACTTCTTCGTCGCGTCGCTGTGACACTGCGATTGCAGTGTCGGTATGGCCAGCTGGCGAGATCTTGGACAAATTTGATGCGGTGATCCGGGGGCACGACGACTGGCGCATAGGGCGCTTGCGCTCAAACCGCTCAAGGGCGCTAAAACAAATCAAGGATGCTAAAAGAAATCAAGGCCGCTAAAACAAATCAAGATCGCTAAAAGAAATCAAAGCAGCTTCTTGCAAGCCCGATGATGCTCTTCGGCTCAAGGCCGAGTGCGCGTGAGGGGTGAAAGGCTGATCGGGCAGTGAGGGTGCTTGGTTTTTGGCGATAGGCGACGTGCTGTTCTTGTGGTACCCTTTTCGATTATGGGATCA